>ENA-OQJX01000726-OQJX01000726.1-human-gut-metagenome-genome-assembly--contig:-NODE-726-length-13253-cov-1.276931_pt1 | contig 13253 bp, 15 predicted proteins | sample MGYA00242615_ERZ504782 | MGnify/ENA primary metagenome ERZ504782 (study PRJEB26092, sample SAMD00036354) | human gut metagenome | host: Homo sapiens | study: EMG produced TPA metagenomics assembly of... | reverse complement strand
CTGGATATATCGGTGAAAAGCTGCCCCGGCTGATTGCTGTAGGCAACGGCCCGGAGGAAATGGATGCGTTTTCGATCCCGAGCCTGAGCGTAGTCTATCTGCCATGGAGGATATGGCGCGGGAGTGTATCCAGTTGGTGCTGGGGCAGCTGGACGGCCGGATCGCCACGGCGGAAAGTCGGCTGCTGCCGATCGAGTATGTTCCCAGGGAGAGCTGCGGGCCGCTGACAGAAGACGCTGCACAATAAAAAAGCCCCGCACCGGCACGCAAAACGTGCGCAGTGCGGGGAAGAAAGAGCAGTCAGCCCTCGGCGCTGATACAGTACATGGAAAAGGTGCTGGAAAATAACAGGGCATCGGTCTCGTCTGTGATCTCCACAGCCACCACACAGATGTGTCGGCGGCGGCTGACCGTTCGGCCGCGGGCTGTCAGGTGACCGGCTTTGACGTTATGGATGAAATTGACCGAAGCATTCTGGGTGACATACTGCCGCCCGTCAGAGCGGGCAGTCAGCCCGGCACAGCAGTCGGCCATGGTGAAAATGCGCCGCCGTGCACATAACCGTAGATGTTGGTGGTGTCCCGCCGGATGTCCAGCGACATGACGGCGCTGTCCGACGTTACCGATACGATCTCGATGTGATTGTACTGCATGAATGGATTTTCAAGCATTTGTGCAATGTTCTGTTCCTGCATAAGGAGCCTCTTCTTTTTGATTTTGGTACAACGTTGTACGGAGTGGCTTGGACGGTTTTTATTATAATCGTATTTTCCGCAGGATGCAAGCAGCAGGAGGTGTGAAAATAAATGGAACGGCCATCATTACGCAGGCAGCTTGTAATGATCTTTCTGGGGATCGCCATTCCCATTGGGATTCTGCTGGGGCTGCTGCTCTTTTTTTCAGGGCTTTATAGCCGCAACCGGCTGGCAGCTGCGGCATCCGGAGGCTTGATATGTTTACCACAAATTTTGAGAATCAGCTGGATTCGGTGGAAAACTACCTGCTCAATCTGTCGTTGAACGATGCGACCTTTCGCAGTCTGAGCGAACAGACCGACCGCACCCGCGCCTACCTGGATGCTTATGAGATCGCACAGGGGTTTCCGGCGGTATTGGCTGCCAACGATGCCCTGATGGGTGTGGTGCTGCGCAGCGGCTCAGGCAACCTGTATGTGGGGCGCTACGGTGCAGCTGCCCAGCAGCTCAAGCAGAAACTGAATCTGGAAGCGTATCTCGGCCAGCCGGGCCAGACCAATAAAATGATGACAAAGGGATGGTATCTGCGCACCATCGGCCAGCGGCTTTACCTGCTGCGCAGTGTTTTCTACCAGAAAGCCAGCCTGACCGCTGCGGTGGATCTGCGGCTGGTGTTTGAAGAACTGGTGGAGGACTACGGGCTGGACGGCCGGGTCATTGTGATGAACGACAGCGGCAATGTGTTGGTAGGGGATGCCAACCTTCTGCCCACAAAGATGGAATGGAACAGTGAGGGGTATTGCCTGACAAAGGTGGGCAGGGACAGCCGACTGGTGGTGCGCAAACAGGTCAAAACGCTGATGGTATTGTATCTGGTTCCCTACCAGCATTTCGGAGTGGACTTTGCGCCGTATCAGATCTTGCTGGTGATGGGCGCTGTTTTTGTTCTGCTGGCGATCCCGTTCCTCCTGTTCTATATGAAGCATGAGATCTTTGCCCCTATGACGGCGTTGGTGAGCACCATGGACAGGATTGGCCGCGGTGAACTTTCGGTGCGCTCCAGTGTGGATTATCGCAACGCTGAGTTTACGCAGGTGAACGAGACCTTCAACCGGATGATCGACCAGATCACCCAGTTGAAGATCGACGGTTACGAAAAGGAGCTGGAAGCCCGCCGCAACGAGATGACCGCCCTTAAGCTGCAGATCCGGCCCCACTTTGTGCTCAACTGCCTGAAAAGTGTCTATGCATGGTGCAGACTGGCAGCCGCGAGGATGCCCAGCAGCTGATCCTGCTGCTGAGCCGGTATCTGCGCTATATCCTCTCCTTTACAGCGACCACAACGCCTCTGCACACCGAGATCGAACAGTGCTGCAACTACGCGGAACTTTCCAGCGTGGGGCAGAACGATCCCGTGGAGGTGGTATGCGAGATCGACCCGGAACTCAGCGAATTGCCATTGCCGCCGGTCTCACTGCTGACGCTGGTGGAGAACAGCGTCAAGCACGGCAAGATGATCGGCAAAACGCTGAAGATCACGATCACTGCAAAGCTCCTCGAAACGGAAGAGGGCTGCATGGCTGATCTTTCGGTGGCGGACAATGGCACAGGCTTTACGGCAGGGGATCTGAAGCAGCTGAACAGTGCAGCCCCGCAGGAGGAGAATGGACAGCACGTCGGGCTGTTCAATGTGGTACGGCGGCTGCAGCTGCTCTATGGGGAGCAGGCAGCCATCGCCTTTACCAATAACCGCCGGGGCGGCGGTGCCAGGGTGGAGCTGTTCCTGCCGATAGATCCGGTCTTACAGAAGAAGGAGGGAGAAACAGCATGAAACTGCTGATCGTAGATGATCAAAACACCGTGGTGCAGGGGCTTTTGCACTGCACCAACTGGGCAGCAATGGGATTTACTGTGGTGGATACGGCTCTGAACGCTGTGGATGCCAAGGCCAGCCTGCTGCGGCAGGAGGCCGAGGTCATGCTCTGCGATATTGAAATGCCCATGGAAAGCGGGCTGGATCTGTTGGACTGGCTCCGGCAGCGAGGGATGACCACCCGCTGCATCTTCCTGACAGCCCACGCTGAGTTCAAATATGCGCAGGAGGCACTGCGGCTGGGCGGTTTTGATTATATCATGCAGCCTGCCCCTTACGAGCAGGTTGCGGATGCAGTGAGCCGTGCGCTGGAAAATGTAAAGGAGGAACGGGCGGCGCTGGAGCTGCAGAGCAGGGGAGCTGTTTTTGACGACCAGAAAAAGGAAATCGTGGAGACTATGCTGCGCGGCTTCCTGTTGGGCAACGCCCCGGGAAGCAGCCTGACCGCGTTTGAAGAACTGAGCCTTGGCTGCCCGCGGAGGCGGCAATGGCTGGTCGCCCTGATGCAGCCGCTGCGCTGGAAGCAAGGCGAGGAGCCGTGGAGCTGAGCCTGCTGAGCACGGCAGTAGGAATATGAGCAGCGAGGTGTTCACGCCGCTGCGAGGTGCTCAGCGTGACGGTGGCGATCCCTGCGGAGCAGTGTCTCGTTCTGGTGCTGCAAAGCCGGTGGGGAGCCGCTGGAGGCAGATTATATCACCCGGCAGCTGAATTATCTGCAAAGTGCGTGCGCGCAGTATATCCACTGTGAAGCGGCCTTTTATCCGGAGGGCCGCAGCCCTTTGAACAGGCACCGGAGATCTACCAGGAGCTGCTGCAGCAACGGAGCGAGAACGTGGCCTGAAAAGCGGTGTTCTGCTGGGCCGCCCAGCGGAAAAAGCACCGGAAGTGTTCCGTATCCCGCAGATCGGTGCATGGCAGAAGCTGCTGCAGGCGGGATGTGCGCAGGCAATGGAGCAGGAAGCCTGCCAGCTGCTGGATAAGCTGACGGTCAACAATCAGCTGAACAGCCAGACTTTGCGGTATTTTTATCAGGATTTTATGCAGATGCTCTTCTCTTTCCGGAAAGAAACGGCAGGCGATATGTTCCGGGAGCCGGAAGCCTTGGAACTTTACCGCAACGGCATGAAGACCGTGCCGGATATGAAGGCGTTGGTCCATTATGTGGCCTCGGTCTGGGACAGCGAAACGGAAGAAAATAGTCAGAGTACCGTGGAGATCATTATGGCTTACATTGCTGAGCATCTGGAAAACGAGCTGCGCCGGGAAGAACTGGCCGAGGCTGTCCACCTGAATCCGGATTACATGGCCCGGCTTTTTAAGAAAGAGACCGGCTTGAACCTGAAAGATTATATCATTCAGCAGAAAATGCAGGAGGCCCAGAGCCTGCTCTGCACCACCAATCTGCCCATCAGCCTGATCGCGGCCAAGGTCGGGTATACGAATTTCGGGCATTTCTCCACTTCTTATAAGAAGTTCTATCACAAGACCCCACAGGAGGAGCGCAGCGCAGCATTATGAGAGAAACAAGGATGGCTCGCAGGACATTTTTACAGCTGACCGGTGCTGCAGCCAGGGCGGCTCTGCTTGCTGGCTGCGGGGAGCGGGCGGCATCGACGGCAGAAAGTGGAACAGGCCCATGGTAACAGTGCTGATGCCGGGCCAATCGGATGAAACTGCCTGTGTCCGCATTTCAGCGGCGCTGAGCGAAGTCACAAAGCAGAAGCTGGGCTTCGGCGTTTCCATCGAGCAGGTGGCACCCACCAATTACTCGGCAGAGCTGTGGAAACGGATGGTCTGCCAGACCATGCCGGATCTGTTTTTCCTCACAGAGAATCAGCCGCTGGATGTTTACCTGAATCAGAACTGCATCCTGCCCCTGAGTGCGCTTCTGGAAGAATATCCCGGGCTGAAAGCTCTGTTCTCAGAGCAGCAGTGGGCGAGTAGAACCTATTACCGCCGTATCTATGCGGTCCCGGCACGGGCAGTCTCGATGTATCAGATCGGCTTTCTGGCCCGGGCCGACTGGATGCGGGAGCTGGGTGCCAGGCCGGAGAAGATCACGGATCTGGATGCCCTGCACGACCTGCTGATGCAGGTCAGGCAGCGTCGGCCCAATGCAGAGGGGTCCTGCCGGATAATGGACAGTTTTTCCTTTCCGGAACTGGATCCTCTGGGAGATACCTTTGGTGTTCTGACCGAAGAAAGCGGCACCACTGTTGTCAACTGGTATGCCGCGGATGCTTACAGCAGGCTTTGCAGAACTATGCATCAGTGGTATCAGGAAGGATTGATCCTGCGGAATGCCAGCCTGCGGGACGAACCGGCCACCGATCGGATGCGGCTGTGCAACAGCTTCGGCTTTTTGCACGGCTCAACCGGGATTCACTGGACTGCTACACCCGGGCCTGTGGCACAGAGCTGACTGCCATCCCGCTGGGGCCGACCATTCAGAACGGCTCTATCCCGGCGGAGAGCTGGTGCCTGCCTGCGACCAACAGCCACCGCAGGGAGGCACTGGCTCTTCTTGAACTGCTGTACACGGATGCATCCTGCTACGATCTCTTTGCGAAGGGAGATGGGAAAGAGGAGCAGTTCCATCCGTGGCAGAATCTGTATCTCAACGCCAGCGGACTGCTGCTGGAAACAGACGAGCAGCCGCAGTGGGTCTCTCCGGCCTATGGGTTCAGCTTCAACAACAGTGCAGTTGCCGCAAAGCTGGATGCCTGCCGGGCACTGAAGAATAGCTATCACAATGGCTGATGTGCGGCTATCTGGATTCGGAAGAGGCACTCCCGGAGTTTTTGGAAGAACTGGAACAGGCCGGAATACAGGAGATCCTTCAGGCAAAACAAAGCGCATTGGACAACTGGCTGAACGCATCGCACTGAAACAGGCAGGGCTGGGAGGACCTGGCCCTGGTTTCTTTTTCGGATCAGAAGAAACCTCTGAAAATGAAAAACAGAGGTCGGAAACTTGAAAAAACGCTGCGGCTTTCGGAACAGGAACACGGAAAATGAAAAATTAGTTTCGGTTTTTTGGTAGCTGGAAAAGCTCCCGGTGCGCTAAACTAAATACAACAAAAGCACGGCAGACACAGAACCGTGCAGACGAACGCAAGAATAAGAAGGACAAGAAGGAGAAACCACTATGAAACGTATCTCTCGTCGAAACTTCCTCAAGGCTAGGGGCATTTCTGCAACGGCCCTGACACTGGCCGCATGCGGCGGCTCTTCCAGTTCCACCGCAGCCGGCACGGCTGGCTCCACTGCTGCCAGTGCAGTAGCAACCGGTGAGCCCAAGGCAGGCGGCACCCTGCGCCTGTGCTATTCCAGCCCCATTGCAACCCCCGGTTACACCCCCCGTGCCACCGGCAACGCGGCCATTTACTACCTGACGCTTTCTTATGAAAGCCTGACCAGCTATGATGCCGAGGGCAATATGATCCCCAATCTGGCAACGGAGTGGGATGTGAACACCGATGAGTTGAGCATTACCTGGACTCTGCGGGAGGGTGTCAATTTCGCCGACGGTGAGCCTTTCAATGCAGAGGCCGTCAAGCGTAACATCGAGGAGTATCAGGCCAACAACCGCACCGAGACCGCAAACATTGCCGAGTGCCAGATCATTGACGACACCCACATCAAGATGATGATGGCAGAGCCCAACTCCTCCACGCTGGAATCGGTGGGCTTCTTCGTCTACTACATGAGCCCCAAGGCACTGGAGAACCCCAGCAGCCTGGATGCCGCTACCTGCGGCACCGGCCCCTTCCAGCTGAGCGAGTTCGAGAACAACGCCTACGCTATCTATACCAAGAACGAGAATTACTGGAAGGAAGGCCTGCCCTATCTGGATTCCGTGGAAGTGACACTGGTCACCGAGTCCAGCACCGCAAGCACTGCGTTCCAGGCCAACGAGTACGATATGTACTGGGTAGGTCTGGCCAATCCCACCATCCTGCAGCAGCTGGACGGTGCAGGCATCTACGTCAAGGAAGATAACCAGAACGGCATGGGTGTTGAGAGTCTGGGTCTGATCCCCAACAGTGCCATTGACGGCCCCTGGGCCGATGCCCGTGTCCGCCGCGCCCTGTGCTACGCCATCGATGTGGATGCCATCAACGCAGCATTCCTGATGGGCATGGCACAGATGACCGACCAGTGGGCAGTTCCCGGTTCCGCCACCTACAACGACAGCCTGAATCATTTTACCTATGATCCGGAGAAGGCAAAGTCCCTGCTGGCAGAGGCTGGCTATGCCGATGGTTTTACCACCAACATTGTCACCATCAGCGGCATGTCCGATATGCTGACGGCCATTGCCAACATGCTGGACGAGGTGGGCATCCACTGCAACATCCAGCAGGTGGACGGCGCAACCAACAACCAGTACATGAAGGATGGCACCTGGGAGGGCCTGATGCTCCACTTTGCAACCATCGCTCCCGATCTGGGCCTGTACATGGGTCGTCATCTGGACAAGAACGGCGCTTACTACGCCAAGGGCATCCAGCATCCGGACAAGGAAATGGAGCTGCTGGAGGAGATCCGCCGCTGCATGGATCCCGATGAGAAGCACAAGCTGGAAAAGGAGCTGCAGGCAGCAATCTACGATGCCGAGGATGGCTCCTGCCTGTTTGGCCGCGTGCTGTACGTGAATAAGTCCTCCATGTACAAGTACGATTATGTCATCGACGACCACGCAACCGAAGCCTTCACTGCTTGCTGGGATCTGTCCGCCTGCTGGCTGAACAAGTAAGCGACCAACCTTAGTGTATCACGACCGGAATACGTTTCTCCTTATTTCGGCAGATTCCGGCGCGGGTAACTGCGCCGGAATTTGTTTTAGAGGGGGAGAAAGGTTCCGCAGGAAATGGAGCGAACTATGAAATCGAACAACCTTGCCAAAATGATCGGCAAGCGTGTGGTGCAATCCTGCATCACCATTCTGCTTGTCACTCTGTTCGTCTTTGCCCTCATTCAGATGGTTCCGGGCGACTCCCGTAGCCAACTATCTGGGTGCAACCGCTACCGAAGAGCAGATCACCTATTACCGCCACCTTTATGGTTTCGATCGTCCGGTCATCGTCCAGTATCTCAGCTGGATCGGCGGCCTGTTCCGGGGCACCATGGGCCAGTCCATCAGCTATCAGTCTGAGATCGCTGACATCATTCTGCCCCGTCTGGGAACAACCCTGACCATGGTGATCCCCGCCTTTATCATCGGAACGATCACCGGTATCCTGTTCGGCATCATTGCTGCCAAGAACCGCGGCAAGGCCATTGACAGTGTGATCTCCTTCTTTGCGAACATCGGCGTTTCGATGCCCATGTTCTGGCTGGGTATGATGGGGATGCTGGTGTTTGCCCTCAAACTGCGGGTCCTGCCCAGTTCCGGCTATGTTCCCATCACCCGTGATTTTGGCGGCTGGCTCAGCCACATGATCATGCCCATCGTTGTGCTGAGTCTGGGTGTCAACGCTGGTTTTGTCCGTCTGACCCGCTCCTCCATGCTGGAAGTCATGCGGCAGGATTATGTGACCACCGCCCGTGCCAAGGGCGTTTCCAAGAAGGATGTCACCTTCAGGCATCAGCTGCGCAATTCCATGATCCCTATCGTCACCACCATGGGAATGCGCCTGGGCTCCATGGTGGGCTCCACCGTCCTGATCGAGAGCCTGTTCGTCATCCCGGGCCTTGGCAGCGTGATGATGAATGGCATCAGCAACCGTGACTTCATGCTGGTGGCGAACGGTGTGCTCATCATCTCCATCTTTGTTGCCATCTGCAACCTCGTGGTCGATATCCTGTACGGCATCATCGATCCCCGCACCCGCTAAAAGGAGGAATGAACTGTGGAAAACAAGACAAAAAAGAAGGGTCTGCTGGACCGTATCACGTCCTCCCGCGTGTTCCGGGTCATGTTCAGCCGCAAGATCATCGTGGTCTGCGCGATTTTGCTTCTCATCATGGTGCTTATCGCCATCTTCGCACCGGTGATTGCTCCTATAATCCCAACAGGATGATCTTTACAATGTTCTGAAGGGCTGCTCTGCCGAGCACTGGCTGGCACCGACGCCAATGGCCGTGATGTTCTGAGCCGCATCATCTATGGTGCCCGCATCTCCTTTACGGTCGGTATCGTGGCCGTGGTCATTTCCAGCGTTATCGGCATGGCACTGGGCCTGATCGCCGGCATGGCAGGCGGTGTGGTGGATGCCTTCATCATGCGTGTCATGGATGCCATGATGGCTGTGCCCATGCTGATCCTGGCTATGTTTCTGGGCGCGATCCTGGGTCAGGGCCTGGGCAATGTCTGCCTGGCCATCGGCATCTCGATGGTGCCCGGCTACGCCCGTGTCACCCGCGGTCAGGTGCTGAGCGTCCGCAATGCCGATTATGTCACCGCCGGTACCCTGTGCGGTGCATCCCGGATCCGCAACACGCTGGTGCATGTGTTCCCCAACTGCCTGTCCGTCAACATCGTCAGCATGACCGCCAGCCTGGGCGGTGCCATTCTGGCCGAAGCGAACCTGAGCTTCCTGGGCATGGGCATCACGCCCCCGACTCCCAGCTGGGGCGCAATGGTCAGCGGTGGCTATAAGTACCTGTCCACCCAGCCCATCATTGCCATTGCTCCCGGCATTGCGATCATCATCGTGGTGCTCTGCTTCAATATGTGCGGCGACGCTCTGCGCGATGCCCTCGACCCGAAGCTGCGCGGCACATTGGCAGCGGCAAAAAGACCAAGCGCGCAATGCGCACCAAGAATGTGAAAGAGGTGGCCTGAAATGAGCGACAAGCTGCTGGAAGTCAAAAACCTGAGCGTTGAATATGATACCGAAATTTCCACCGTCTACGCCGTCAATGGTCTGGACTTGGATCTGAACTACGGCGAGACGCTGGGGCTGGTGGGTGAGACCGGTGCCGGTAAGACCACCACAGCCCTGAGCGTCATCCAGCTTCTGCCCGAGGGCATCGGTTTTGTGACCGACGGCTCCATCAAGCTGGATGGTGTGGATATGCTGAATGCTCCGAGGAAAAGATCCGTGCCATGCGCGGCAGTGTGGTATCCATGATCTTCCAGGATCCCATGTCTGCCCTGAACCCGGTGATGACTGTGGGGGCCCAGATCATGGAGGTGCTGAAGATCCATCATCCGGAGCAGAGCACGGCTCAACTGGAAGCCCGTGTGGACGAGATGATGGAGCTGGTGGGCATCCCTGCAAAGCGCAAGGTGGAGTATCCCCATCAGTTTTCCGGCGGAATGAAGCAGCGCATCGTCATTGCCATTGCGCTGGCCTGCGAGCCGAAGCTGATCCTTGCCGACGAACCCACCACCGCACTGGATGTGACCATTCAGGCCCAGATGCTCGGCCTGATCAATGAGCTGCAGAAGCGGCTGAACACCGCCATGATCCTCATCACCCACGATCTGGGTGTTGTGGCCCAGACCTGCGAGAAGGTCATGGTCATGTACGCCGGTGAGGCCATCGAGTACGGCACAGCAGAGGATATCTTTGAGACCACGCAGCGCCACCCTTACACCCAGGGGCTGTTCAACGCCATTCCCAAGCTGGATGAGAACACAAAGCGTCTGGAGGCCATTGAGGGGATGATGCTGACCCCACCCAGAAGATCGAGGGCTGCCGCTTTGCTGACCGCTGCAAATATGCCACTGCAGCCTGCAAAAAGGCCCAGAAGATGCGGGAGGTCACACCGGGCCACTTCATCCGCTGCTGCCGGTTTGATCCGCCGCAGTCCAACACCTGAGCCGGGAGGAAATGACAATGGAAGAAAAGGTTTTGATCGAGGCAAAGAACCTCAAAAAATACTTCAAAGTCGGCGCAAACAGCCAGCTCCATGCGGTGGACGGCGTGAACTTCAAAATCAAGCGCGGCACCACACTGGGCGTGGTGGGCGAGTCCGGTTGCGGCAAGTCCACGCTGGGCCGGCCTGCTGCTGCGGCTCTATGATGTTACCGATGGTCAGATCATCTACGACGGTACCGACATCACCAAACTGAATGCCAAGGAACTCAAGCCCATCCGTGCCCGGATGCAGATGATCTTCCAGGATCCGTCCGGTTCGCTGGATCCCCGCAAGAGCGTGAAGGAACTGATCGGGGAACCGCTGAAGATCTATAAAGCCTGCAAAAACCGTGACGAATACGATGCCCGCATCGCCGAGATCATGGAGACCGTTGGTCTGGATGAGCGTTATGCAGAGAGTTTCAGCCACGAGCTGGACGGCGGCCGCCGCCAGCGCATCGGCATCGGCCGCGCATTGGCCATGGACCCGGAGTTCATCATCTGCCGACGAGCCGGTCTCTGCACTGGACGTTTCCATTCAGGCACAGATCCTGAATCTGCTGATGGATCTGCAGGATGAGAAAAAGCTGACCTATGTCTTTATCACCCACGATTTGAGCGTGGTCAAGCACATCAGCCACGAGATCATGGTCATGTATCTGGGCCAGTGTGTGGAATATGCCAAGACCGAGGACCTGTTCAAGAATCCGCTCCACCCCTATACCAAGGGTCTGCTGGATGCTGTGCCCATCCCCAGCCTGAAGGCCAAAAAGCTTTCCACCGAGGTCATGCGCGGCGAACTGACAAGTCCTGTGGACCCGGCTCCAGGCTGCCGTTTTGCGGCCCGCTGCCCCTATGCAACAGATGCCTGCCGCGGCAGGGATATCCCCTTGAAGGAAGTGGAACCCGGCCACTTTGTTAGCTGCACACGCTTTTGAGAACACGGAAAGGCGGGAAAATCAATGACAGAGGAAGAAAAAAAAGACAGCTGCCGAGCAGAAGCAGCGTGAGATGGAAGAGATGATGCGGCAGGCACAGGAGAGCTACCGGCAGGAATATGCCAGTATACCCTACGACGGCCCGGTCTATGCTGCCGCCGGGAGGAGCTGATGCTGCCCATGCAGGACGGAGTGAGGCTCTATACCGAGATCTTCAAACCGGAGGGACTTGCACAGTTCCCTGTGCTGATCCAGCGCAGCTGCTATCCCAATCAGCAGCCGCTGTATGAGATCAACGGTGTAGAACTGACCCGCCGGGGCTACGGCTATGTGGTCCAGACCTGCCGCGGCACGGGCAAGAGCGAGGGACATTGGGAACCCAACGTCAATGAGCGCCCGGATGGCCGCGATACCCTGCAGTGGCTCAACGACCAGCCTGGGCAGAGAGCATCGGCTATTTCGGAGCCAGCTATCTGGCCCTGACCGGCTGGGCCATTGCAGATATCGTTCCACCCAAGGTCAAGGGAATGATGCTGACGGTCTATGGCACCGACCGGTTTCAAATCGGCTTATGAAAAGGGGCTGTTCCGCCACGACGTGCTGACCGGCTGGGCAATGGCAGAATGCAGGCCATCCGGTCACAGCGGACTATCTGGAAAGCTGCCGCTTCCGTCCCCACGACAAGGTGGATGAAGCGCTATGGGGTGGAACGCTGGACTGGTATCAGGACTGGATCCATGCCACCCGCCGCACAGATGCCTACTGGCAGCAGGGCTGGTGGAAGCTGTTAGCCGATGTGCCCGGAAATACCAAGTTCCGGTGTATATCATCGATGCATGGTACGATCACCATTTTGGCAGTGCCATCAACACGTATGCCTCTCTGGCCCTGAGACCAAAGAGCACAGCTGGCTGGATATCGGCTGCTGGAATCATATGTCCCAGCCATGCATTGCGTGGGGCGAACAGCACAATCTGGAAAACGGTGACATCCACCGGATGCTGGAATGGTTCGACCTGCTGCTGAAGCAGAAAAAACAGCCGGAAAAACGGGTGCGCACCTATGTGATGCGGGAGGACCGCTGGAAAACGCTGGAGGCATGGCCTGCCCCCGTGAGCCGTACCGAAAAACTTTATCTGGGTGAAACAACTCTGAATGCCGAGCCGGCAGAAGGGAAGCGCACCTTTGTATATGACCCGGAGACCCCCGTGCCCAGCCATGGTGCAGAAAGCGTTCTGACCACCATTGCCGAGGCAGGCAGCCTGCTGCAGCCGGAGCCGGACTATCGGCCCGATGTGGTCAGCTTCGTCAGCGCTCCGCTGGAAAAAGCACTGCCCATTTGTGGACAAATCAAGGTGCACCTGAATGTCTCGACCGATGTGGATGATACTGCCTTCACTGCCAAGCTGATGGAAGTGTTCCCGGATGGCAGGGCCTATAACATCCGGGGCGGCATCACCACCATTGCTGCCGACCTGCCGGAGGGGCAGACCTATACTCCCGGCCAGACAGCAAAGGTCTGTGTGGAGATGTGGGATATGAACTGGACGGTACAGCCCGGCAGCTGCCTGCGGCTGGATGTCTCTTCTTCCGACTTCCCGCAGTACGCTGTTCACAGCAATTACGCAGGAGTCTGGTCTGAACAGGGAAAGACCCGCATCGCCCACCAGAAAATCTTGCTGGGGGAGGGCAGCTTTGTAGAACTGCCCCTGCACGAGAACTGAGAGAAAGGAACCAAGACCATGACGGAACAGGAACGAGATGTCCTTCTGAACGAACTGCGGCAGCAGGAGAGCCAGAGGGAAAAGCAGATCAAGCGGGAGCGGTTCCGTCGTCTGAATCCTTATGCAACGAAAGGAGCGGTGGTGTTTGCCGGCTCCAGCCTGATGGAACAGTTCCGCTGTATGAGTTTTTGCAGGACGATGATCTGCACTGTA
>ENA-OQJX01000725-OQJX01000725.1-human-gut-metagenome-genome-assembly--contig:-NODE-725-length-13277-cov-3.173536_pt1 | contig 13277 bp, 15 predicted proteins | sample MGYA00242615_ERZ504782 | MGnify/ENA primary metagenome ERZ504782 (study PRJEB26092, sample SAMD00036354) | human gut metagenome | host: Homo sapiens | study: EMG produced TPA metagenomics assembly of... | reverse complement strand
TCCCTCCGTTTTATTCCAGTTCGCTGGCAAAAATATGATTATTCCGGAGTACTTCCGATATTTCGAGTGCAGTGATACCACTGCACTCGATTCTTAATATTTTCTCCCAGTCCTCAAAGTCCACATTCCATTTGTCTATTTGAGGGAACTCTGCCAAAAGTTTTCCTATGCGTTTGATGTCACATCTTTTGGTGATAGAAGTTCGAAAAATCAGAATCTTATTTTCTTTTTCCATATTCTTTAGCGTTTTATTTTAGTGAGCGGAACTCCCGGATCGTCATACTGAAATGCAGCCTGAAATTGCGACTTAACAGCGAAAGGCTGCTAAAGCCGCAAAGGGCGGCAATTTCGGTGGCGGAAAGTTCCTTGTTTTGTTTTAATAATAGGGCTGCTTTTTCAATCCGGGTGCGTTTGATATAATCCGTAGGCGTTTCGCCGGTCAGGATTGTAAATACGCGGTGGAAGTGGAAAGGAGAAAAGCATGCGATACCCGCCATTTTCTGTAATGATAACGGCTGGTCAATGTTTTGATGGATATAGTCGGTCACTTTGTTGATCCGTAACTGATATTCTTCCTTATTTATATCTTTCGTTTCCATATCTTCTGCAAAATAAAGGATAATAAATGCCGGAGAGTTATCCTATCTTGCTAACTTCTCCGGCAGATAGTCAATTATCTTTTTTGTCCTATATAGAATACATAGCCGTAGTATTCCTTATACTTATTATATAGGCTCTCTTCGTGTCGTTGACCGGCGATGAGGTCTGCGGCAGCTTCATTTCCTGCATATTCTTTCAGAAAGGCTTCCTGAACCGGGAATTGGGGAGCATAGAAATGCTCGGTCCAGCAATTTTCCGGTAAGATGAAATGGGCTGTCGGGATATATCCGGCTTTCTCCATTTGTGCTATTTTTCTCGGAATCGTATCTATTTCCGGGTAATTAGCCATCCAGAAGTCGTCTATTTCGGAGGGGCGTTCCGGGGTGAACCAGGATGCTTCCGTTACAGCGATGAACCCGTTCTTTTTCAGGAACTTATTCCATTCATTCATGCCGCGTTCGAATCCTATATTATAGATAGCTCCTTCGGACCAGATCAGATCGAGTTCTTCCTCTTGAAACGGCAAAGCGTCCATAGAACCGACAATGCCTTTTACTCTGTCTTCGCAATGGGCTTCTATTGCATTTCTGTTGAATATTTCGATGAAGTCGGGGAAAAGATCGATGCCTGTAATTTGCCCTTTCGTATAGTTGGCTAATGCCATTGTCTGCCCGCCTGTGCCACAGCCTATATCGGCTATTCTAGCTTCGTCAGACAGTTCGTTGGTGAAACTTAGAGCTTTTTGTGTGACTTCAGGGCTTCCCGGACCTTGACGTTTTAGTCCTTTGAAGTAATTACATATCAGTGTAAAATCGAATTCGTGGATTGTTTTTAATTCGTTACTCATTGTTTTTTAATGTTTTAGCTGTACGGTAAATGAAGGCATGTGACGATGCTTGTGACCATTTGACCATACAAATAGTTTAAAATTTAGATATAGAAAATAACTCTGACAAGAATATGTCAGAAAACATAAGGGATAATCTGTAATGAGAGGAAGGCTTACAGATTATTTACAGAACGGAATCCTTATGGAATGAAAATGAGTTAAACATCCAATTTTTCTTTTAGTTTGTGACAAAGATAGGATTTTAGGTGTAAAACTCAATGATAACTTTGATGAAAAAATACTGTAAACCTGCATTTTAGCAAGAATCGTCAAATAGAGACCCGTTTGTCTGTCCGGTTGTATGGATGAGATTGACTGCCCAAATTGATTGAAACTACCTATTTTGAATTACATTTGCAGGATATTAGATACAAATCTCTCATTTAATGTATAATACCGATGAAAAGCAAATTATTACTCGCATGTACCATTCTGTTTTTCTGTTCCTCTTTTCTGTGCGGACAGAATCAAACATCTAAAGTTGCAAACTCTGCTGAAACGAATAATGGAGCTGTCCGGCATCCATGGCAAGGAAAAAGAGTGGGATATTTGGGAGACTCTATTACAGATCCCAACTGCTATGGTGACAAAATAAAGAAATACTGGGATTTCCTGCAGGAATGGCTGGGGATTACTCCTTATGTATATGGTATCAGCGGCAGACAATGGAATGATGTGCCCGTCAGGCCGAGAAACTAAAGCAGGAACACGGTGGAGAAGTGGATGCTATCTTGATTCTGATGGGTACGAATGATTTTAATGACGGTGTGCCTATCGGAGAGTGGTTTACGGAAACAGAAGAACAGGTGATGGCAGCCCGCGGACAGGTCAAAAGGCTGGAAACCCGCAAGAAACGTACGCCTATAATGGATGGAAACACGTATAAAGGACGTATCAACATCGGAATCAACAGGCTGAAACAACTGTTTCCGGATAAGCAGATTGTACTATTAACCCCGTTGCACCGCTCACTGGCGGATTTTGGAGAGAAGAACGTGCAACCGGATGAAACTATCAGAATAGTTGTGGTGAATATGTGGATGCCTACGTGCAGGCCGTCAAGGAAGCCGGTAATGTGTGGGGAGTGCCCGTAATTGATTTTAATGCGGTAACCGGGCTGAACCCGATGGTGGAAGAACAACTGATTTACTTCTACGACGCAGGATATGACCGTTTACATCCTAGTACAAAAGGGCAGATACGTATGGCACGTACGCTGATGTACCAGTTGCTTGCGCTGCCTGCAACATTTTAAAGAGAACCAGCTTTACCGGTGAATCACCGCACGGATCACAAACCATATATGATGTGCTACGGTGCCGATCAGCCCGTAGTGCTTCGCCATGATGCGAAATCTCTCTTTCAGGGAGGCTTTCTGATTGCGGGTAGTCATTCCTTCATCCAGATAATCGATAATCGTCAGATGGGTATTGTGTAAGGTGCGCGCTTTCTTCATAATACGGATGCACCAGTCGAAATCGGCAGAAAAACGATATTTCAAGTTGTAGGGCTCTACCAGCGTATGACGGGGAAAGAATGCCTGATGGCAGACTAACATACCCTGTTTGAAACTTTTCCAGGTAAGCGTTTCGGGAGCGGACAATCTGCGCATCCGCAGGAAATGCCTGTCCTGGTCTACGATAGCGGTTTCTCCGTAAAGCACATCGGGCAGTTCGCTGCCGTTGATGGTATGCACCATTTGTTGCAGTGTGTCGTCCTCGTGAAAACAGTCGCCCGCGTTCAGGAAACAGAGATAATCGCCGCTGGCAAGGGCGATGCCCTTATTCATAGCGTCATACAGTCCTTTGTCCGGTTCGCTGACAACGGTGTGTATGTGCGGGCGGTAGCGGTTGATAATAGAAATGGTTCCATCCTTGGAAGCTCCATCTACGATGATGTATTCTATGTGATGATAGGTCTGTGAAATGACACTCTGAATCGTGTCTTCCAATACCTTTTCAGCATTGTACGTCACCGTAATGATAGAGAACTTGGGAGTAGGATGGACGCTATGCATATTTCCCCGTTATTTTATTGTAGACATCTGTATATTTCTTTGCGATGATGCTCTCCGAATAATTGCCCAAGACTTTGCGGCAGGCTTGTGCGGAGAGTTCATCGTATTCCGGTTCCGTCAATATCCAATGTATGCCGTTGGCAAAATCTTCCGAAGATTTGTATTGTGCCACGTAACCGTTGTGCAGATGGTCGATCATTTCAGGGATACCTCCTACGTTAAAGCCGACACAGGGTACTCCGCAGGCCATTGCTTCCATAATCATGTTGGGAAGATTCTCTTCCAGAGACGGGATGGCGAAGAGGTCTACGGCATTGTAGATATTTACTATCTCATGCTCATTCTTGATGTAAGGGAGCGGGTAGACATGGAAAGGAAGCTGCTCCTGCAATTGCTGTGACTGGTTGCCGAATACGACTACCCCCAGTGACTCTTTCCATTCCGGATGCTTTTCTGCCAGCAGTTTGCAGGCTTCAATGAGATAGTCGACTCCTTTTCGTTTGTCGGTGATCTTTAACGAGCCGAACAGAACCAGTTTCTTACCTTCTGGCAGCATGAACTTGGCACGTGCTTCTTTTTTGTTCATGGGTTTGAACAGGTTGGTATTAATAGCGTTCGGAATATTGGTGACGCTTTTTCCTTCAAACAATGCGCTGGTCTGTGCTTGTTCCTTCAGCCAGTGACTGCACGTGACGAAATGGATGGGAGCGTAGCTGTATAACTTTTGTTTTTTGCGGAAAGTGCGGTAAGATAAATCTTTCCGGCCACCGCCTTTGTAGATGTAAGGGCAGTCGTGACACTCTTGCTGATAGTTTTTACATTCCCGTGCGTAGTGGCAGATGCCGGTACATGGCCACATATCGTGCATGGTCCATACCACAGGTTTGCCGGAAGTGAGTATTTTCCGTATATCTTTCAGCGAGAGCATTCCTTGGTTGACCCAATGCAGATGGATCACGTCGGCTTGGCGAAATTCCGGGAGTGAGGTGATGTCTGTGCCAGTATTGGCTATGTCAACGTCGAACAGATGGTATCGGCGGAAACGATTGGCACTCCAGATAACGATCCGTTCCCACATGAACTTCCACACTTTGCAACCAGTTACTTTTTAAGCGGACCACACTGATTTGGTCGGTCTGCTTGTCACGCACCAGCATTTTGGCTTTGATACCGTTGTTTTTCAGTGACTCCATCAACCGGCTTGCTGCAATGGCCGCTCCTCCTATTCGTTCAGATGTATTTATTATCAGGACTCTCATGGGCAAAAGTTTATGCAAATGTACGGTTTTTAGAGGAAATGTTTGATATTTCCAACAAGCTTTCTGCTATTTCGCGCGAAAAGATTTCGAGGTTGAAGCGTTCTTCTGCCAGTTTGCGTGCATTTTCTCCCATGCGTCGTGCCTCTTCGGGATGGTCGGCGATGTAGCGGATAGCGTCTATCCAGCCTTGTACATCGTTATATTCTACGGTGATGCCGATTTCTTCCTTGTCGATGTCGATTTCGAAGTTGGGGTTGCGCGAGCAGATGACGGGGATGCCGAGGGCAAATGCTTCTACGAGAGTGGTCAGTCCTACGGTGTAGGGGAAGTCCAGACAGCAGATGACGATGCAGCTTTTGCGGGCTACCAGTTTTCCCAGTTCGTAGGGAATCACTCCGTCGGTATAGTGAATATGAATGGAGTCGGGCACTGAATAGCGGTCGAGTATCTTTTTATAGTTGATGTTGCCGCATGAGACGGCAATGTACAGATCCAATTCCTCGTTGGTTGCGGAGAATGACTGGAGCAGGGTGTCCACGTCCCGGTTCTCTTTGCCGGTGGAGATAAATCCTTCGGGCTTCCGGTCGGGCATTTCTGCAAGCAGGTGGTCGTAGAAAGGAAGATCCGGTCCCCAATGGATGAGTTTCAGTTTGTGGGACGGTGCTTTCCGGGTTTTCTGCGAGTCCTGAATCAGTTTCCGACTGAACAGGAACATTTGGTCTATACCTTTGTAGAAAAGGCGGGAGATTTGTTCGCGCCACGGTTTGGGGTTGGTGACGACGGCCGTGTGATGCCAGATGACAATAGGTTTGCGGTACAGTCCCAGCGCACGGAGGAAGATGACGGGTTCTATCCCCCGGAAAGAGGTGGCATAGAGCACGTCGTATTTTTCCTTGCAGAAGAGAATCTCTTTGGTGGCGTAAAACATGAGCTTCAGGCGACTGGAGAAATATTTGCATTTGTGCATTACGGAATGTATTCCGTAATTTTCGAGCAGAGGAAGTCCGTATAAAATATGTCCGGGGAATTTATATTCTTTCCATTCCTCGTAACTTTCCCGTGTGAGGCGGGTATGGTAAAAATAAATAGTAAGCAACGTATTTAGTGGTGCTTGTTTCTTTTCAGCCATTTGTTTATTCGGTTTTTGAGAGCTTTCGTAATGATGGAGAAATTACCGTATTTCAGGTTGAGGAACAGTTCTTCGAACGAACGCCCTATCTTGATCCATGGATGATCCAGCCCATGATGCGGTAAACCTTCTCTTTGTAGGCTACGTTTTCAATGACGTAGCGGGGATGCCGCAGCGGAAAGTCTACCTCGTAACGCTTCATGGTGAAGATGCGGCGATAGCCCTTGGGCAGGGTGTGGACCGAGCCGGCGAAATGGGTGGAATCTGCCGTTGCTCCGAGGTTGTTTATCATGTTGCGGGTAGGCACGATGCTTAGTCCGGAGTTGAACAGGATAGAGGCGTGGAAGATGGTTTCATAAAAGGCTTTCTGCTGTTCCCGGTGACGCTGGCACATATAGATAAAGTCGCTCCGGAATTTGCGTTCTTTGATGAGTTGCTCCAGTTGTTGCATATTGAAGGAGTCGTCCAGGAAACTGTAAAACTCGTCCCATTGGTCGACTACCCGTTTCCAGCTCGCCCATCCCCAGATGGAAAAGGTGGTGGCGAAGAAATAGTCGGATGGCATATCCTGGGTGATTTCTTCGGGGTTGAAGCCGGCAATCATGCTGATGCGGGTGTCGTGTTCGTATTTATCCAGCATCTCCTTGCAGAATTGGAAAAAGGAAACGGAGGGCACATCGTCGTCTTCCAATACGATGCACTTGTCGACTTTGGAGAAGGCCCATTTCTGCGAAAGATATTCTGAAGGGTCACAGCCGAAATTCTTTTCCTGATAAAGCTGTTCTACTTCACATTCCCAGTCTATCTGTGATACGATTTCACGGCAGGCTTCTATTCCGGGCAAATCGCGTTCGCTTCGTGCTCCGTCCTGATAGAGGAAGAGCCGGGACGGACGTGCTTTCTTCACTTGCTCGAACACTTGCGACAGTTGTTGCGGGCGGTTGAAGAACAGTATAAGTACCGGGACGTCTACTAAAGCGGATTTCATATTCATAGTTCTTGTTTTGGGGTTGTACTGAATGAGAGGGCGGCAGGATAGTGGTTATTTATTTTTTCCTGTTCCTCCTTGGTAAATCGATGCAAGGTCGGGTAGTTGTATCGCAGGAACTTCCAGATCATCGGGAGCGGTCACGGTGAGGGGACCGAATTTCACCGGTTGCAGGTGGCGGATACTTTCTACGGTCACGTGGTCGGCGGTTGCCATAACGTTGTTGTAGTAGCGGGTGTTTCGTGAGTTGAAACAGCTTTGCACGGATACCAGCATCTGGTAAATTGCTTTTTTAGAGAAAAGAGAGTCGACTATTCTGTTCAGGAGACAGGAGAAGGCTCCCCGGTTTGTAGGGTTCTCTATTTCGCATTTGCCGAAGTGTTTCCACATCCATATTTCTTTTCCCATCAGGCAGCATTTGAGGAAGCCGAGTGCTTCGGATTGTATTCTTCGCAGCAGCTTGTTGTCGGGAATCTTGTCGAATGGGAATATATCGACAAAAATGCCCGGATGCATCGGGACATTCTTGAACATTTCTTCTACAAAAAGGGTGTTGTTTTTCTTGACTTTGGCAAAATAATACGGGGTATGAGGGTCTGTCTCTATCCATGAAAGGAAGTAGGAAGGACCAGTTCCCCGGGAGCTACTTTCAGAAATTTGTTGTAGTTCTCCGCGTCATGCCTATGTCAATATCATCATCCCAGGGGAGAATCGCCTGGTCGTAGAGTGCACCGATTGCCGTGCCGCCAATCACAAAATAGGGAATGTTGTGCTTCTGACACACCCGGATGGTTTCTCCCAATATGTCGTAGAGTTCGGCATGTAATAAATCAAGCTCTTCGGCTGTATATTTCTTGTTCATCGGAAATGGTTAATGCACGTTGTGCTACAAAAGTAGTAATTATATTGCTAAGTTACTATAACTTTAAGTTTCCTTGCATAAATTCGGTGGCCACTTGTCCGCGTCCCGGTATGGGAAGGACGGATGCTTGCGGAAAGTCCTTGAGCAGACAGTCTGCCGGATTGATGTCCGGATAGAATTTCTTCAATAGGAACAGGCTGGGGCCGGTGGTGATGCTTCCTATAAAGACGGAGGCGTCCATCAATATCTGTATCGAGGAAAGGAAACGTGCCATTTGTCTCTGTTTCAGCTCTTTGGTGGTCTGCGTGAAAGCGCTGTTGACATATCCTTTTTCGTCGGGGCTGCAAAGGGTGTACCAGTGTATGTCCGGGGCAAGGGTTTGCAATTGCTCGAAGAGGCGGTAAGTCGTCGGTCAATACAAAGACGTCGCGGATGGCTGTTTTTTCTTTGATGAGGCGTATGTAATGTTCCGGTGGAAGCAGGTTGGTTTCGGTGATCTTGTCTCCTCCGCGTATTTGGCATCCTGCGTATTGAGGCGGGAAGTTGCAGGCTGGCGGCAAATTGGAGACATTCCTGTGCGGTGGTGTCGTTGAGTTTCCAGGTGATTTCCGTCAGCTTTTGGAAGGTGTGGAGGTAGTCACCGTCTATTCCCAATTCGGGATATGGAAATGCTGGTTGGGGTTGAACGTCACTTGAAAGTTGAGTCGGACCGGTTTGCCATACGTGAAGAAAGCAAGGGCTTTTCCGATGATGTTCTTACAGGTTACTTTCAGTTTCCATTTCAGTAACTTCGTTTTAGATAGTTTTTTGTCTTGCATCAATGCTTGCCATGAAGGCAGGCGATGGGTGTTGTAGGTGTGGTGAAACGGTTCGTGCACTTGCTCGCAGAAAGGTGCGAAACAGTCTTCCCAGCCTTTTCCCATCCGAAGTTGGCGTCGTCGGAGTAAAGCTTGAACTGTATTTTGTGTTGCAGGCAATAGAGCATTGCATGGAGCATATAGGTGTATTCGGTAAAGAATCCGGCGTCTATACCTATGTGATAGATCATCGTCTTTTTGAAAGAACTGTTCAGAAGGCGGTATTTAGTGGCAAGATCATTAGGGTTCATGTGGCTTCTTTTTGATGAAATACTGGATGCTTTCTTTAAAGGTGACCGAACGGCTGCCCCACATGGCGGCTGCGTAGAGTGCTGCTGCGAGCACTATCTTGCTTGCCAGGCGGAGATAAATATTCTCGATGGAACGGGTGGAGTAATAGGTGATTACCATGACGGTGGTGGCAATGACAGCGTATGGAAGTATGTCTATCAGTGCATGGCGTAGCTTTAGTCCGATTTCTTGCCATACGAAGTAGTGCCACGTCAGTAGCCACAGTATATTGGTGGATACATAGACGGCGAGCATGGTATAGATCCCGTGTGAATGGACTAACAGAACGCCTGACAGTAGAATAATGCCGAGCGCTATGGTGTTCCACATATAGATGCGGGATTTTCCTTTGCTGATGATGAGTTGCTGATAGAGGTATGCGATGGGAGTGAAGGCTCCGCTGATACACAGAATCTGCATGATGGATATGCTGGAATACCACTTGTCGGTGATGGTGATGGTAATCAGTTCTTCTGATACGATTCCCAGTCCGAGCATGGCGGGAAACGAGACGAAAGCGGTGAAACGCAGCATTTTGCGGAATACCCGTTTTTGCCGTTCAAGGTCGTCCGACACTTTGGTGAGTACCGGTTGCGCCACTCCGTTTATCATGCCGGATATAAAGAGCTGTCCCATGCCGCACCATTTATTGGCCTGGTTGTAATATCCTACTTCCTTTTCGGTGTAGAACTTACCCAGTATCACAGAGAACAGGTTGTTGTTGATGTGATTGAATACATTGGTTACCAATAGCTTTCCGCTGAATCCGAACATTTCCTTAATCGGGGTGAAATTGAATTGCAAGCTCGGTCGCCAACGGGTGAAATGCCAGTAACAGGCTGTGTTGACGGCTACATAAACGATGCTTTGCGTGGCAATACCCCAATAAGAGAAACCGAAGTAGGCAAGAGTGATTCCGGTGATTCCGGATACGGTAAGCCCGATAACGGAAGACAGGGCCCGCTGTTTCACCATCAGGTTTCGCAGAAGATAGGCACTGTGGGATATTCCCAGGCTGGCTATGAAGAATCCGATGAAGGAATAACGTGCCAGCGGTGTCAGTTCGGGAGTATGGTAAAAATCGGCAATGAGCGGTGCGCACAGGAATAACAGTAGATACAAGGATAAGCTGATGGCTGCATTGAACCAGAAGACAGCATTGTAATCGTTATGTGTCACTTCCTTCTTGTTGACAAGGGCGGCTGTGAAACCGCTCTCCTGTATCGAACTGGCAATGAGGGAGAAGATAGCCAACATTCCCACCATTCCATAGTCTGCCGGAGTGAGCAACCGTGCGAGGAATATTCCGAAAAGCAGGTTTAACAACTGCTGTATGCCGTTGCTGAATCCTCCCCAAAATAGTCCTTTGGCTGTCTTTTCTTTTAGTGACTGATTCTCGCTCATGTTATTTGCAAAGAATACATGAAAAGGCTATGCGCAATGATAGCTTTTCATGTATTCCCTATTTAAGTTTTATTATTTTACTTCGCTACCCGGCTTCACCTCACGTCCCGGCATGATAACTGCCAGACTGCCGTCGTTGTTTTTCGGCACTTAGTAATCATGCCTTCGCTGACGATGCCTTTCAGTTTGCGCGGAGCAAGGTTGGCGATGAAGCAAACCTGTTTGCCTACCAGTCTTCCGGTTGATAATGCTTGGCAATACCCGATACGATAGTACGTGTTTCCAGTCCGTCGTCGATTTTGAATTGAAGCAATTTATCCGCTTTCGGCACTTTCTGACATTCAAGAATGGTACCTACACGGATATCCAGTTTCGTGAAGTCGTCGAATTCGATGTTCGGGCGGATAGGATTAGCCTTGTAGTTGGCTTCTTCGTTTGCTTTCTTTGTATCGAGCAATTTTTGTACTTGTGCTTCGATAGTAGCGTCCTCAATCTTTTCGAACAATAATTCCGGTTTGTTCAATTGGTGACCTACAGGCAGAAGGTTGTCACGTCCCAGTTCAGACCATTCGAAAGTATTCATGTTCAGCATTTTGCGGAGTTTTTCCGAGCTGAACGGCAGGAACGGATCGAAAGCGATGGCAAGGTTGGCAACCAGTTGCAGGGAGATGTTGAGGATGGTACCTACACGCTCCATATCTGTTTTTGCCAGTTTCCACGGTTCGGTGTCGGCCAGGTATTTGTTGCCGATACGTGCCAGGTTCATGGCTTCTTTCTGTGCGTCGCGGAATTTGAATACGTCGAGCAGTTTTTCCACTTCTGCTTTTACGTCTGCAAATTCTTTCAGTGTTTCCTTGTCGTAGTCGGTCAGTTCACCTTGTGCAGGTACGCGCCCGTCGAAGTATTTTTGAGTCAATACCATTGCACGGTTCACGAAGTTACCGTATACGGCTACCAGTTCGTTATTATTGCGTGCCTGGAAGTCTTTCCAGGTGAAGTCGTTGTCTTTCGTTTCCGGTGCGTTGGCGGTCAGTACGTAGCGGAGTACGTCCTGTTTGCCGGGGAAGTCCGCCAGGTATTCGTGCAACCATACAGCCCAGTTGCGGGAAGTGGAGATTTTGTCTCCTTCGAGGTTGAGGAATTCGTTGCTCGGCACGTTGTCCGGCAGGATATAGCTGCCTTCTGCTTTCAGCATGGCGGGGAATACGATGCAGTGGAACACGATGTTGTCTTTCCCGATGAAATGGATCAGGCGGGTTTCAGGATCTTTCCACCATGTTTCCCAGCTGTCGGGGAGAAGTTCTTTGGTGTTGGATATGTAGCCAATAGGTGCGTCAAACCATACATAAAGCACTTTTCCTTCTGCTCCTTCTACGGGAACAGGGATACCCCAGTCGAGGTCACGGCTCACGGCACGTGGTTGCAGTCCCATGTCGAGCCAGCTTTTGCATTGGCCGTATACGTTGGGACGCCATTCTTTGTGATCTTCCAGAATCCATTTGCGCAGCCATCCTTCGTGCTTGTCGAGAGGAAGATACCAGTGTTTGGTTTCTTTCATCACCGGTTTGCTGCCGCTGATAGCACTTTTCGGGTTGATAAGATCCGTAGGAGAAAGTGAGGTTCCGCATTTTTCGCATTGGTCGCCGTAAGCGCCTTCGGAATGGCAGTGGGGACATTCTCCGGTGATATAACGGTCGGCAAGGAATGTTTTTGCTTCCTCGTCGTAATATTGTTCAGACGTTTTCTCGATGAATTCGCCTTTATCGTACAATGTTTTGAAGAAATCCGAAGCCAATTGGTGATGCGTCGGCGAAGTGGTGCGGCTATACACGTCGAATGAGATACCGAATTCTTCGAATGATTTTTTATCAGCGAATGATAACGGTCTACTACATCCTGCGGAGTAATTCCTTCTTTCTTGGCACGAATCGTGATAGGTACCCCGTGTTCGTCCGAACCTCCGATGAATAATACATCTTCTTTTTTCAGACGCAGATAACGCACATAAATATCTGCCGGTACGTATACACCAGCCAAGTGACCGATATGGACAGGACCGTTCGCATACGGCAGTGCCGATGTGACGGTGGTTCTTTTAAATTTCTTTTCCATTATATAGTGTGATTTTTGTTGTTTTCAACTTTGTAATGTGCAAAGATAATGACTTTTCACCACAGATTACACGGATTAACACAGATTATTTCATTGAAAAGTGGTCACAGAATGAAACAGGAACGTTTCGTAATAAAAAAACAGGTAAAAAGAAAGTGTTTTACCCTGATATAAGTTGGCTAGAAAATAGCCAATTTGTATCGGGGTATTTTTATATTTTCTATTATGTTCTATTTTTAAGATTGAAACAGATTAGGAGTATCTAAACTGTATTCTAATAAAAGAAGTGACGTATAAAATACTGTATGAATATGCGGAATAAGTCATCTTTCTTGAATACAAATGAGTGAATATTCATGATTGTTGATAGAATCATGAATCATTTCTTTTAAAGGAAGACTTCGTTCCTTTTAAAGAAACGGTTTATTGGTCAGTGAGAAGTGCTTCCTTGCTTTTAAACGAAAGGACAAAAGGGCATTTAGAATACTTGTTTTGTGCTGGTTGCTGTCGAATAGGTAACATGTGAGTTGTTTCTATTTGAACTTATATTTGCAATAATCTGCTCCTGAAATTAGGAATTTTGCCTTTTTGATGTTGAATCGAATGATTTAAAGTCTGTTTTGTGTGAATATGGATTATGCAACTTGCTTATCCTTCAAGTTTTCCAATATACTCCGGACTCATCTTGTATATTTTTGATTCTGTATGAGTTTTATGTCCATTTTTTTGCATAAAGTAATATTCTGTTCTAATGATAAGAATTACATGGTAAGATTATAGCTTTGCATTTCAATAAGTCAGTATAATCTATATAATTTCTTGCTCATTTCCTCTTTTATCATATTTCCATCTATTATTCCTTCCCTTTT
>ENA-OQJX01000721-OQJX01000721.1-human-gut-metagenome-genome-assembly--contig:-NODE-721-length-13479-cov-2.246555_pt1 | contig 13479 bp, 17 predicted proteins | sample MGYA00242615_ERZ504782 | MGnify/ENA primary metagenome ERZ504782 (study PRJEB26092, sample SAMD00036354) | human gut metagenome | host: Homo sapiens | study: EMG produced TPA metagenomics assembly of... | reverse complement strand
CGAAGCTGTGCATGAACTGAAGACCGACGAGTTTGCCGACCTTTATGCCGAAGAACTGAAAGCAGACGGAGGCGTCATCAGTGGAGAACAGTTTGTCGACGAATGCCAGGTGGAAAGCGACCTCGAACTTCTGTTGCCTGCCGATTACGTGACTGGCAGCAGCGAGCGTATGTTGCTCTATCGCGAGTTGGACGGATTGACACTCGACAAGGATGTGGATGCTTTCCGTTCCCGCCTCGAAGACCGCTTCGGCCCGATTCCTCCCGAAACGGAAGAACTGCTGCGCATCGTTCCCTTGCGACGCCTGGCTGCCCGCCTCGGCGTGGAGAAAGTCTTTCTGAAAGGTGGGCGCATGTCCCTGTTCTTCGTCTCCAATCCGGACAGCCCGTACTATCAGAGCCAGGCTTTCGGTAAGGTCATTGCCTACATGATGAAGTACACCCGGCGTTGTGACCTGCGCGAACAGAACAACAAACGGAGTATGTTGGTGAAGGATGTCAAGACGGTAGAAGAAGCTGTCTGTGTGTTGCAGGAGGTAGTGGCAATGCAGGTGGAAGAGTAAACTGTTGCCACTCCTGCCACTAACGTCCGAACTGCAAGGCGAATCCCAAATTGAAGAAAGTGATGTTGTTTTTGAACCAGCTATGGTCTACTCCGTCATCATACCCGTCTGTGTTATAAAGTCGTGCATCGGGGTTGGCAAACCAGTCTGCTGTCAGGAAATCACAGCGAATCATGCCCGAGAGTTTACGGCTGATGCGGAACTCATAGCCTGCTGCGAAAGTTATTCCACAATATCCTTTATGAAAAAGGTGTCCGTTCCGTTCACCGCGTTTATATGTCCGTTCCTGATAGTTCATATACCCGATGCCGAACGAGAGGAACAGTCCTTGATTCCCGTTGCTCCACAAGGGCCGGTATGTGGATGTTGGGGCGTATGCAGTGCAGATGTGCCTTATCCGGCAGGCGTGCCATGCGTAGATAGTCATATTGAAGTCCTGGCGGCAAATAGGGGCGTGATGTAGTAGCGGCCTTCTGTCATCAGGTCATATCCCACCCGGTTGCCATTCTTGCTGAAGAAGTCGTTACGGTTTCCCTCTACATGAGGTAAGGATACACCGCCACCGAAGATGATACTGTAATTTTGCGGCAGGCATTCGCTTTGTGCCAGCAGACCTGTCGCTCCGATGGGGAGTAGGGATAGGCAGAGGAGGAGGAATCGTTTCATGCAGTTGCTGTGAGTTTCTTGGAAATATCGTATTTTTATCGTTTCCCGTATAGCTTGTCTATCAAATCCGTCCGTCCTATCCGGCGCAGTTCGTTTATGATGTTCCTGCGCTCTTCGGGTTTGTACCAGAAGAAGAATTGGCGTTGAGCCAGTTTCTCGCGCTGCGTTTTGGCACTGAATACCGGTTCCAGCGTATAAGGATGGAAGCCCGTGTACCATGCTTCGGTGGCAACGGTCATGGGAGTAGGGGTAAAGTCTTGCACTTGTTCCAGATGGAAGTCCAGTCGCTTGGTGATGACGGCAAGTTCTGCCATATCTTCCTCCTTGCATCCGGGATGGCTGCTGATGAAATAAGGAATAAGCTGCTGGCGTAGTCCTTCTTCATGGTTAATCCTGTCGAATATCTTCTTGAACTCACCGAACTGGCTGAACGGAGGCTTGCGCATGATGTTGAGCACGCGGTCTGACGTATGCTCCGGTGCTACCTTCAGGCGACCGCTGACATGGCGGGCAATGAGCTCGCGGGTATATTCCTGCGTACTTTTGTTAGTGTTCGGGTCCTTGCTCTGGTGCAGCAGCAGGTCATAGCGTACACCGCTGCCAATGAAGGACTTCTTGATGCCGGGCAGGGCATCTACGGCATGATAGATGTCGAGCAGCGGACGGTGGTCCGTATTCAGGTTGGGGCATACCTTGGGGTAGATGCACGACGGGCGTTTGCATTTCCTGCAGACGGCCTCATCCCGTCCCTTCATGCGGTACATATTGGCCGACGGGCCTCCCAAATCGCTCAAATAACCCTTGAAGTCTGGCAGCTCCGTGATGGCTTTCACCTCTTTCAGAATGCTCTCCTTGCTGCGGCTTACGATGAATTTGCCCTGGTGTGCGGAGATGGTGCAGAAGGCACATCCTCCGAAACATCCGCGATGCAGGTTGACGGAGAACTTTATCATGTCGTATGCCGGAATACGTTTTCCCTTGTATTTGGATGGGGCAGGCGCGTGTATGGCAAGTCGAAAGAACGGTCGAGTTCAGCTTCCGTCAAAGGGGGATAGGGAGGATTGACTACTACCGTCAGCTTGCCGCTCTTTTGCAAGATGCGGGATGCTGTATATTTGTTGCTTTCCTCCTCGATATGACGGAAGTTGGCAGCTTCTTTCTTTTTATCTTTCAGACATTCTTCATGGGAAAAGAGGGTGATATCCCCTTCTTGTACCACTACTTCCTTGTCAAGGTAAACCATTTGGGGAATATCGGCGATGAGCTTTTTGAAGCTTGGGGCGTCCATCTGTGTCTGTTGGCGTTTCAGCTTTCCGCAAGTTCCACCACCGGTTTCTCTCCCATACCGTAGATGAGTGAGTCGGCTCCGCTGTCGAGAGGATGCTGGGGCGTACACGGTCCTGCCAATAGTCATAGTGCGTCAGGCGGCGCATGCTTGCCTCGATGCCGCCCAGTACGACGGGGACATCGGGGAATAGCTTCTTTAATATCTGGGTATATACAATGGAAGGGTACTCCGGACGCATATCCGGACGTGCATCCGGGGTATAGGCGTCATCACTGCGCAAGCGTTTGTTGGCAGTATATTTGTTGACCATCGAATCCATACAGCCGGGACTGATGCCGAAGAACAGACGGGGACGTCCCAGTTTTTTGAAGTCGCGCAAGTCGTCGCGCCAGTTGGGTTGGGGGATGATGGCTACGCGCAATCCTTCTGCTTCGAGGATGCGGCCTATGACAGCGGCTCCAAAAGAAGGGTGATCCACGTAGGCGTCACCGCTGAAAAGTATTACATCCAATTCGTCCCAACCACGCAGTTCTACTTCTTTCTTGGTAGTAGGAAGCCAGTCTGTAAGGCGATATTCTTTCATTTGCACATTAAAAACTGTAATGTCATCCGTTCTCCGTCGTAAATCTCACGGAAGCCTATCTGCTGCTCGGAAAGATACTCTTTCATGTCATTGAAGGCAGCAGCGTCGTCCATGATGATTTCCAGCTTCTCGCCTTTCCGGCCTCGCACATGCCTTGATGGCAGGGATTAAAGGGCTGTAATGCTGTTGTCCGCAGGTGTCGATGGTTTTCATTTATTCTTCTTCTATGGTGTCTTGTTGGGAAAGCCATTGCAGATAGAGCTTGATGAGCTGTTGTAGTCCGAAGGCCTTCATGTTGTTGTGATAGATAACGTCGATACAGAGGTCGAGCAGATCTTTGCTGTCCTCCTCTTGCGCGGCGATGAGGGAGCGGATGTTCAGTTTCAACTTGTCGAGCACGGTTTCGTCCACAATACCGTTGCTGTCGATGAGATGGCGGAAGAGGCCGTATTTCTCGATGGTGGCAAGGTTCTCTTCAGAAACTTCTAACTACGGGTTCCGCTGGGGTTGGCTTGTATAGTGTACATGATGTTTAATGTTTAGTGGTTAATGTTTAATGATTAATGGAAGCAAAGATAGTTTTTTCACTTACAGATTACACAGATTTCCACGGATTATTTATAGGGATTGCTATTTTGTCTGTGTTAATCTGTGTAATCTGTGGTGAGAAAGCGGAGTATGGAGGCCATAATTGCATTTCTGGATGTTTCTTCCCGGATGCTTTCAAAAGGGAATCCCATGACAAAAGTGCGATAATCGTTGCTTGATAGGCTACGGCGGCGGGTGTGTTGCCGATGGCATAGGTCATGACTGGAAAAGCGGGAGACATGGGCAGGATGCAATCAGGGGAAGTGACCGGATAGCTTTGCTCATTCGGCAGGCGGGGAAGGGTGAAGGTATGCCCCAGTCCCCGGACAGCGATTTTGTCCCCGTCTGTTTTCAGAGAGTTGCCATGCCGGTACTTCAAGATATTCTGAATAAATTCTTTATTGCCCTGCGAGCTGTCCATATCGCTGCCTACGTAGGCACCGCTGACCAGGAGATGACCTCCCGACTGGCAATAGGAAGTCAGTATGCGCTGCATGGGCGAGGAGAATGTTTTGTAGTAGGTATTGCGTGCCGGATTGCTGGAATTGTCTTCTTTCTCAAGTCCGAGGATATAGTCCACTATCGGATAATCCTCTAATGAGAGGATGCCCTTTTCCACAGCCTCGTCGCTGCATGAGACGAAGCTGTAATTTCCGGCTGCTGGATGGCTTTGCCATGTACGAAGGGGTAATCGAAAGTGTTTCCGATGATTTTCATGCCTTCGTATTCGTCACTGCTCTCTCCCAGACGTCGTCCTGCTTCCTTCCGGCTAAAATTCTGCTGGGCGCCGCAGAGGGAGATGTCATAGAGATAGGGTACGCCGGATCTTGTGACAAGTCGAAGCCTGCCGCATCGGGGGTGTCTATAACGGCAGGCCCGCTGATGCGGTCGAATCCGTTGACGATAAGTATCTGTCCTTTTTCACGCTTTGCCTTGTAGGCGGCAAGAATTTCCGAAGGGAAGCTTTCGCCACCCCGGTTTACGGCGGTTACTTTAAAGGAATAGACGATGCCCGGTTCTATTTTTACGGTGTGGGATGGGGAGCTGACGCGTACGCCATTGTCAAATCCTCCACGACCGATACGTGTATATACAATGTATTCACGTGGTTTGGCAGTCGGCTCACGAGGTCTTCCTCTCCTTGCCAGGAAAGCTCTAAAGTATTCTTCTTTTGACCGAAGCGGATGGCAAAGTGGCTGACGGGAAGGGGTTGGACAACGTAGTCTCTGCCGTGCTGGCTGCATATGTATTGCAGAATGGCTTTATAGAGCGCACGCCCGACGGTGAACTTGAAGTTAGGGTCATGTCCCAAGCGCATATCTGCGAAGTTCTGGTGCGACAACAGTTCTACGATGGTGGAAGGGACGGCGGGCAGGCGTGTTTCACTGTAGTTGCGGTTCCATAGGCTGCGGCGTGTCCAGTCTACGTTGAAGGTAGAGCGGATATCACGCTGCAACTGCGTTAGCAGAATGTCCGAAAGGTCACGGGAGGCATGGCGGTCTGTACCGGCATGCAGTCGGCCGTTGTTGAAGTTGGTGGTATAAATGCCGAGAGTGCCTATAATCTCATCTTCCTTACTGAAACCGGCATCGCTATGCAGGGCCATACTCATTTCAAAGGGGATGCCCAAACCTTCTTCCGTTGGGTTGAATAGTGATTTTCCTGCAAGGTAATTCACTGTACGGGAACGTACGTTGATGTCGTCGTTCATATCATTCTTTCCCTCATAGCCTCCATAGACGGGATAGGGCATGCCTGCCCATTGGGCAAAGTAGCGTGCGCCTTCCAGGTATCTGGGCAAGCCGCTGGTTTGTCCTCCGCGGGCAATGTTGCCCATGCCCCCTCCAAAGCGGACGGCATCGGCACAGACCACGCCTTTCTCTTTGCTTTCGTTGCTCAATACCACCATGCCGTAGTCGTTCCGGCCTTTGTCAAAAGTGAATGTGCCGAGGTACACCCATGTGCCGCTTCCTATTTGCTGGTTCACCTTGAACTCCGTGACGCCTCCATTGTGAAATACAAGATATTTGGCATCGCTTACGCTGCCCGGCAGTGTTTGGTAAGATACGTATACAGCATATTCTCCCGTTTCCGGAATATCGGGTACCCATTCGGCAAAAGCCTTGTCTTTCTTCTTTTCAGTTTTGGCAAAGCGTGCCGTGCCGGAGAGGAAAGGGTTTTCATTGTCCTGATAGATTCGTTTCCGTTGGGCAAATCCGGGTCGGGAGGTCTGTTCCCAACGTGCTTTCCGGCTTTTCACGTCCAGATAAAGGGAACCTTGTCCTCCATGTCCGCTCAGGCTACCGTCATTGTCTACGATGACTTCCTGCTTCTGCGTGTCCCTTTCGCGGGGAGTGAATACATTGGCTCCTGCATTCTCCAGCATGGGCAGGAGGTAGGGCAGGATGAAGGATTGGGTGAACTGGTCTTCTGTAGTGCAGAACAGCCTCGGGCGTTGCCATCCCCATTTGTCCTTGTCATTGATATAATATTTCCCGTGGCTTTGCCAAAGGGCGATGTGGCGTCCTTCCAGTCCGCGGGTGATGTCGTAGGGGCGCGAGGTACGGGTTACCCAGGGGGTACCTTTGTATTCCAGGTGGCTGAACAGACGTGCCTTGTCTTTCTTCCCTTTCCGGTAGAGGTTGGGGATAAGCTCTTCGATGCTCTTCCCGTCAGCAAAGACGGTGAGGTCGAAATAGTTCACCGGTCCTGGCAGGATTTGTCCCAGATGGCGGTAAATGGCATCAACGGTTTCAGGCCGTAGAGGCTGGTAGGCAAAGCGCTCGTTTGTATAGACAAGCAATTTCTTCTTCCGGAAGTCAATGCGGAAACTATCCAGCTTGCAGGTACCGATGTTGGCCGTATGGGTGGTGTATTCCCTAAAGAATGTCTGGAGGCGTTCTTCCACATTCTGCTCTAGTTCTTGTGCCGGAAGGAGGAATCCACACAAGAGCCATATGCCGGTTAGGATAAGTTTTTTCATATTGATGAAATATTGAAGTTGCCAATATCTGCTTTTATCAGACGGTGGTGCGTGCAAAAGTACATAAAAGAAAGCTTCACTGATGAGCGGGTTACTTTCTTTTTATTATTTTGCAGACATATAAGTAAGTCTTAAGAATTAAAAAGCATTAATCGGCAATCTTTTTCAGTTCTGTCAGTTCCGTAACTTTGTCCGGATAGAGGATGGCGTTGTGCGCAGCCATTTGAGCTGCTTTCTTATGGATTGGGTCCATTCCTTCGGGAGAATATGGGTTTTCTGTTACATTCTGATGGGTCAATGCCTCAAACCATGTGCAGGCAGCTGTATATCTGCCTATGGTTAAGTCAAGGTGGTATCCGTCCCTATTCATATGGTCGCCGATAAAGGAGGTACGTGCATTTTGTATGGCGGTTCCCGAAGGGATAATTTTCTTGATACCCACCAGGTTGGCGGCTTTCTTTACTGCATCCACAATGCTGGTGTACATTTTCATTTGGTTCTGGTCATAGTTTTTGAATCCGGTGTGGTTGGCATTGGTAGCATAAGCCATGTCTGGTGCACCATTAATACGGTTTCCTTTCCAATTCGTTCCCTGATATAGTTAACCAATTCAGGTAGGGAAGCTTTGTAGCTGTCATAGATACCAGACAAAGGGCTGGCCTGCTGAACACTGATATAGTCCCATTTCTCATCGGCCAGTGCTTTCTCAATAGTCATTGACCGGGTTTCTGTTTTTTCCCCGTCTTTCTCTACTTTGCGATAGGCATAGGCCGGAGCGTTGTTGCGTATGTTTTGCACGTGCCGTTCCAGTGAACATCCTCCGATAAACATATTGCCGATAATCATGGTGATACCTTCAGCTTCTCCCAGTTCGTGCAAATATTGCTCTACTGCATCTTGTGAAAAGCTGTTGCCTATTGCCAATACTTTGATGGTGTCGTTATTGGCATGGCATCCATTTGCAAACAATGTAAATGGCGTGAGTAGGAATAAAATGACAAGGATGTTGATAGCATACTTTTTCATAATGGTGTTTGTTTTTAAGTTTTGTCGTTTCGATAAATAAGTAACAAAATTATTTGATTGTTTTTATATCTGCAAATATTCCTTGGGAATATAAGAAGGCTGAGACATGAAAAATGAGATGCATTGCCGGAGCAATACATCTCATCCTATTGTTAATATTTTATCCGTTTATAGCGGAATGTATTCCACAAAGGCTTCCATCGCCTCATAGGAAGCAAGTCCGAGGCTGTCATACAAGGCAGCTGTTCCGCGGTTACGGTCCTCGCTGCGTTGCCAGAACAGACGTTCGTCATTGCCCAGGAACGGTGCGCTTTCCATCTGCGATTGATGCTTCAGGATAGAGTTACGCTTGGCACGCAGTTCTTCCGGGCTGATGGGCACAGCCATCTCGATGTTTTCGATTTCCCATTCGGCCCATGCACCGCGGTACATCCAGATGCGGCATTCCTTCAACCATTTGGCACCTTCTTCTTTTTCCAAGTCAATGGCGGCAAATACGGCGTCCGTACAAACACGGTGTGTGCCGTGCGGGTCGGCCAGGTCGCCGGCAACGAAAATCTGATGGGGTTTCACTTCACGCAATAGGTTGCGTACAATTTCCACGTCTGCTTCGCTGATAGGATTCTTCTGTATCTTGCCCGTTTCGTAGAATGGCAGGTCAAGGAAATGACAGTGATCCAGAGGGATATTATTGTATGTACATGCAGTGCGTGCCTCGCCACGGCGAATCAGTCCCTTGATGGTCAAGATGTCGCGTGTATCCATGTCACCGTCTTTCTTCTCCTTCAAGTATTTACGGATTTCAGTATATTTGTCATTGATGACCTGGTCTTCGCTGTTGTTGAAGATTTGGTTGAACCCGTTGATGAAGTGCAGGAAGCGGATAACTTCTTCATCGCCTACGGCAATGTTACCGGAAGTTTCGTAAGCCACATGCACGTCATGTTTCTGCTCTACCAGACGACGATGGTGCCTCCCATGGAGATAACGTCATCATCGGGATGCGGAGAAAATACGACCACACGTTTTGGATAGGGCTTTGCACGCTCAGGACGATAGGTGTCGTCAGCATTCGGCTTGCCGCCCGGCCATCCGGTGATGGTATGTTGCAGGTCATTGAATATCTTGATGTTCACGTTATAGGCTGAGCCGAACAATGCCAGCAGTTCGCTCAGACCGTTTTCGTTGTAGTCCTTGTTGGTCAGTTTCAGAATGGGTTTTCCGGTGAGTTGGCACAACCAGACGATGGCACTGCGGATGAGCTTGTCGTTCCATTCGCAGGAGGTTACCAGCCAGGGGCGTTGGATACGCGTCAAATTGGCGGCGGCAGACAAGTCGATAGCTACATGTGCATTGTTGTGAGTCTGCAGATAAGATGCAGGGATAGTATCTGTTACCGGACCTTCAACGCATTCTTTCACCTTTTGCGCTTTCTCCTCACCCCATGCCAGCAGATATATTTTCTTTGCCGAGAGGATGGTGGCTACTCCCATGGTGATGGAGCTGATGGGGGTATTTTCAATGCTACCGAACATCTTGGAAGCTTCATTGCGGGAGTCGTTGTCCAGCAATATCAGACGAGTGGTAGAGTTCAGGCGTGAACCCGGTTCATTGAAACCGATATTACCTACACGGCCAATGCCAGCAAAGCGATGTCTAAGCCACCGAAACTTTCAATGCGCTGCTCGTAAAGACGGCAATATTCAAAGATGGCGTCTTTGGCGATGGTGCTGTCGGGGGTGAAAACATTCTGTTTGTCAATGTCCACATGGTCTATCAGCATTTCCTTCAATGCGTTGAAGTTGCTGTTGATGGCATTGGGAGCTAATGGATAATATTCGTAGAGGTTGAATATGACTACGTTGCGGAAACTTAATCCCTCTTCCTGGTGCATACGTACCAAGTCTGCATATACATTGCGCGGAGAGTTACCGCCTGCCAGTGCCAAAACACAGAAACGTCCCGCCTTTTGCTTGTCACGGATTAACTGTGCAATGTCAAGGGCAATCTGGTTGGCGCCTTCTTCTGCAGACTCATAAATATCTGTCGGGATTTTTTCCAGTCGGGTCAATACCGACCGTTCAAATGCATTCTCAGGTCTGTAGTACCTGGGGGAGACTCTGTTGAGAGTGATTTGAGAGCTTAGATTGGTTTTCATAAATTGAATATTAATAAATGATTAAGTATTGCGCTGTTCTTTCAATCAACAAATATACGAAAAACAATGTTCATTCGCATGTTGTTGAAGATTAATTAAGAGATTGTATTGGTTTCCGGTACAAGTTTGCCCATGGCCCATACGGCTCTTACGTTCAAGTCTTCGTCCATGACGATGATGTCGGCATCCTTGCCTTTTTGGAGGGAGCCTTTGCGGTCGTATACGCCCATAATCTTTGCCGGGGTTTCAGAAGCCATGCGTACGGCGTCTGCCAACGGAATTTCGGCTTTTTGTACCATGGTACGTATCAGTCGGTCCATGGTGGCTACGCTGCCGGCAAGGCAGAATGGTCGGCAAGCTTGCAGACTCCGTCCTCGATGATAACGCGCGGGTCAAAGGCTTCCCGGCTGTCGCTTGCGGCACATGCCAGGGCGTCGGTTATCAGGCAGGTGCGTTCTACGCCTTTTATCTTGTAGACCAGTCGCAGGATGGTGGGAGGGACATGGATGCCGTCGGCCACCACTTCCACCGTCATGTCGTCCAGCAGATAGATGCTTTCTACCGTGCCTTCGTATTTGTACTCGCGGCGTTTGTGGAAACCGGGCATTGCATTGTAGAAGTGGGTGGCATGGGTATAGCCAGCTTCGTAGGCTGTACGGATGTCTTCAAACTCCGCTTGCGTATGGGCTACCGATGCAAGATACCTTTGGCGGTGATGTATTTTCCGAACTGCATGGCTCCCGGAAGTTCGGGGGCAGCGTCCCAGCGCTTGATGCAAGACCAGGTTTCTACGATGGGAATATATTCGTTGGGGTCGGGACTCTTGATGTTCTCGGGGATTTGTCCGCCTGCCATCGCCATATTCAGGTAGTGCCCTTCCAGATGCAGGCCGAGGATAGGGCTGTCTTTTTCTTCCATCAGCTTGGTGCAGGTTTCGGCTGCTTGCTCAATCATGGGGACGGTGGAGGAGGAGAGGGTGGGGAAAATACTGGTCGTTCCATATTTCATATGGGTTTTGACGGCTGCACGGAAGGCATCTTCGGTACATTCCATAAAATCACGGCCTCCACCGCCATGAGCATGAATCTCCACGCCACCGGGGAGTACATACATACCTTTTACGTCTATCAATTGTGCACCGATTACGGCAAGGTCACAGTTGGTCACTTCCAATATTTTTCCGTCTCTGATGAGTACAGAGCCGTCTTTAAGCCATCCTTGCGGGGTAAGGATGCGGGCGTTGATAAGTTGGGTCAACATAGGATTTGGGGGTTAGAGTTGTTAAATTAATCATGTTGTCGTTTTGACATTGTTTCGGAGGGCAAAAATAGGTACTTTTTGGAGAAGATGTACTCCTTCTTTTTAGGTATTTTCATTAAATACTCTAAAAATGGACGTTTATTAGATAAAACTGTATGATTTGCAATGCATAGAGAAAGATGCCTATTCTTATTTTGTTCCTCCATAGAGGAGAGAATAGCTAATCTATCAGTTCCTATTCACAGAAAAGTAGTAGATATTGTATGTTTTTTCACCATCTATGGTGGTGAGGGAACGTTTGCCTGGGGAGACTGGAGGGAAATCTTGGTTACGCCTACACCGTTGCTTCTGTTTCGCCTGGGATGAGAGATAGCCATAATGAGAAGTGAGGCGGTTCAATGTCTTTAGGCCTATCTGTTGCAAAAGGTTATGGAACTTAGAGATGCTATAACGCTGTTACATCGTTACGGCGGGTATATTAAGCAAACGTGCCAAAGCCTCTGATTCCGGAGCGTCACCTTTGAACTGTAGACTGAAGTTTTTGAGGTAACTCCGTTTATATTGATAGGAATACCCGGTAATAACTATAAATCTTATCCATCTTCAAAGGCTATAAGTATTACCTTTTTTAGTGATGGGTAATTTTTTTAACTGTATTCGGGTATAATTTCATCTTATCTCCTGAAAGTACCCTTAGTCAATTCTTGATAGTTTAAGTGGTAGTGAAACTTTATCCTCCGGGTCGGAATAATCTAATGAGCTATATATCTGTTGGTAATTCTCGTCTAACATACCATTGATAGCTATTATGGCATCATCTATATGGAATGTGGCCTTTATATTTTCTTCATTTTGTTCCCATGTTCCTGTCATAGTTTCAGTTTCTCCATCTCCTTTAATTGTTAATTTAGCAACATTGTTTTTTGCAAATTGTAAAATAAGAGTAGCTTGTTCCTCGCCTATATTAATGCTTCCCTGATATATCCCAATAATAGATTTAACTTCTTGTTCTATTCTAAGAGTCGCACTTGCACCGTCCTCTTTAGTCCTGAATGTTACAGAGCCTATACGTTTGTTACTTTTAGTATTGGCCTCATATCCTATTTTGACTGGGATTTTGCCAGCTGGCATGTCTTTCAATTGTTTTTCTGATGGATTGACTGATAACCAGTCTGACACATTCTCAGTATGCCAGTCCGCATTTGATGAGACGTTGATTTCGAAATACCCCTTTTCTGCTGATACTGTTTTATACGTAATGTCAAGAGCTATTTCGGGATAGAAGATTTCTGTTGCTTCTTGTGTTATATTAAGGACTTGTATAATCTCTCCGCTTTTGAAAAGTACTTGCTCAGTCCGTTCTTTATAACCGGTATTGGCTGAATATCTGACTTTTACTTTGGTCTCTCCATTTCCGGATGGTGGGGATAGGGTTACCCAGCTATTGTTACTTATATTTGTTTCCCATGGAGCTTCATTAGTAGTAACGGTTATGTCAAATGAACCTGCTATATTAGTGACTTTTTGAGAATAAATATTTAATGAGATTACTGCATCGGCGGCTTCTTGTATAATGGTTAAGGTTTGCGATGCTGATTCTGTTTTGAAATATATCTCACAAGAACGTTTTTTGTTTAATGTGTTTTTCTTGTAAGATACTGTAATTCTTTTATTTCCAGTGGTATAAGATTCGCTAAGTTCTACCCATTCTGGTACCCCATAGGTAGTCCAATGGATGTTATTGGTATTTATGTCTATACTGAAACTACCCGCAGCAGCTTTTACTTCTTGTATGGAAGGTGTAATACTGATGGCTGTATTTGCTGCACTTTGTTTTACTGTAAATTTTTCCATGTAATCTCCTGCAGCAAAACATACTGTTCCCTCACGCTCTTCGGTTTCTGTATTTTCAGTATAACTGATGGTGATAACTGTATCATTATCACCCTTTTCTGGTGATACCTTCAACCATGGTGATATGTCTGTAATATTCCATGGCGCACTATTAGTTTTGATGCTAATTATTAGTTGACCAGCTGAGGAGGAAACTCTTTCTGATTTTTTACTTAAAGTAAATGTAGGTTCTTGTGATGATTTACCTTTTTGTGTCACTAGAATGCTTTGGTTTACAGAGCCGCAATTGATAGTAATGGTTGCTGAACGTACTTCTTGGCTGTCATTTGGAATGGTAGTGATGCTTATTTGTGCTTTTCCTGCCCGGCCATTATTGGGCTCTATTTTACACCATCCTATTGAGCGTGTTTCCCATTACTGAAGCTGTCCATTTCTTTACTGGCTGTAAACGATATAGAGATTTCCACCTGCGGTATGAAAAGGCCTGGGTTTAAGATTTTCAGTTTCCCGA
>ENA-OQJX01000720-OQJX01000720.1-human-gut-metagenome-genome-assembly--contig:-NODE-720-length-13513-cov-2.968624_pt1 | contig 13513 bp, 15 predicted proteins | sample MGYA00242615_ERZ504782 | MGnify/ENA primary metagenome ERZ504782 (study PRJEB26092, sample SAMD00036354) | human gut metagenome | host: Homo sapiens | study: EMG produced TPA metagenomics assembly of... | reverse complement strand
TCTGTCATTTGTACACGATGTACAGGTTTCTTTTGTCTTGCCATAATAAAAGGCCCTCCTAATGATATTTATTGTATCATAGAAGAACCTTATAAACATTATTTTACAGAAAAAGTTTCATACTCTCTACAATGCTCAGATAGTACCGATTTTTCAAAGTATGTTATTAAACTATTTGAGCAAGTAAAACGTATTAATATATTTATAAGTGACCTTGATGCTTGGGAAGAAGGGGAAATAATATCTTATGAGGAAGAATTAAAAAAAGTATCAGAGTTTATATTTCAAAAGTATAAGCAAGGAAAATGCGGATATCAATTAAATGTTTTAACAGATAGACTCTACGCAGATTGGGATAATGATAATGATTGTGGAGCTGGCATTTCTTCAATTGCTGTAGGACCTAATGGAAAGCTTTATTCCTGTCCAGCATTTTATTTTAATAACCCTGAAAAGAACATAGGTGATATAGATAATGGTATTGTAAGTGACTGCAAAAGATATACAAGAGAAAAATCTGCAATGTGTGCGAAGTGTAAATCTAGAGTTTGTAATCGTTGTTTATATGAAGGATATAAAGTATGTGGAGAAATGAATGTTCCTTCTGCTATTCAGTGTAGGATAAATTATATTGAAGCGAACGAATCTAGAAATCTGATGAACAAATTAGCAAATGAGATGCCGGACGGCTTTTATATGAATAGAGATTTACCGGAATTAGAATATGTCGATTATGTTGCAGCAGAGATATATAGAGATGAAAGAGCAGAGGCAAAAAGATGGATGTATTAGGAGAATGCAAAATATGAAAAAAATATATATAACAGGGCAAGAAGTAAAAGAACATCTGGAACTTTATAAACGCGGAAGTGCTTTATCAAGTGTAAAGAAAATTCTTGAAAATCCAAAAAGATTATCTGAACTTGGATTTTCTTTGGAACAGTTTAAACAAATTGATGAGGATATTAAACAAGTTAATGTAGACTACATAAACTGGTGCAAGAAAATGGAAGAGAAATATCAGATTTATTTTACTGGAAATATCTTATTTAATATCGATTATATTGAGAAAACCATATCTTTTTAATTGAAGCTTTAATTCGTATAAAAACATAAAAGTGTTTTTATAAATAAAAAATGAAAGGGGTACAAAAATGGATTTTATGTACTTAGTTAACCAGGATGAATCTACAGAAATTACACCTAGAGCATGTGGGAAAAATAGTCCATGCACAGGATGTAAAGGTTGCAAAGGATGCCGTGGCGGCTGTAAGGGCTGTACAGGAAATCTTTTTGTTGGCTAATTTGCAAATGCATGAAAAGGGGGAGATAACTCTCCCCTTTTTATTAAAACATCTATGAGGTAGACAATGATAAAATTTTTAAAAGAACATATATCTCTTAAAGAAAAAAAAGTTGAAGTTATAGTATTTCTATGTCTAAGTATTTTGACTATGAGTATCGATGTAGTTATTACGTATTTAAATGGTAATTTTATTGATTTAATTATTGATAAGGATAATGTTGGAGTTCTTTTAAGTTACAGTGGAATATTAATATTAGGATACATAGTCAGCATAGTATTAAATTACGGATATCAGAGTTTGTCATTAATATTGCGTGAGGAACTTAGCTTTAGTCTTTCATCAAAATTAATAAAGCATATACATCGGGTATCTATTTTAAAAATAAAAAATATGAACCATCTTATCTTACACAACGCATTTATTCAGACAGTTCAGATATAATTAATTTTGTCCTGGATAATGTAGTTATGATCTTTGCAAACGTTTTTATTGGCGGTGTAGTGTTGGCTTATGTTGTGAGTGCCAATACTAAAATTTTTATTGTTTTTGTATTGTTTTTTGCCAATATATATAATAGTTATATTTTTTTCTCGTAATAGGTTGGTTAGAAAAACAAAGGAAGTAAGAGAAGCACAGAATATTTTTTTTCAAAAAATATATGAACAAATAAGTTTGACAGAGAACATAAAAACGGAAGCAAGTTTTTTTGAATATGATGATTATTTGAAAAAATCTTATCAGAAATATATTAAATCATTCTCAAAATATACAAAACTAAATACAGGAATTAAATCTTTAGAAAATTTTTTGTCATATGGATTCTATGCGATGCTTTTAGTATTAGGAACTGTAGAAATAGTAAAAGGAAATTTAACTATTGGTAATTTTACGATTATCAACGCTTATTTTACTAAGATGCTTGGAATAATTACATATTATTTAGAAGTAGGAAAAGGTATAAAGCAAATAGAAGTTTCCGTCAACAGAATGAAAGAATTATTCGATTTACCTAGAGAACATAATGGAAATATCCTGTTAGAGCACATTTATAATATTGAGGTAAGAGACTTGGTATATCAATATCCCGATAACGATCATATCATTTTTAAAGATTTTAATTGCTCTTTTGAAAAAGGAAATATATATGTAATTCGTGGGAGTAATGGGAAAGGAAAGTCAACACTTTTAAAAACTGTTATAGGAATTTTAGAAACTGAGAGAGGCATTTACATTAACGGATACAATATATGTGAATTGGACATGTATACCATTAGGAAAGAACAAATATCTGTATTAAGACAGAAAATAGAATTTCCGTATGATACAATAGGTAATCTTGTTAGAAAAAATGGAAATGGAAAAAAATTGTTTGAAAGGAAGAGTGAGAGAGCTTTTCTTTAATAGAGACTTTAATTTGGAGAAGTATTTTTTATCATATCCAGACGAACTATCAGGTGGAGAACTTCAAAAAGCGTATTTATATAAAATATTAAAGAAAGATGGAGAAGTTTTGATTTTAGATGAACCTACATCAGCATTAGATGAGCAAACTACAATGAATTTTTTTGGTGTGTTAGAAGAAATAAAAAAAGAAAAAATTATTATAGTTATTACACATGATCCTAAATTTGAGAAAATAGCAGATGAGATCATACAACTATAATCTCATCTGCTATTTAAGATGATTGAAGAGGAAAAGATAACAGGAATTTTGTATACACATTAGGAACACTTTCTAAAGTAATAGAACCATTAAGTTTTTGGACGAGTTCTTTTACAATAGCTAATCCCAATCCGTTTCCTTTACTGTTACGGGATAAGTCACATTGATATAGTCGTTCGAAAATAAGATTTTGATCTACATTTTTAATGCCTATCCCATTATCTTCAATAGAAATGTGGATAGAAGAATTAAAAGTTGATACAGAAAATTGCATTTGTGATGCATGGCTGTGATTTACGATATTTTTGAAAAGGTTATCAATAATACGCTGATAGGCAACAGGATCTATGATACAGATAAAAGCTTTTTCAGGTATGGCAAATTTATATTTAATACTATTTTTTTCAAAAATATGTAGCCATTTGCTGATAATGATTCTTGATTGTTCATTTATATCGAATGGAGATAAAAAAAGTTTTTCTTCATTTGCATCTAGTTTTGTCCATTGAAAAAGCATTTCTACAAAATTAGCTAGTTCTAATGCTTTCCGGTTAATTACATCTAAGGAAGCAGAAAGGTTATTAGATGGAGTTATATCTGGTGAACTAGTTAGTAATTCAAGATGACCTAACATGGAGGCAAGTGGTGTACGAACATCATGAGATAAATTAATCATTAAATCTTTATATTTTTTTCGGATTTTTTTAGTAAAGAAATATCATTTTGATAGTTGCAACATAATTTATTGATGAGAAAACAAATATTTTTCGTCTGAGCATTAGGTTGTACTAGAATTCTATGGTGCAGGTTTCCGGAAAGTGATATTTCTAAGGAGTCTTCAATCTGTGATATCTCAGACTGAAGCGTCGATTTAAAATGTAATAATATATAGAAAGACATATAAAAAGTAAAAGAAAAAATATTAAGAAAAAATAGAATCATGATAATTATGCCTCCTTATTAAATCGATATCCTATACCATGTACTGTTTCAATGTAATTGATATTAGGACTACAATCTTTTAACTTTTTGCGGATTTTACAAATAATGGACATTAGACTTCCATCATCGTAAAAATACTCTTCTTGCCAAACGGATTCATATATTTGCTTTTTTGTATAAACTGTATTAGGGCTTGAAGATAAACACAATAGAATGTCAAATTCTCTGCCAGTTAGAGTGACGTTTGTATCATTACAAATTACACTTCTAGTAGCCCTATCTATTGAGATTGTGTTAAACTGTAATAAATTATTTTCACTATCAGAGGGAGATATGTTTAATTTATATCGCCTAGTCAGAGCATTAATTCGTGCTTCAAGTTCTTTTAAATTAAAGGGTTTAGTTAGATAATCATCTGCACCTAGGCGTAATCCGATAACTTTGTCCTCTAGACTGTCTTTGGCTGTTACCATAATTACTGGAAAATTCCAATTGTTATGAATATGGGATAAGATTTCTAATCCACTCCCGTCGGGGAGCATAATATCCAGGATTACTAAAGAAATTACGCTAGAAGATGCACTAAGGATAGAAAATGCTTCCTGTTTAGTATGTGCTACCAATGGAGTAAAGCCTTCATTAAAAACGCAATGTTTCATTAAATTACATAAATCAATATCATCATCAATAATTAGTATATTGCTCATTATATCTTGTTCCTTTTTATATAGATAAAAGTGAAGAGTTAACAATAAGAATTTTAACATGTGAAATGCATGAGAACAAGTATAAAATAGAAATATAAGAATGGTAATGTAATGGAAGGGAAAATTTATGAATTTATCAAATGATGAAGCAGTAAAGACTTAAAGAAAAAAATTTTGCAGAATTACAATCAAATATACACTAATGATATTGCTTATTATACTTACAGTAGTGATGATAATTGGTGCAATATATCAACAGAACGTTGCTGCTATTGGATATGTGGGAATATTGATTATGACATTTTTAATGATGCGTTATCCATTTAAACAGATTTCTCCAAATTATTAAAAGAGATTAAAAAAGCAGAAGGGGATATATGGGTAGTTATATACGCCCTCTACTTTTTGGATGGCAATATTTTATTTTATATGAAAAACATTGTTTCTGTATTCCGGAACTCAGATGGTGGGAGTCCCGTTTGCTTTTTGAACAGTCTGCTGAAATATAGTGGGTTATCATACCCAACAATTGACGCAACCTCAGCAACAGAATACGTGGTGGTTCGGAGCAGTGTCTTTGCATTTGTAATCCGTAGATTTAATATATACTGCATGGGAGTTACACCGTTGTAGCGTTTAAAGCTGCGGATAAACCAGCTCGTACTAAGGTGTTTGTCCAGGGCGTATTGTTCAATGGAGATTTCTTCTGTAAAATGTTCGCTGAAATACTGTGTTGCCTCCTCCATTTCTTTTTGCAGCATCCGGTTCTGGGAGGAGATGCCGATAGGAGCCTGCCGGCTGATCAGAAGGAACAGTTCACGGAGCAGGAGGGATAAATATTCCTCATAATGCGGGCGGGTAAGCTGGAGTTCCTGGATCATTTTTCGGAAAAGCTGGTGGTATTCGGTAGAGTTGCCAGTTTGCATAATCCGTCCGGACTCAAATAAATGATACTCTTTTAAAATATTTTTTACATTGCTCCCGGTAAAATGAACCCAATACACTTCTGTCTGGTCTGAACCGTAGTAAACATATTTTTGCATCTCCCTGGGGCGGTACAAAAGCATGTGACCCGCCTCAATAATCTCCTCTTTACCGTCAAGAAAAAAATGCCCTTTTCCGGCTACAATATATAATAGTTGATAGTCAATCCTTCCTCTGGGGCGGTAGGTGGGCAGTTTGGGCTGGTGGATCAGCCGGTAAGTGCCGCAGCTACCCACAACCAAAGGTCTGCTCTTATCCTTGAAATCCAGTAATGAATTATGCAGATAACCGGAATTTATATACATGATATTCCACTTCCTTTGAAATCATTGGTTTGTTTCTAACAGTAAGTGTATCATTATGTACATATTTTGTGCAATAGTGTTCATAGATAAATTGATAAAAAAAGCGTAGAATAAGCAGTGGAACAAGGGGAAACAAAGAAAGTTAAGAGGAGAGTGTAACAATGAAGAAAGCAATTTTGGTATGGACCGCTATTATGACGGCCGGTATACTAGCATTGGCAGGATGCGGGAAGAAAGAAACTGGACAGGCAGGAGAATATACAAACCTGGCAGATAAAGAGTCCAGAAAAGCTGTTGTGGGAGAACTGGAGGCGTGCGGTGTAACAAAAGAACAGACAGCGGCACTTGAAAAATGGGCAGAGGATTATCACGAGATAACAGCTAAGTCGTACTCGTATCCCAAAGGATTTACAGCTCTTCCGAAAGACGGGATGGATTACACTTCTATTTTGATGGATGATTCTGCGAAACCGTATTCCTATCTGCAGGTATCAAACTGTCGCCTGACCGCTTTTAACCTGATAAAGAACCAGCTGACAACAGCGGGTACTGGGAATGATACGGATTTGTGGTTGATGTTTGATATTGATGCCATTGATACGATGCCGGAATATCAGCTGACAAAAGAGGAAAGGCAGATTTTCTGACACTTTTTAACCAGGTGTCTGTGGAGGGAACTTCAACTTTAGAGGAGCATGAGGAAAAAATCCAGGAAGCATGGAAAGAACGGGACATTCAAATCAGTGGGGACAAACTTTCCCTGATCAGCGTGTATCTGCACGCACCGGAGGATCAGGCACGTTTTGTAGGACACACGGGTGTTCTGGCAGATACAAAAGAGGGACTGCTCTTTGTAGAAAAATATAGTGCTATGGATCCATTCCAGGCAACGTATTTTAAAGACCGGGCAGAACTAAAAGATTATCTGCTGGCACGTCCGGATTTGTATGGAGATAAAACGGAACTGGCGCCCATTATTATGGAAAATGGGAATGTGATGGAGTAAAAGAAGAACAGGAAGGCAATCATAAGACCGGTGTATCTGAAAAAATTTCAGGTATGCCGGATTTTTATTTGGTGAATAACGGATTAGGAGTTATAGAACTGTATTATTTTGTGCATGTATAGTCTCATAGAGTTTATGGACGAAACGTGTAAAAAGGGCTTAAAATAAAGATAAAACAAAGGAAAAATAAAGATGATAAAGGAGGAACACAGTGTGATTGTGCCAAGACATTATGAGGACTTAAAAATAGTGCATGAGAATACCATGCCTTATCGAGCTTATTATATGCCGTCTTCCCATGATATGGGGCCTCTGGTAGAGAATCGGTATGCTTCAGACCGGGTTACCGAGTTGAATGGGACATGGCAGTTTCAGTATTTTAAGAGCATCTATGATTTAGAGGAAAAGTTTTATGAACTGGGGTATGACTGCAGCAAGTTTACCAAGGTGGAAGTGCCGGGGGTATGGCAGAATTATGGGTATGACAGCCACCAGTATACCAATGTGAGATACCCGATTCCTTTGGACCCGCCGTATGTGCCACAGGAGAATCCATGCGGAGCCTATATCAAGAAGTTTGTATATCAGAAACCAGAAAAGGCTCCGAAAGCATATTTGAATTTTGAAGGTGTGGATTCCTGCTTTTATGTCTGGGTGAATGGAACGTATGTGGCTATAGCCAGGTTTCCCACGCTACAAGCGAATTTGATGTGACGGATGCTTTGGCAGATGGAGAAAATACCTTAGCGGTACTGGTTCTGAAATGGTGTGATGGGACTTATCTGGAAGATCAGGATAAATTCCGCATGAGTGGGATTTTCCGGGATGTATATCTTCTGAACCGCCCGGAACAGGTGATTTATGACTACTTTACAACCACGGAACTTCGAGAAGGACAGGCAGTGCTTACGGTGAAAGCCCGCTATCAGGGACAGGCGGTGCCTGCAAAGCTGACGCTTTATGATGCAGATCATAAAGCGGTTGTCTCACAGGCATTGAATGAAGAAGCGGGTACGGAATATACTCATAAAGCGGTGATGTTGGTAAAAGAACCGAAGCTGTGGAATCCGGAACAACCATACTTATACACCCTGGTCCTGGAAACAGAAGGGGAAGTGATTACAGACCGGATTGGCATCCGGGAAATCGTTGTAAAAGATGCAGTTCTCTATGTGAATGGAACTGCCATAAAATTCAAAGGTGTGAACCGACACGATTCAGACCCGGTGACTGGCTTTGTGATTGGGCTGGAACAGATGAAAAAAGATCTGCAGATGATGAAAGAGAGTAACTTCAATGCAGTCCGTAGCAGCCATTATCCAATGCACCTTATTTTTATCAGCTTTGTGATGAATATGGATTTTTTGTGATTGCAGAGGCAGATAATGAAAGTCATGGAACCCAGTCTCAGTATTTAAAGGATTCCAGTTGGGAAAATGTAAGCCGGAAATGGAATGAAAGAATTTCGGATAACCCGGACTTTATCCCGGCTACTATGGACCGTACAAAACTTTGTGTACACCGGGAGAAAAACCGCCCCTGTATTATCATCTGGTCTATGGGAAATGAATGCGGTTATGGATGTACTTTTGAGGAAGCATTAAAGTGGACAAAAAGTTTTGACCCTGCCAGACTGACCTGTTATGAAAGTTCTTTTTACCGGAATGATAGAAGGAAATATGATTACACCAACATTGACATTTTTAGCCGGATGTACCCTTCCCTGGAGGAAATCCAGGAGTATATGGAGGAGAAGCCGGATAAACCGTTTCTGTTGATTGAATACTGCCATGCCATGGGAAACGGGCCGGGAGATTTGGAAGACTACTTTAAAATGGTTTATAAGTATGATGTCCTCTGCGGCGGTTTTGTGTGGGAATGGTGCGACCATGCTATCTATCAGGGACAGGATGCCAATGGAAAAGAAAAATACTTCGTATGGCGGGGATTTTGGGGAAGAAGTCCATGATGGGAATTTTTGCATGGATGGGCTGGTATATCCAGACCGGACACCCCATACCGGGCTTTTGGAATACCAGAATGTATACCGTCCTGCAAGAGCCGTATCTTTCTGTCAGAATACAGGGGAACTGTGTCTGGAAAACTATATGAATTATGTGGATTTGAAGGATTATCTCTACCTGACCTATGAAGTCAATTGTGACGGTAAGCTGCTGGAGAAAAAGCAGTTGGAACTTAAGGAGTCTATCCTCCCCAGAAAAAAGGGAACGGTTCAACTGAAGATATGTGTTCCGGAATGCGGAAAGTGTTACCTGAAGGTATCTTATCACTTAAAACAGGGAAATGCCCTTGTTGTTCCAGGAAGTGTGATTGGATTTGATGAAATTCTGCTAGAAAATAAAGACGAAAGAAATCAGCAGGCAGTGAAGTTGTTAGAATACAGAAAAGAAGATGCTGTGTCTATGCAGGTTTTGGAAACAGATCGGTTCCTTACGATTGAAACAGAGAAGTTCACGTATCTCTACAGTAAACTTTCCGGATTGTTTGAACAGTTATGTTTGAATGGAGAGGAACTGCTGGCTGCACCAATGGAAGTAAACATCTGGAGGGCGCCAACTGACAATGACCGGAAGATGAAGTTGGAATGGATGGCAGCAGGATATGACCGGAGCAAAACCAGAGCCTATGATACAAAATGGGAAATAAGTGGTGAAAGTGTTATCATTCACAGCACTATGTCTGTGGCGGCAGTAGCACTTCAGAAGGTTCTGGATATAGAAACTGAGTGGAAGGTACAGAGCACTGGAGAAATTTCTGTAAATATGCAGGTGAAAAAAGATATGGAATTTCCGCAGCTTCCAAGGTTTGGACTTCGGCTATTTTTAAAGGAAGAATATGAAAGCTTGAAGTTCTATGGTCTTGGTCCTCACGAAAGCTATGTGGATAAACGCAGATCCTGCAGTCATGATCTTTATGAAACGACAGTAGCAGAGCAGCATGAAGATTATCTGCGACCACAGGAAAATGGAAGTCATACAGATTGTGATTATGTGATGATGGAAACGGAAGGCCGGACTTTTGGAGCCGTATCATCCAGACCATTTACCTTTAACGTGTCTTATTATACACAGGAAGAGCTTACAGAAAAGGCACATAATTTTGAACTGGAAAAATCGGGAAGTACCATTGTCTGTCTGGATTATGCACAGAATGGCATTGGCTCCAACAGCTGCGGACCGGAACTTCGCAAGGAGTACCGGTTAGAGGAAGAAACCTTTGCATTTGATATGAAGCTTTTATTTGGGAAGGAATGGTAAGAGCACATGAATGAGAAAAAATATTTAAAATGGTACAACAAAGTAGGGTATGGTTCCGGGGATATTGCAGGAAACGTGGTTTATGCGTTCCTGTCCTCCTTTGTCATGATTTATCTGACCAATACGGTAGGATTGAACCCTGGAATTATCGGAACCCTGATCGCAGTGTCGAAATTATTTGATGGGGTTACAGATGTATTCTTTGGCTCGCTGATCGATAAGACAAAGAGCAGACTGGGCAAGGCAAGACCTTGGATGCTGTATGGATATATTGGCTGTGCAGTAACACTGGTAGCTATTTTTGCTATTCCTGCAAATATGGGTGAGTTTGCCCAGTATGCCTGGTTCTTTATTGCCTATACCTTGTTAAACGCAGTTTTTTATACTGCGAATAATATTGCCTATTCTGCTTTGACAGCCCTGGTAACAAAAAACAGCAAGGAACGGGTACAGATGGGCTCCTATCGCTTTATCTTTGCTTTTTCAACCAGTCTTTTGATCCAGTCCCTGACGATTGGATTTGTGGAATGGATGGGTGGTGGAGCTGCCGGCTGGAGAATGGTTGCCATTGTTTATGCGGTAATCGGACTTGTAGTGAATACCATTTCCGTATTTTCAGTGAAGGAACTGCCGGAAGAAGAATTAAATGATGGAAAAGCATCTGGAGCAGATGAGAAATATTCCCTGATTGATGCCGGGAAGCTCTTGTTTACAAACAAGTATTATGTGATGATCTGTGCTACTTATATTTTACAACAGATTTATACCGCTATGTTAAATATGGGGATTTATTATATGACCTATATCCTGTTTAATGAAAATCTGTACGGCGTATTTTCCTGGGCGATTAATATCCCTCTGATTATTGCACTGCTGGTTACACCGTTTTTAGTGGAAAAATGGAAGGGAATGTATAAACTGAATTTGACCGGATATGTGATTGGAACGATTGGAAGAGCCCTGGTTGTAGTAGCCGGTTATCTGGGAAGTGTGCCATTAATGCTTTTGTTTACCGGTATTGCAGCCTTTGGTATGGGACCATGGCAGGGAGATATGAATGCAGTGATTGCTTCCTGTTCGGAATATACGTATCTGACAAAGAAGAAAAGAGTAGATGGAACCATGTATTCCTGTACCTCTCTTGGTATTAAACTGGGCGGTGGAATTGGAATTGCCATTACCGGCTGGCTTCTGGACCTCAGTGGTTTTGACGGAACGCTGGCGGTGCAGAGTGATTCCTGTATTCAGATGCTTCAGATTATGTATCTTTGGGTTCCGGTGGTGATTGCTCTTATTATTACTTTTATCATGTCCAAAATGAATGTAGAACGTGCCAATGAGAAACTCCTGGAGGAGCAGGCCCTTAAAGAGGAAGATGATAATTGGTACAATTAAAATAAGCAGCATAGAAATCCATAATTTTTTCTAAATAGTTAATCAGTTTTTCATGTTGGTGTCCTCCTTTCCTGATTTCTGGCTTTATTATAGCGTATCAGGGGAGGGAGTGCGTGCCAAATGAAAAAAAGAAACAGCCAAATCTTGAAGAGAAGGGGGAAAACAGAATGCAGCCGTCTTATGAAGAAAAAACAGAAAAGTTCAGTATGATAAGGAAAAAACCGCATCACGTTCCCCCGCATCTTCACAATGCCATAGAACTGGTATATGTGACAAAAGGGGAGCTGGAGCTTGGCGTTGGATATGAACTATATCATATGGAAAAAGGGGACTTTGCAGTCGTTTTTCCGGACCTGATCCACCATTATCAGGTATTTTCAAAAGAAAGCAATGAAGTGTACCAGATTTATGCTTCTCTGGAACTTAGCGGGCCATTTATGGCTTTGCTGCAGAAAAAATGTCCGGAAAATCCAGTCATCAAAAAAGAGAATCTTCCTTATGAGATTAAAAATTCTCTGGAATGTCTGATAAGTGGAGAGAAGGTCAATGAAATCGTGGGGCAGGCTTATTTACAGATTATTTTGTATCAGTGTAACAATATGCTTCAATTTATAGAAAAAGACCGTGTGGGGAGTAATGATCTGATATATTCTGTTATGACATATCTGTTATCCCATTTTCAGGAAGAACTGACACTTGGAAGTGTGGCAGAAGCCCTTGGGATCAATAAGTTTGCCTTATCAAAAGTCTTTTCTGGTATCTTTCATACGAATTTTAATCAGTATTTGAACGAAATCCGGCTGAACTATGCCTCTTCTCTGCTGGAAAATACAGATAGAAGGATTACAGATATTTATCTGGAAGCCGGATTTGAAAGCCAGCGGACATTTAACAGGGCTTTTCAACAGAAGTATGGGCGGACACCTAGCGAATATCGGAAAACATGGTGGGGAAAGTAGAGGATTTTTTCAAAATCTCCAAATGGAAGATAGAAAAGCCTTATTTTTTGTACTACTATGAATATAAAAGTATATACCCAAAATCGAAGTAGGAGTTTTTGTTTTATAAGAATGTATTGGATGAGTATGTGAAATTATATTTTGTCAAAATATGAGATATACCTTGAAATCTTCTGTTGGAAAGTTATATGATAAAATTAATTTTGGAATAAAAAATGCTTCTTTTATGAGAACATTCAGAGCAAATAGGAATATCTAGGAAGAATATCCTAATTGATAAAACTGGAATTAGAGGATACCAGTTCTATGACGCATACTTTAATTTCAATAAATTTGAAAATTTAGTTTTTTATTTTGAAATAATTTCAGAAGTGGAATTTTGTTGCAATGTGTACTATCTATATATAAGGACATCGATTATTTTTGGATAATTGATGTCTTTTTATATTTTTGAGAATTTTAGTGAGGAAAGAGGACGTTAGATATAAAAATATGTATTAAAGGGGGGGGGGAAAACTATGAACCTAGGAGAAGAGTGTGTTATGAAAAATACAGGAGGAAAGGTATCAAGAACTATCGTTAATAAGAGTCTTAATTAAAGGGAAAGGGACCACAAATGTAATAGTTAACATACAAGATAGAAAATGAATTCAAACTATATAAAACCATATATAAAGAAAATACAGGGAGAAAATTTAATGGATATAAAATGTTTTTGAAAATGTCAGAGGAAGAAATAAAAAGATTAAAGCACCATATAGAATATTTTTTTGACTTTGAGAAGTATCCGGAAGTAAAGATTGAAAAATAGTAAATTGAACCAAAACTGGCAATAAAATATGTTATTCGGCAAATTAAACGCTGCCGTTTCCATCAGATTAAAACGGGTCTTTCAGAGCACCTAACGATGGGATGAAGCATATATTTTTGGACGCTTCAGGCACGTTATTTTATGAGAAAAAACCAT
>ENA-OQJX01000718-OQJX01000718.1-human-gut-metagenome-genome-assembly--contig:-NODE-718-length-13616-cov-2.257024_pt1 | contig 13616 bp, 9 predicted proteins | sample MGYA00242615_ERZ504782 | MGnify/ENA primary metagenome ERZ504782 (study PRJEB26092, sample SAMD00036354) | human gut metagenome | host: Homo sapiens | study: EMG produced TPA metagenomics assembly of... | reverse complement strand
TGCAGACAAAGTACTAGTTACAGCAATGGTAGACAGGCTAACGCACAAGGCGATTCTACTGAACATGACGGGAAAATCGTACAGAAATGAAAGAAACACAAGATATGATAAATAAACAAATTTAATTAACATTTGCAAAACCTATCGGGTGGTACACGTTTCAAATGCTACCCGGGTCCCTTTTCAAGTGTTAGCTACAAATTGGAGTGATTATTCTTGGTTGGACTTAAGAAAAGATTACCAAAGGGATTATTCTGACGCGTATTGCGCTTGGATTGCAAAGGCTACAGAGGAGGATTTCTGCCTTATTGGTATAAAAAATCTTTCTATAGAATTTGCAGATGTTCTCCAAAAGGAGATGCCAATAATTGCGTTCGGTCCTAAAGATCCACCTCTTCAGTATTTATATAACCTGAAGGACATTGTAGCTGATGAGTCAATTAAGAATGTCAACAAGGTATTAGATTTTGATGCTACCGATCCGCTTTGGAATCCAACACCACTTGCATCTGATACTGATCTTCCCGCTATTCTTGCGGGTGTCTTTGATAAAAACAACTGTGTGGCAATACAAGGCCCTCCGGGTACCGGAAAAACATACAGATTGGCACAATATGCCGCAACATTATTGAAGCAAGGAAAGAGCGTTCTTGTTACTGCATTAACGAATCAAGCGCTGATGGAGCTGGCAAAGAAAGAAGATCTTAAAGATTATATTTTTGCCGGGAAGGTGTCGAAGTCAAGCATGACAATTGATGAGAAACGCGAACTTCCATGCCTTGTCCCTATTAAAGAGAACAAATGTGATGCCTGTTCTGGGTATTTATCTCTTACATCTTTCTATGTTTCAAGTACCTGGGCGGCAACTCTCGCAGAGATTCCTTTTGACTACGTACTTATGGATGAGGCGAGCCAGGCTCTGCTTCCTATGATAGCAGCAGCATTCAAATTGGGCAAACAAGTGGTTTGGATTGGTGATCAGAAACAGTTATCACCTATTGTTGCAATAAACGACGATATTATTAGTGATAAAGATTGGAGTCAAATAATTAATGGCTTTGACACATTATGTAATACGCAAAAACTTGATTCGTACCTTCTCAGCGATACATTTAGGTTAATGCCGAGGGCTGCTGATAGTACAGGTGTTTTCTACAATAACAACTTGAGGTCTGTCTCGAAAATCGTAGATGTCCCTATTCAATTGCCATTTATAAACCCCAAAGGTGGTCCAAATTTTTTAGATTTAGAACTTGAAACGGGAAAAAAGGCTCCGATTAATGCTTTTGAACAAATCATTGATGTCGTACAAAAGATATATGAGCTATCACCTCGTAGTGAAATTGCTGTCCTATCAAAATTCAAAGACTCTATTAGGGAGTTACAAAAATACTTCATTCTTAATTGGAAAGGTGCAAGTTTGCCTGACACAATTAAGATAGAAACTGTTGATAGAGTACAAGGCTTAACAGTGGACTATTGCATATTCTTTATTCCAAATGCATCTCTTCCCTATTCGTTAGACCCAAAACTATTCAATGTCGCAACATCAAGAGCAAGATTGAATACAATCATTGTGGCTGATTCTACAATGCTGCAACGGCAGATGTCAGATGATGTCAGAAGTATATTCTCAAGGCTCACGAAGAACAATTTGTAGAATTTGGAGAGCATGAGCCGAAACGATTGACAGCTGGAGATATTGGAGTTACAGTGGTAGGCAAAGTAGATCTGTCCAAGTTCGAGCGCAAGAGAACAGAAATTGTAGAGGGCATGGACAACATATATATCATAGATACAAATGTGTTTGTCAAGTGTCCGGATATTATTTCAAAAATCGGTTCTCAATACAAGGTGATTATCCCCGCAACAGTACTTGAAGAGCTGGATAAGCTCAAATTAAAGGAAAGCGTTGACAAACAAGCTCTGAGCAACGCAGCTAAGAACATATGCCGTGCATTTGAACAGAATTTCTCCAAGATGGAAGATGCGGACACATCATTGCTCCCCAATGGTTTTAATGCATCAAATCCAGACTGTAAGATTCTCTCTGTAGCGCTGAAACACAAACAAGAAGGATGCAATCCGATTCTGCTTACGTCAGATAATATGCTTCGTTCTCGTGCTATTGGGCTTGGTCTTAAGTCGTTAACTCTCAAAGAGTTTTTGGGCAAATAAAAAACAAAAATAGAAAGAGGATATGAATGCCATATAAACTTCCCCTTTTTGTAAACTGCCCTAAAAACCAGACAGTTCTTTATTAGACAAAAAACGATAACTTTGTCGAAGGAGGACTAAATGAAAAAGAGTATTCACAGCGAGAGCGAGATGGTGAAAGCCGTCAAAGAACTGGAAAGCGGAATATCCGCAGAAGTAGTGGCACGGGGACATGGGGTAACTCGGGTTACCTTGTATAACTGGAAGTCAAAATACAGCGGTATGGATGTGAATCAGGTCAGGAGATTGAAGGAACTGGAGGAGGAGAACCGGAAGCTGAAGCAGATGTACGCAGACCTTGCATTGGACAACCGGATATTGAGGGATGTTATTAAAAAAAACTCTAGAGCCCGAGATAAAGAAATAGATAGCAGTCGAGCTTGTTGAGGAATACGAATTGAGCATCGCTCGGGCGTGCAAGCTGATGGAGATCCACCGTTCGTATTACTATTATCAGGAGAAGCGAGATGACACTGAAGTTGAAGAAGCGATAAGGACAGCAGCCCAATACGGAGACGGATTCTGGAAGATATTCAAACGTCTCAGGTGTGAAGGAAAGAATTGGAACCACAAGAAGGTTTACCGTGTGTACAAGAATATGCACTACGAGAAACGTGTCCGTTTGAAGAAACGACTTCCGGCAAGGGTCAAGACACCTTTGGAACAGCCCTCCGAACCCAATACGACATGGCCTCTGGATTTTGTTGGTGATGTCCTGGAGTGCGGACGGAAGTTCTGGGTGCTGAACATAATGGATGACAGTGATAAGGTGGCGGTGTCCCAGGAGGTTTCAATGTCTTTCTCGGCAAGAAGGGTGATAAAGACATTGGAAAAGGTAATCTGGCTGAACGGCAAGCCGAAAAATATCAGATGCGATAGCGGCCCGAAGTTCATTTCAAAGGAACGGTTCAATGGCAGTTACAGAAGGGCTGTACTTGACGTGTACATCTTCAGAAACATAGAGGAAGTGAAACGGGTAACCCAAGAGTGGAACTGTTATTACAACAATGAGAGACCCCATGAAAGCCTCGACAACATACCGACGATGGAGTACCGGACAAAAAGGTGTGACACACAATGATTGATGTTCAGACAGGCAAATATAGCTCCGCTTCCGAGTTGAGCAAGGCCAAGGCAAGCGCCAAAAGGCGGCCTTGCACATCTCTACAGCTTACGCTTAGGGTGGCCTATCTGAAATCAATCACCGAACCATACATGCAATTGGAACAACAAAATGAATTATATTTGCTGTCTAATTGAAGGCCGTCCTAAAAAGGGGAAGTTTACAATTGATCGGGAAACTGTACAATGTAGAGAGTGATGCGAAGAAACAGGGCAGGAGTGCGGAAAAGCTGCAGGAAATGAGGGAAAAGATATCCTACCCGACCATATGCACCTTCGAGAAATGGATGTACGACACCGCATCCAATGGGACTGAAAACAGCAGGTAAGGTAAGGCGATAGGTTATACTGTTCCGCTTTTGCCAAGCTCAGCCGATACGTGCGAGACGCCAGATATCAGATAGATAATAATCTCGTGGAAAATGCAGTCAGACCGCTGGCTTTGGGACGCAAGAACTTCCTGTTCTGCGGCAATCACGACTCTGCAATCAGGGCTGCCGTCATCTACTCACTGGTAAGCACCTGCAAGGAACATGCAGTGGACCCGCGCAAATGGATGGAAGATGTACTGGTCAAGATCCCACAATATGAGAATCAGAAGCTAGACCTGCGGAAACTCCTTCCTCATAACTGGCAAAAAGAAGCCAACTTGTAGCAAATCGAACCCAACTTTGAACAACTTGGTAACAACGGCCCAACTTGTAAAAAGTTGTTAAGATGTCTTTCATCGGATGCTTATGATAGGTCAGCCATTTCTAATGGTAACGATCCGAAGGTATCGCTGTTCTTGAGCTTATTGCAAAAGGATAATTAGTTGAGGTTTATTCAAGTTCCCCTAACTCATCTCTATGTAATTGACAACGTTTTATTACCTCTTGACAGAATACAGTAGCTCTAGTCTTTTCTGCATTGTTAAGAATTATCCTACTATGAGCTTCTGGATTACGCACATATCTACAAATGAAAGCTAATTCGTCACGCCAATAGTTGAGAGTATGCCCCATTATTGCGTCAATGTTACCGTCCCAATATTCTTCGATGAGTACAATATAATGTCTTGGGTACAACTGGTCAATGATGCAATCAGACGCTCTTCCCTTAAATAATTCTTTTTCTTTTCGCCTTTGAGTGACATACTTAGACCAGTCTTCTTGTGAAAATAGGTCTCTGATTTCTGGGTCCCATAGTCTGACATCATCTCCATATTCGTGATCAAGAGCATACTTTATTATGGCTCGCAAACCTCGTTCAGTTTTCCCCCATAATAAGTTGTATGGATTTGTCCTATACAATTGGCTAAGATACTGCTCGAATGTATCGCAAAACGGCACGTATTTGTTGTCTCCAATGTTGTCGAAGATTCCATACCTGTTGTAGATATATTCTTCCTCCTCCTGGGATACAGTATCTGAAAAACCAGAGTATAGTTTTACTACCTTATCATCGAGCTTGTCTTTCTTTAGAATCCTGAAAAGATAATCGTAATGAGTTAAGACGGAATTTATCTGCTTATCAATACTTGATTTCATATCCCTTGTATTGAAAAACTCATCAAGTATTATTGCATTTAAGTATGGGTGACGACCAACTGCTTTATCAAGAAGAATACAATCATTTTCAGAAACCCCATCTATGAGATTCCTTTGCAACCGGATATCCTCTATAGAAAATGGTTTTAGATATATCTTCTTGAATGTTTCAAAGAAATTTGAACCACCACCAGAATCCTTTTCTATGTCGTGGATTGATCTTCGAGATGCGGTTACTATAGCAATCTTATTCTCCGGACGATAGCTTAGCTCACGGAGTAACTGGAAATGACACTCCTCAAGGTAGTTCTTGCAATAATCGAACTCATCCAGGCATAAAATTACACGAATCCCATTATAGACAAGCTCTTCAAACATATCAAGTAAAGTAGACTGAAATTCAGTGAATCTCATCTCAAGATTTGACACTTCATTGACATAGTATGATATTTCTGACACATCATATCCATGTCTCTTGAGCTCTTTTTCAACTTTACGCGCTATGTCAATAAAAATCTCTCGCGGCTCGTCATCTGCATACTCTTCAATTGCTTTGAAAGTATACCACACTACAACGTACTTATTGTTATCATAGAGTTCATTTCTTCTATCATATAAGGCCTGCATCAAAGAAGACTTGCCGATCTTGGGTATTCCAACAATAGATAGATTACCAAAGTTCTTTCCCAATACTCGGTTATATACCTCCGTTAATTCAACAGATCGGCCAACAAATAAATCGCCGTTGACAATTGTGCCAGCAGAAGCGAAGGGATTATTAGTCTGCATTGTTATTTATCCACTCTTTATACAGTTGTACTTTAATTTTTATTCGTTTTTCTCCGACATAGAGTTTGTCATTGACCACTACATCTCGTTCGATCAAATCATTGATTATCACATCGTCTTCAGATCTGCCATATACGTTAATGTCCTTCTGAGGGCAATATTCAATTTTTCTAGTTCGAACAGCAATCTCCTGAAGAATGTTATAGGTTTTAGCAACAAGTGTTGGATTAAGCTTACCATCTCCACTTGAAACCAGGTTCTCGAAATCGCCTTTACTTATTGATCCTTGGTTACTAACCAACAACTTCAATACATTATTTACATCAATAATAGTAATAGGTGAATGTCGATTGGCATTGGCATATTTTACAATTTCGTCGCAGAGAATCTGAATATAGAAAGGACTACATGCTGATAATTCAAGTATTTTATTAACAGCTTCAGGTTGATACCTGCTTGATCCATCTTCGTTCCTGATAGGATCTTCTATCAGTTCTCTCGCTGATTTTTCGTCAATATAACTCAGTTTATAAGGCTCGAATATTTTGAACTCATTAGCAAAGTCATTTAAGAACTGAGGCATTGCATCGTGTCCTGCGACAACAACGGTAAAATAGTTATTCTCAATTAATGCCTTCATCTTCGCCATAAATTGAGATGACAATTTCTTCGTTTTAATGAAGGAATACAAATAGGTATACTCATCAATCAGCAATATGATTTTACTTGATTCAAATGAGTAGTTATCTTTGATGGCATCTATAATAGAATCCAGCCTGTCTCTAAACTGAGCTTCTGGATTGTCTTTTATATCATCCCATCTAACACCTCTGTTAAATAGCTCTCTGAATTTTATACGATCAACTCTCTTCAATCCATTTTCAATTTCTTTGAGAAATAGGTAATATAGATTGTTCAGTACACTCTCATCTGTATCTCTATCGCCTAGTAGATTCTCACCTATTGAGAAATGAACCGCTAATGCCTTATTATCATTACGTAATCGTTTCGCAATGTGGAACAAGACAGAAGACTTTCCTGAGCGCTTCTGTCCATAGATTGCATAGCATTTCTTGCCTTTGATAATATTTTCGCAAATCTCACTGATCGTTTCTTCTCGGCCTTTGAACATTGAATCGTCTTCAACTGTATTCGCATGTGCAAATTCCGAATATGGATTTGGGATTGTTACAAACTGCTCAGGCCGACTTATTCTTATGCTCAAATTAACAATTTTGGACTCTTTTGAAAAATCAGTTTTGTCATAGTCAAAAACAATTGTGAGTGGGGACAAGATTTCTGATGATTGTTCTTGCTCCGTTAATGGCAACTCAAACTGGAAATGTTGAATTCCACCTCCATATAGCGTATCCGTTAGAGTTTTAGAAAAACGCTGCTTCTCGAGGTCTCTGTTATTGACACGAACAATTGATACCGTTCCGGCCAGTATTTTCATCCTGCCTTCAAGATTGCTAACCTGAATCTGGACCTGGCAGATACCCGAGGAATCAATCGTGGCATCGCAAATTGCATCAATTGATACTACAGGCTCTTTGCTTTCGACTAATCTTTCCATTAGTTTTGAGCAGATATCCGATATCTTTATTAGCAATGCTGAAATATGACAACACGATACTTTGGTGGGATACAATAAAAGTCCCTCTTTAATATCTGCTATTTTTCTTTCTATAGCATTTGAGATATCGCTTGCATTGTCATATGTATATGCAGTTCGAAGCTGTATTACCTTATCAGCAACGTCTTTAACTTCAGAAATATTATTAGTGTCTTTTTCGGATAAGAATGGAGTTGGTTGCAATTGAGTGAGAGACTTGAAAATCTCTTCAATGTCGTTTTCTTTAAGAATATTATTTAAAGAGGAAACATACTCATCAAAACATACCTTTTCTAGTGAGGCTCTTTTTTGTATGATCTCAACATACTTTGTTGGTGTAAGGTCTTTGACACCTAAATATGAGAGAATCCATGGCTTCCATGAAGGAGATTGATATAATGCGCTAATGATACGCTTTGAGGCTTTTGTCGTGGCTATTAGATGTAATATACCATAGAAAAGATCCTCACTATCAATCGGTTCAACCTGCTCAAAGAATTGTTTAATATCCTTCTTTGTGTCACTCAACAATTGCGTATGAGGGGAAGGATAGTGAGCTGCTATATAAAGTAACTCACTTTCAATTTTTTGTTCATTGGTTTCCTGAAGAGCTGCAGACAATAAATACTCTTTACCGGAGAAAATATTGCCGGTCTTAATCAGATCAATTCCTTTTAACTTCGCGTACTCAATGATTGCATTTTTGTATTCATCCGAATTCTCTAATCCAGCATTTTTTAACTGCTTTGCGATCAATAGGTGCTCATTAGTTTCTTCGCTTAAAATGATCTTCTCATTTGCGTCATTTGAAATAAGATCGTACTCAATAAGCGGATCTTCTTTAAAGTTTAACAATTTGTCAACTTTCTTCTCCAATCGTTTTTTGCCGTCTACTCTCTTTCTTAGTTCAAGAAGTTTCTTCGCACTCTTATTCGATGGATTTAGCTTGATGGCCTCTTCCAATGCATGTACCGCATTTATATTATCACTCTTTTTTATATAAAGCAGAGCAATATTGTAAAGTGTCTTGGATTTTTGATTAGGTAATGTCGATCCTGAAATGACTTTATTAAGAGCTTCAAGTGCTTTTTCAATCTCATTGGCCGATGCATACAAAGTAGCAATAAAATTATATGCTTTTTGCATGTCTTCCATCTTGTCAAGGTATTGCTCCATAATGGAGACGGCTGTGTCAAGCTTACCAATCTCTCGATACATATCAGCCAACTCTTTCACAACCGCATCAAGTGAAAACTCCTTATCAACTAATTCAAGGTATGTCTTTTCTGCTACATCGTAATTATGAATAAGTCTTTGCTTTCTAGCATAGGCGAGCATGTCGGGAAGACTCGTTTCTGTCTGTGTATGGTGTTCAGAAGTATCGCCCAATGTAGAGATATATGAGTCGAGGGCATTTGCAACTTCTATCTTTGATGCCAATTTATAAACCTCGGAATATTTCTTTAGTTCATCAACACTGGCTGGTTTTACCAAAAAAGTTGCATAATAATTGTGACCTATTCTTGATACATCACAAATGGCTGGAATTGGTGCCGACCCTTTGTGAAATGACTGTAATTCAGACAACAAAGATGGTTCTACTACATCGTCAAGGAATCGGATTTCGGGATAATCGTTGCTTGTCGCAGCGCCATTATGGTATGCAACAAAATATTTATTAATCTCGCAGGTTGGAAGAACACCTTTAGCTTCTTGACTGCTAGCTTGATTATCAAGTGATATAGTTCTTCCTTTTTTGTCTAGAATGCCCAATCTATCGCGAATTTCACGAATTACTTTTGTCTTATATTTTCTTCCGTATTCGGCGGCATATCCGGCTCGAATCTTTGCGTCTGATAATGGTGATGCAGGATCTTCTCCAGCAATAATCTCTTGTATATACTTTTCCAATCTATCACACTCTTTTTGGCTGATAGTTGGTGTATCTTTTACGTTCGAATTATGGCTAGTATCTTTCCCCAATTCTGATATGAATTTCTTCAATTGAATAAGATCAGAAGTATAGTCCTGGAACTCGGGAGTCTTATTCAGAGTATGCCTAATGCTATGCAAGACAGGAGCTCTGTTTCCGCCAACATACCTAACGAAAGTATCACACAATGTTTCATATGTCATCGCCATAGTTCCTGAAAAAGGCGATGAATTCACATAAATGCGATCACCATCAGCACATTCGGATTGTTTATATCCCGCTATTGACCATTTCTTCATTGGCACTTCTTCGCCTGAATCAAGAAGAACTGCAAACTCATCTTTAGCAAGAGAAAGAGTAGTTGATTCGATAATTGAGCCATTCGAGATAGTCATACTATCAAGAGATACACCCGAATTATTGATTAGTGAGTCAAATAAATCAAGGCAATTATTAACTGGAGATTTTGATAAAGCGCCAGTATTTTCATTCGGATGTGATAATTGATCCGATTCAATGCGACCGTCAGTGCCGTTATTAATATCTGTATTAATAAGTTCAACACCTCCATCAATATCAGAATCGGCTTTAACAATAATTGTCCCATTGTCATCTTTGATGGCGATCATCTCGGATGTCAATCTAATAATATTGCCGGTGTAATTTCCACTAGCACATTTAATTGTTATTCTGTCACCAATTTTGGCGATATCTGTTATAAAATCTAAGTACATATTGTAAACTTCCAGTTTTTCGGACAGATTATAATTTTACAAAGTTAGTATTTTTTTAGTCGTTTCCGTTTTACAATTAATTATGTTTTTTGTGTGCTACCGCAGGCAGAGCGGAATATATCATCCCCACCCGGCATCTGTAGTGCAGCTGCTTCCCACCCTATAGAAAGCGGTATGCGAGACAGACTTCGGTAGAGCCGAACCAGACCTGATCTGGCGAAGGGCGTTAATACCTTTCGGATGGGTAATATATCCCCTTATAATTAATAAGAGGTAACTTTATTCCCACCTTGTACAATCTTACATATCCTGATATTCTTTCGAATTCGGGCTCCTTTTCCCGATTGAACGTAAAGAACTCATTTTTATCTTGGTCTGGATATATTATCAAGCATTTTATGGGAATGGCACTTTCTTCATCTAAACCCAGTAATTCGTAAATTTTACTTAGACGAGCATACCCAGACACTTCTCTGGCATCCTCCTTTGATATGGTTTTGCATTCTTTATATCTAGGTTTGTACTTGGCATCTATCACATATGGATTAGGCCATAACTCAGGTTTTAAAAGATAGTCAAGTTCTTGGAAATGCGCACGAACATGATAACTAATTTCATTTTTTCCAGTAAAAACTCTACGTAAGTGATGAAATACATATAGCTCAAACAGTTTACTTGTATCTATCCAAAAAGGTGGCGTAGAAATGTCATTTTGTCCAATAGTCGTAATATCATAACTATAACGACGTAAAAGCAATTGAGCGAATTCAATTGCCTGATTATAATCCCTATAAACGGGATTACCTTTATATGTTTTTATTGTTCTAACACATATATCGTCGCTTATACTATCAAAATAAGGTCGTATAAATCTAACTTTTTTATTCAACAGCTCTGTGTTTACAGCATATTTATATACTTCCAACTGTTTAACACAGAAACGAAATGCTAATTTTAAAATTCTATTTTCAGGTGAATTAGTTCCATAAACCTGATACTTACATACATTATTGGTTATACGTCCTTTCGCTATATTTGTTCGCATATTTTGGTCAACCATTATACGACCCTTAATTTTATTATGCAAATTCTCTTTTACTATGTAAAAACTCTTTTTCAGCCCCTTCTTTACAATCAAACTAAGTATGTTAAGGTACTCTGTTATAAGAAATATACTTAGTAAATCTTGTTGTTGCGAAACTTTAATTGAAGGCTTATTAAAATATATAGTTACAAGATTACTTAAATGATTGTAGTTTTCACACTCTGTTAATGAATCATTTAACATGCGTATATAATCTATCTCATAACCCTCGTTCATCTTGGGATTAACTTGTATAGCTACATTTCCCGTAGAAAGCCAATCAAGCCCAATGAAATATGAGCCTTTGGCAAAGATATGGTCATTATCTCTACTGAGGGACAAGCACATTTCTTTATCATTATCCTTTCGACAAACAGAAAACACAATATTTTCCCCATCTTTCATATGAGGAATAATATCTTGTGCTATATCTTGATGAATACAAGTATTTTCAGCTATTTGTTCTTGAAGTCGTATTAGTTTCATTGTTCTGTCGCAGTCAAATAAAGCTTGTCTATTGTTTGTTGTGCTTCAGATGTCAAAACTCCATCTCGAATATATTCTTCAAGTAAGGGAATAATTTCAAAAAGCAATCTGTCTTGAAGCGCATATTCGCCATCCATGATGAAATAGCTATGACCAATCCAAACATCCTCTGGTCTATACTCTTCTGATAATGTTTCTGCTGGTAGAAGCTTAATTGTGTCGTCAAATCCACTTTCAGCGTATTCGTCATAATTGCTTATAAACAAATTACTTACCTCACGAAACAATTCAGAGTTAAATTATCATCATCAATCTCTTGTGGCTTTACAGTAATAAACGCGAATCTTCTTCTAATAGCATAATCAATAGTATCAAGAGATCTGTCCGCGGTATTCATCGTTGCAACCAGAAAAACATTTGAAGGTATATAGAATTCTTTCTTTGAATATGGTAAAAGTACGCTTTCAGCATTCCTCATTCCATTTCTTTTATCTGGCTCAAGCAATGTTATCAGTTCACCAAATATTTTCGAAACATTCCCTCTGTTAAATTCATCGATAACAATTACGTATGGCTTATTATTATCAATCAAGGTTTTGGATGCTTCATACTTATCCAATAAAGACTTAACCTTATCCAAGGTTATGGCATTCAACCTATAAACCGTTCCTAAAGTCATAGTTTTGCCATCGTTTAACTTTACGATATCTTCATTTATATCTTTAACAAGCCATTTAACTCTACGTACTCGTTTATAGTGTTCAAAATTATCATGCCACTCGTATTCACCGGTAACGATGCCTATAGCATCAATGGTACGACTTGAATAGCAACTCATTACAATATCTCCAACCTTCATCGTATTAATGAAAGCATTCAATATTGTTTTACCCTCTCCATTGTGTATTGACCAATCCGTTTCTTCTGTTATATTTTCACCATATCCATCCCATCCTATACGGATATATCCATTTTTCATGCAGTCTCTGCGCACAGGATTATCACCAGTACCACTCAATGATACCTTCCATACTATTGCCTCATCTGATATATTCACATCTTTTTTTGCAGACAATGGACGTTCTGCCTCTGTACATAACCTCTTGAATATGCCAGATTCAATTTTATATGTTACTTGATCGTTCTCTAAAACAGGGCGTAGACCTTCCAGCCAATCCTCATAATCCATCGATTGGTGGAATGTGGTAAACATAACACGTTTCTCTTCTTTTAATCTATCGTAAACAGACATTAATTCTTTACGAGTAGCATTATTAGCATCGAACTCCGGCTCACATAGACGTACTACTAACTCTGGAATACGATACGTTTTACCTGTGCCAGGAGCCCCTTGAAGTATAATATTTTTTCGTTTTTTCCATAATTCACTGTAAAATGAACCCCATTCTAAATAGGAGTCATAATCAGAATTATCATATCCCAAATTATTCGCATTTGCAGATAATTCATAGAAAGTGTTTTCTTTAATCTCACCTGAAGCCATTTTCTTATTAATGCTATCCAAAATTTTCATATATTCAGAATACTCAGGTGCCTTATTAGGTAATTTAATTCCATACTGCTCTTTTAAGTATTGCCTATTTGTACGATCAAAAGCCAAGAATTTTTCTGGACGAATCCAAAATAGCCCCATTGTAATATTCACTTTAATGATGAACTGCTTGATTACCGTATTGTATTCCTCTTCAAAGTTTTCATCATTAACAACTTTTATAAATAGGTTCCACAAATTCTGTATATCATTTTTCCCTCGATGGATCTAAATCCAAAAAAATGAGACTTCTGATTATTAAGAACAGGAATACCTTCAAAATCTTTCGGAATATCTGCTTTTATATCAAGTATGTTCTTAAATAATTTTGCTGAATTTATTCTATTCTCATGTTTAATACCTCTATTAAACAAGCCAAATACGGTGAATGGATCAATATCTTCTAATAATCGCCCTCGCCTTCCTTGATCGTGAAGTATTTTGCAAGCAGTTCGTCTCGATTAATCATAAATCAAATTTAACATCGCTTTCTATCTTTTTGAAATTGTGTCAATCTTTGAGCAAATTCTTTGTAATATGGAATCCAAGTAAAAC
>ENA-OQJX01000717-OQJX01000717.1-human-gut-metagenome-genome-assembly--contig:-NODE-717-length-13637-cov-3.328793_pt1 | contig 13637 bp, 12 predicted proteins | sample MGYA00242615_ERZ504782 | MGnify/ENA primary metagenome ERZ504782 (study PRJEB26092, sample SAMD00036354) | human gut metagenome | host: Homo sapiens | study: EMG produced TPA metagenomics assembly of... | reverse complement strand
ATGAAAATGGTTGCCGGTACAGCTAGAAGTATGGGTATCGCTGTAAAAGGGGAGTTCCCGGTTAATAATTAAATAAAACTTCAATTAGAATGGGTAAACTGACAAAAAATCAAAAGTTGGCTGCAGAAAAAATTGAAGCAGGGAAAGCATACTCTCTCAAGGAAGCTGCTCAGTTGGTAAAGGAAATCACTTATACCAAGTTTGACGCTTCTCTGGATATCGACGTACGTTTGGGCGTTGACCCGCGTAAGGCCAACCAGATGGTGAGAGGTGTTGTATCACTTCCTCACGGTACTGGTAAGGTTGTACGCGTTTTGGTGCTTTGTACACCAGATGCTGAAGCTGCTGCAAAAGAAGCCGGAGCTGACTATGTTGGTCTTGACGAATATATTGAAAAGATCAAAGGTGGATGGACTGATATTGATGTGATTATCACTATGCCGTCCATCATGGGTAAGATTGGTGCACTCGGTCGTGTGCTCGGTCCTCGTGGATTGATGCCTAACCCCAAGAGTGGCACTGTAACTATGGATGTTGCTAAAGCTGTAAGAGAAGTAAAACAAGGCAAAATCGACTTTAAGGTTGACAAGAGCGGTATTGTTCATACTTCTATCGGTAAAGTTTCATTTAGCGCTGAGCAAATTCGCGACAATGCGAAAGAATTCATCTCTACTTTGAATAAATTGAAACCGACTGCAGCCAAGGGTACATATATTAAGAGTATTTATCTTTCTAGCACGATGAGTGCGGGCATCAAGATTGACCCGAAAACAGTAGAAGAAATCTAATAAAACGGAGTAATAATGAGAAAGGAAGATAAAAGTACGATTATTGAGCAGATTGCTGCTACAGTGAAGGAATACGGTCACTTCTATTTGGTGGATACCACTGCCATGAATGCTGCTACAACCAGCATGTTGAGAAGAGAATGTTTCAAGGCTGACATCAAATTGATGGTAGTTAAGAATACATTGCTTCACAAGGCATTGGAGAGCCTGGAAGAAGACTTTTCTCCGCTTTATGGTTCTCTGAAAGGTACAACTGCCGTAATGTTCAGCAACGTTGCTAACGCTCCGGCCAAGTTGATTAAAGATAAGGCTAAGAACGGTATTCCCGGACTGAAGGCTGCATATGCAGAAGAAAGCTTCTATGTTGGTGCTGACCAGTTGGATGCTCTCGTAAGTATCAAGAGTAAGAATGAAGTTATTGCCGATATCGTTGCATTGCTGCAGTCACCGGCCAAGAATGTTATTTCTGCTCTGCAATCAGGTGGTAACACCCTCCACGGAGTTCTCAAGACTCTTGGTGAACGTCCCGAAGCGTAAATTTCGGAAAAAGAATTATATCAATTTATTTAGTATTTAAACAATTAAAAATCATACAAAAATGGCAGATTTGAAAGCTTTTGCAGAACAATTAGTTAACTTGACAGTAAAAGAAGTTAATGAACTTGCAACAATCCTGAAAGAAGAATATGGTATTGAACCTGCTGCTGCAGCTGTAGCTGTTGCTGCTGGTCCTGCAGCCGGTGGTGCTGCTGCCGCAGAAGAAAAGACTTCTTTCGACGTAGTATTGAAGAGCGCTGGCTCAGCTAAACTTCAGGTAGTTAAAGCCGTTAAGGAAGCTTGCGGTCTTGGCTTGAAGGAAGCTAAGGACATGGTAGACGGTGCTCCTAGCGTAGTAAAAGAAGGTTTGGCTAAGGACGAAGCAGAATCATTGAAGAAAACATTGGAAGAAGCTGGAGCTGAAGTTGAACTTAAATAACATTAGCCTGTAAATCAGGTAATTCGGTTAGGAACCCTTCGTGAAAAGGGTTCTTAACCTTTTTGTGTATATATTTAAAATTAAGTTCTACAAATCCATTAACAGATGTCTTCAAATACTGTAAATCAAAGAGTTAATTTTGCTTCGACTAAGAATCCGCTTGAATATCCGGATTTTCTGGAAGTACAATTGAAGTCATTCAAAGACTTTCTACAACTGGACACCCCACCCGAGAAACGTAAGAACGAGGGACTGTATAAAGTATTTGCTGAAAACTTCCCCATTGCCGATACAAGAAATAATTTTGTTCTTGAGTTTTTGGACTACTATATTGATCCGCCGCGCTATACCATTGATGAATGTATAGAGCGAGGGCTTACATATAGCGTGCCTTTGAAGGCAAAATTGAAATTATATTGTACCGACCCGACCACGAAGATTTTGACACGGTCATTCAGGACGTGTTCCTCGGTCCTATTCCTTACATGACGGATAAGGCAACATTCGTCATCAACGGTGCGGAACGTGTGGTTGTATCCCAGCTTCACCGTTCACCGGGCGTATTCTTCGGACAGAGCGTACATGCCAACGGTACCAAGTTGTACTCAGCCCGTATCATCGTTCAAGGGTTCGTGGATTGAGTTTGCCACCGACATCAACAACGTCATGTATGCGTACATTGACCGTAAGAAGAAATTGCCGGTTACCACTTTGCTGAGAGCCATCGGATTTGAGAATGACAAGGACATTCTCGAGATTTTTAATTTGGCGGAAGACGTGAAGGTGAACAAGACGAACCTCAAGAAGATGGTGGGACGTAAGTTGGCCGCACGTGTGTTGAAAACATGGATTGAGGATTTTGTAGACGAAGATACCGGTGAAGTTGTTTCCATCGAGCGTAACGAAGTCGTTATTGACCGTGAAACTGTAATCGAGCCGGAACATGTTGACATTATATTAGAGTCGGGCGTTCAGAATATCCTCGTACACAAGGAAGAACCGAACCAGTCTGACTATTCTATCATATATAATACTCTGCAGAAGGATCCGAGTAACTCGGAAAAAGAAGCTGTACTCTACATCTACCGCCAGTTGCGTAATGCAGACCCTGCCGATGATGCCAGTGCACGCGAGGTTATCAATAACCTGTTCTTCTCAGAGAAGAGATATGACCTGGGTGATGTAGGCCGTTATCGTATCAACAGAAAGTTGAACTTGACGACCGATATGGACGTGCGTGTCCTTACCAAGGAAGATATTATCGAAATTATCAAATATCTCATCGAGTTGATTAACTCGAAAGCGGATGTGGACGATATCGACCACTTGAGCAACCGTCGTGTGCGTACAGTGGGCGAACAGTTGTCCAATCAGTTTGCCATCGGTCTGGCACGTATGTCGCGTACTATCCGCGAGCGTATGAACGTCCGTGACAATGAAGTCTTTACTCCGATTGACCTGATTAACGCCAAGACAATCTCTTCCGTTATCAATTCATTCTTTGGAACGAATGCTTTGTCACAGTTCATGGACCAGACCAACCCGCTGGCCGAGATTACTCACAAGCGCCGTATGTCTGCCCTGGGTCCCGGCGGTCTGTCACGCGAGCGTGCAGGCTTCGAGGTTCGTGACGTACACTATACTCACTACGGACGTCTTTGTCCTATCGAGACTCCTGAAGGTCCGAACATCGGTTTGATTTCTTCACTCTGTGTGTTCGCGAAAATCAACGAGCTTGGCTTCATTGAAACTCCGTACCGCAAGGTGGCAGAGGGTAAGGTTGATCTTTCTGACGAAGGTTTGGTTTACCTCACCGCAGAAGAAGAGGAAGCCAAGATTATTGCTCAGGGTAATGCTCCTTTGAACGATGACGGTACTTTTGTACGTGATAAAGTAAAATCCCGTCAGGATGCCGACTATCCGGTGGTTCCTCCTTCCGAGGTGGAATTGATGGACGTATCTCCCCAGCAGATTGCTTCTATTGCGGCTTCTTTGATTCCGTTCTTGGAGCATGATGACGCCAACCGTGCATTGATGGGATCAAACATGATGCGCCAGGCTGTTCCTTTATTGAAGAGCGAAGCTCCGATTGTAGGTACCGGTATCGAACGCCAGCTGGCACGCGATTCTCGTACGCAGATTACTGCCGAGGGTGACGGTGTGGTTGAATTCGTGGATGCAACGACTATCCGTATTCTGTACGACCGTACGGAGGAGGAAGAGTTCGTAAGCTTCGAGCCTGCATTGAAAGAATATAATATCCCGAAGTGGCGCCGTACCAACCAGAATATGACGATTGACCTCCGTCCGATTTGCGAGAAGGGTCAGCGCGTGACTGCAGGTCAAATCCTGACGGAAGGTTATTCAACCGAAGACGGAGAACTTGCACTGGGTAAGAACCTGCTGGTTGCTTACATGCCGTGGAAGGGCTATAACTATGAGGATGCTATCGTACTGAATGAACGTGTGGTTCGTGAGGACCTTTTGACCTCTGTACACGTAGAAGAATATTCTTTGGAAGTTCGCGAAACGAAGCGTGGTATGGAAGAGTTGACCTCTGACATTCCTAACGTAAGTGAGGAAGCGACTAAAGACCTTGACGAAAACGGTATTGTTCGTGTGGGTGCCCGCATCGAACCGGGTGATATCCTTATCGGTAAGATTACTCCGAAGGGTGAATCGGATCCTTCTCCGGAAGAGAAACTGCTCCGTGCCATCTTCGGTGACAAGGCCGGTGATGTGAAGGATGCTTCTTTGAAAGCCTCTCCTTCTTTGAAGGGTGTTGTTATCGGTAAGCGTCTGTTCTCCCGTGTTGTCAAGACCCGCAGCTCCAAGCTGGCCGACAAGGCTCTGTTACCGAAGATTGACGATGAGTTCGACGCTAAGATTGGTGACCTCAAGAAAGTGTTGATAAACAAGCTGTTGAAGCTTACAGAAAATTATACATCGGAAGGTGTGAAGGATTACATGGGTGCCGACATTATTTCCAAAGGCGCCAGATTCTCTGCTTCCGACTTCAGCGATTTGGACTTCACCGCTGTTCAGTTGAGCAACTGGACGAAGGATGAACATACCAACGGACTGATTCGTGCATTGGTGATGAACTTCATCAAGAAGTACAAGGAACTCGATGCCGAGCTGAAACGCAAGAAGTTCGCCATCACTATCGGTGACGAGTTGCCCGCAGGTATCATTCAGATGGCCAAGGTATACATTGCCAAGAAACGTAAGATTGGTGTCGGTGACAAGATGGCCGGTCGTCACGGTAACAAGGGTATTGTTTCCCGTGTGGTACGCCAGGAAGACATGCCGTTCCTTGCTGACGGTACTCCGGTAGACATCGTGCTGAATCCGTTGGGTGTGCCTTCACGTATGAACATCGGTCAGATATTCGAGGCCGTTCTCGGGCGTGCCGGAAAAAACCTGGGCGTGAAGTTTGCCACTCCTATCTTTGACGGTGCATCTTTGGACGATTTGAACGAATGGACCGATAAGGCCGGCTTGCCTCGCTACGGCAAGACAACGCTGTATGATGGTGGTACCGGTGAAGCATTCGAGCAGCAGGCTACGGTAGGTGTGACTTACATGCTGAAGCTCGGTCACATGGTTGAAGACAAGATGCACGCACGTTCCATCGGTCCGTACTCACTCATTACGCAACAGCCGTTGGGTGGTAAGGCACAGTTCGGTGGTCAGCGTTTTGGAGAAATGGAAGTTTGGGCACTCGAAGCGTTCGGTGCCGCACACATTCTGCAGGAAATCCTGACTATCAAGTCTGATGACGTTGTAGGACGTTCCAAGGCTTATGAAGCAATCGTGAAGGGTGAACCGATGCCTGCTCCGGGTATCCCCGAGTCACTGAACGTATTGCTGCACGAGTTGAGAGGTTTGGGCTTGAGCATCAACTTAGAATAATGGATAATTGATAATTGAGAGTGGATAATGCAAGTTACCATTCTCAATTATCGGTTTTCAGTTTTTCAATTTCAATTTTCCATTGTCAATTATCAATTAAATAAATTTATGGCTTTTAGAAAAGAAACTAAGATAAAGAGTAATTTCTCGAAAATCTCTATCGGTTTGGCTTCTCCTGAGGAAATCCTTGAGAATTCGAGTGGTGAAGTTTTAAAGCCTGAAACCATCAACTATCGTACGTATAAGCCCGAACGCGACGGATTGTTCTGCGAGCGCATCTTTGGTCCTATCAAGGATTACGAGTGCCATTGCGGTAAGTACAAGCGTATCCGTTACAAAGGCATCGTCTGCGACCGTTGTGGTGTGGAAGTGACTGAAAAGAAAGTGCGCCGTGAGCGTATGGGACACATCCAGCTCGTTGTGCCCGTGGCTCACATCTGGTACTTCCGTTCACTTCCCAACAAAATCGGTTACTTGTTGGGCTTGCCCACCAAGAAGCTGGATGCCATTATCTATTACGAGCGTTATGTTGTCATTCAGCCGGGTGTACTGTCCGATGAAGTGGCACAGTATGACTTGCTTGAAGAAGGAGAATACCTGGACTTGCTGGAAAAGTTGCCGAAAGACAACCAGTTCCTCGAAGATTCAGATCCCAATAAGTTCATTGCCAAGATGGGCGCGGAAGCTATCTACGATTTGCTGTCACGCCTCGACCTTGACTCTTTGTCTTACGAACTGCGTAACCGTGCCGGAAGCGATGCTTCACAGCAACGCAAGACCGAAGCTCTGAAACGTCTTCAGGTAGTTGAGTCGTTCCGTGCATCACGCGGACGCAACAAGCCCGAGTGGATGATTGTACGCATTGTACCGGTTATTCCACCCGAACTTCGTCCGTTGGTCCCATTGGATGGCGGCCGTTTCGCAACTTCTGACTTGAATGACCTTTACCGTCGTGTCATCATCCGTAACAACCGTCTGAAGAGATTGATTGAAATCAAAGCTCCTGAAGTGATTTTGCGTAATGAAAAACGTATGTTGCAGGAAGCTGTCGACTCTCTGTTTGATAACTCCCGTAAATCGAGTGCAGTGAAGACCGACGCTAACCGTCCGTTGAAGTCACTTTCCGACAGTTTGAAGGTAAGCAAGGACGTTTCCGTCAGAACTTGTTGGGTAAGCGTGTCGACTATTCCGCACGTTCTGTAATCGTTGTAGGTCCGGAGCTGAAGATGGGCGAATGCGGTATCCCTAAACTGATGGCAGCCGAGCTTTACAAGCCGTTCATCATTCGTAAGCTCATTGAGCGTGGTATCGTGAAGACGGTAAAGAGCGCCAAGAAGATTGTAGACCGCAAGGAACCCGTTATCTGGGACATTTTGGAACACGTGATGAAGGGGCATCCGGTGCTGTTGAACCGTGCCCCGACACTTCACCGTCTGGGTATCCAGCATTCCAGCCTAAAATGATTGAAGGTAAGGCAATCCAGCTGCACCCGTTGGCATGTACGGCGTTCAATGCCGACTTCGACGGTGACCAGATGGCCGTGCACTTGCCGTTGAGCAACGAAGCGATTCTGGAAGCACAGATGCTAATGCTCCAGTCACACAATATATTGAACCCTGCCAACGGTGCTCCTATCACTGTGCCTGCTCAGGATATGTACTTGGTCTGTACTATATTACGAAGCTGCGCAAGGGTGCCAAGGGTGAAGGCCTGACATTCTACGGTCCTGAGGAAGCGCTGATTGCCTACAATGAAGGTAAGTGCGACATCCATGCTCCGGTAAGCGTAATAGTGAAAGACGTTGACGAGAATGGTAACATTGTGGACAAGATGATGCACGATACCTCCGTGGGCCGTGTCATTGTCAACGAAATTGTTCCGGCAGAAGCAGGATATATCAATACGATTATCTCCAAGAAGTCACTCCGAGACATCATCAGTCACGTAATCAAGGTGTGCGGTGTTGCCAAGGCAGCCGACTTCCTCGACGGAATCAAGAACCTCGGTTATTACATGGCCTTCAAGGGTGGTTTGTCGTTCAACTTGGGCGATATCATTATCCCGGAAGAGAAGGAAGCATTAGTACAGAAAGGTTATGATGAAGTAGAGCAGGTAATCAATAACTATAACATGGGTTTCATCACGAACAACGAGCGTTACAACCAGGTAATCGATATCTGGACGCACGTGAACTCTGAGTTGTCCAACATCCTGATGAAAACCATTTCAAGCGACGACCAGGGTTTCAACTCTGTATACATGATGCTGGATTCCGGTGCCCGTGGTTCTAAGGAACAGATTCGTCAGCTCTCCGGTATGCGTGGTTTGATGGCGAAGCCCCAGAAAGCAGGTGCCGAAGGCGGTCAGATTATCGAAAACCCGATTCTTTCTAACTTTAAGGAAGGTCTGTCCGTGTTGGAGTACTTTATCTCTACCCACGGTGCCCGTAAGGGTCTTGCTGATACCGCTTTGAAGACGGCCGATGCCGGATACCTGACCCGTCGTCTGGTTGACGTATCGCATGATGTGATTATTAATGAAGAAGACTGCGGCAGCTCCGCGGATTGGTTTGTACGGCACTGAAGAACAATGATGAAACCATTGCCACTCTGTATGAACGTATCCTGGGTCGTGTATCCGTACATGATATTGTTCATCCTACAACCGGCGAACTGATTGTGGCCGGCGGTGAGGAAATTACCGAGGACATTGCACAACGCATTGAAGACTCTCCAATCGAGAGCGTTGAAATCCGTTCTGTATTGACCTGCGAATCCAAGAAAGGTGTTTGTGCCAAGTGTTACGGACGTAACCTGGCTTCCAGCCGTATGGTTCAGAAGGGCGAGGCAGTCGGCGTAATCGCTGCACAGTCTATCGGTGAGCCGGGTACACAGTTGACACTGCGTACATTCCATGCCGGTGGTACGGCAGCCAATATTGCTGCCAACGCAAGCATCGTGGCCAAGAATCCTGCCCGTCTGGAATTCGAAGAACTCCGTACGGTAGACGTTATCGACGAAGCAGGCGAACCGGCAAAGGTAGTGGTAGGCCGTTTGGCCGAAGTGCGTTTCGTGGATGTCAACACGGGTATTGTGCTTTCCACTCATAATGTACCCTACGGTTCTACGCTCTATGCAGCCGATGGTGAAATGGTAGAGAAAGGCAAGATGATTGCCCGTTGGGACCCGTTCAACGCGGTTATCATTACCGAAGCTACCGGTAAGATTGAATTTGAAGGTGTTATTGAAAACGTGACTTATAAGGTAGAGTCTGATGAATCTACCGGTTTGCGCGAAATCATCATCATTGAGTCTAAGGATAAGACGAAGGTGCCTACCGCACACATCATGACAGAAGACGGCGAACTGATCCGTACATACAACTTGCCAGTAGGTGGCCACGTAGTGGTTGAAGACGGTCAGAAGGTAAAGGCCGGTGAAGTTATCGTGAAGATTCCGCGTGCCGTAGGTAAAGCGGGTGATATCACGGGTGGTCTTCCCCGTGTCACTGAGTTGTTCGAGGCACGTAACCCGTCTAATCCCGCTGTGGTTTCAGAAATCGACGGTGAGGTTACCATGGGTAAGGTGAAACGCGGTAATCGCGAAATCATCGTTACTTCCAAGACCGGTGAAGTGAAGAAGTACCTCGTACCGTTGTCCAAGCAGATTCTGGTTCAGGAGAACGACTATGTACGCGCCGGTACTCCGTTGTCTGACGGTGCTATCACACCTGCGGACATCCTGGCTATCAAAGGTCCTACGGCCGTGCAGGAATATATTGTGAACGAGGTTCAGGACGTTTACCGTCTGCAGGGTGTGAAGATTAATGATAAGCACTTTGAAATCATCGTTCGTCAGATGATGCGCAAGGTGGAAATCGACGAGCCAGGTGATACCCGCTTCCTGGAACAGCAAGTTGTTGACAAGATGGAATTCATGGAAGAGAATGACCGTATCTGGGGAAAGAAGGTGGTAGTGGATGCTGGAGATTCCCAGAGTCTGCAGGCTGGCCAGATTGTGACGGCCCGCAAGCTGCGTGACGAGAACTCCATGTTGAAACGCCGCGACTTGAAACCCGTGGAAGTGCGCGACGCTGTACCTGCGACTTCTACTCAGATTCTTCAAGGTATCACCCGTGCTGCATTGCAGACTTCAAGCTTCATGTCGGCTGCTTCCTTCCAGGAAACGACGAAGGTACTGAACGAGGCTGCCATCAACGGAAAGGTGGACCGTCTGGAAGGTATGAAGGAGAACGTAATTTGCGGTCACCTGATTCCTGCCGGTACCGGACAACGCGAGTTCGAGAAGATTATCGTTGGCTCCAAAGAAGAGTACGACCGTATGCTTGCCAACAAGAAGACGGTACTTGATTATGCTGTAGACGAGAAAGTAGAGGGATAGCCTTACAACGTCAATATAATTCTATAAAATAGAGAGGGAATATCCTATAAGAAGGAGTATTCCCTCTCTGTTTTATCTTTGCCTCTTCCTTCTGTACTGCAATGCTTCTGTATGTTTGTTACAGTGCTACTGCAAAACGGTTGCAGTGGCTTGCTCCTTTTTCAGAACGGATTATTATGTGTCTTTTTGAACTTAAATGTATATCATCCGAAAAAAAAGAGTACTTTTGGTCTATCTTTTAAGAACATTTTAAAAACAATTGTGCAACATGGAAAATCAAGAAAACAACAACGGTCAACTCCAGATAGAATTGAAGGAAGAAGTGGCGCAAGGTACATATGCCAATTTGGCTATTATAACTCATTCCAGTTCGGAATTTATTCTCGACTTTATCCGCGTGATGCCTGGAATGCCAAAGGCTGGCGTGCAATCGCGCATAGTTTTGGCACCCGAACATGCCAAGCGTTTGCTGTGTGCACTCGAAGAGAATATTGGGAAATATGAACGCGCTTTCGGACTGATTCGCATGCCGGACGAACAAACATTTCCGCCTCTTCCCAACATCAAGGGTGAAGCGTAAAATCAAAAAAAAACTTGTAGTGCATTGATTATTCAAAACTTATTAGTATCTTTGCAGCCCAAAAGTGTATAGTTTTGAATTAATATAAACAATAATATATAACTAAAAACAATTAAAATGCCTACAATTCAGCAATTAGTAAGAAAAGGACGCGAAGTGCTGGTGGAGAAATCAAAGTCTCCAGCCTTGGACTCTTGTCCTCAAAGACGTGGCGTTTGCGTGAGAGTGTATACAACCACTCCGAAGAAGCCGAATTCAGCTATGCGTAAAGTAGCTCGTGTACGTTTGACCAATGGTAAAGAGGTGAACTCTTATATTCCGGGAGAAGGTCACAACTTGCAGGAACACTCTATCGTGTTGGTACGTGGTGGTCGTGTAAAAGACCTTCCGGGTGTGCGTTATCACATCGTACGTGGTACTTTGGATACTGCAGGTGTTGCAGGTCGTACACAAAGACGTTCCAAATACGGCGCAAAACGTCCGAAACCGGGTCAAGCAGCTCCTGCTAAGAAGAAATAATCTGGTGGCCTGATTCCCAAAATAGGAAAATTTAAAGTAATAACTTACGTTTTAGTTTGTTGGAAATGCTAAAGGTTGAGTAAATTCTCCGGAGGGAGAGTTGAAGAAGACAGAAGTAAACAACCAAGAACGAAAAACATTATTCTTTCAGACAAATGAGAAAAGCAAAACCAAAAAAAACGCGTTATCCTTCCGGATCCCGTGTTCAATGATGTAAAAGTTTCCAAGTTCGTGAATCACTTGATGTACGATGGAAAGAAGAACACTTCTTATGAAATCTTCTATGCTGCGTTGGAAACAGTGAAGAACAAAATGCAGAACGAAGAGAAATCCGCTCTTGAAATCTGGAAAAAAGCTCTGGATAATGTGACTCCTCAAGTGGAAGTTAAGTCTCGCCGTGTGGGTGGTGCTACTTTCCAGGTTCCTACAGAAATCCGTGCTGACCGTAAGGAATCAATTTCCATGAAGAACTTGATTATCTTTGCACGTAAGCGTGGCGGTAAATCAATGGCTGATAAGCTGGCTGCCGAAATCATGGATGCTTTCAATGAACAGGGCGGTGCTTACAAACGTAAAGAAGATATGCATAGAATGGCAGAAGCTAACCGTGCATTTGCTCATTTCAGATTCTAATACTATAAGAGACTAACCAATTAGAAGATTAAAAAAACTTAAAGTAAGGGAATTAGAAAATGGCAAAGCATGATTTACATTTGACACGTAATATCGGTATCATGGCCCACATCGATGCCGGAAAGACAACGACTTCTGAACGTATTTTGTTTTACACGGGTTTGACCCACAAAATCGGTGAGGTACACGATGGTGCCGCTACAATGGACTGGATGGAGCAAGAACAAGAACGTGGTATCACTATCACTTCTGCTGCTACTACCACTCGTTGGAAATATGCCGGTGATACTTATAAAATTAACTTGATTGACACTCCGGGGCACGTTGACTTTACCGCTGAGGTAGAACGCTCTTTGCGTATTCTTGATGGTGCCGTTGCTGCTTATTGTGCAGTAGGTGGTGTTGAACCGCAATCTGAGACAGTTTGGCGCCAGGCTGATAAATATAACGTACCGCGTATCGCTTACGTTAATAAGATGGACCGTTCGGGTGCTGACTTCTTTGAGGTAGTCCGCCAGATGAAGGACGTTTTGGGTGCTAATCCGTGTCCTATCGTCATTCCTATCGGTGCTGAGGAATCTTTCAAAGGTCTGGTAGACCTTATCAAAATGAAGCTATCTATTGGCATGATGAAACAATGGGTGCTGACTATACAGTAGAAGAAATTCCTGCAAATCTGGTAGACGAAGCTAATGAATGGAGAGATAAGATGCTCGAAAAAGTGGCTGAGTTTGACGATGCTTTGATGGAGAAATATTTCGATGATCCTTCTACCATTACAGAAGAAGAGGTTTTGAGAGCTCTCCGTAACGCAACAGTGCAAATGGCTGTCGTTCCGATGCTTTGCGGTTCTTCATTCAAGAACAAAGGTGTACAGACATTGCTCGATTACGTGTGTGCATTCTTGCCTTCTCCGCTGGATACAGAGAACGTTATCGGTACAAACCCCGAAACTGGTGCTGAAGAAGACCGTAAACCGAGCGAAGACGAAAAGACTTCTGCTTTGGCATTTAAGATTGCAACAGACCCGTATGTAGGTCGTTTGACTTTCTTCCGCGTTTATTCCGGTAAGATTGAGGCTGGTTCTTATATCTATAACTCTCGTTCTGGTAAGAAAGAACGCGTATCCCGTCTGTTCCAGATGCACTCAAACAAGCAGAATCCGGTAGAAGTTATCGGTGCTGGTGATATTGGTGCTGGCGTAGGTTTCAAGGATATACATACTGGTGATACATTGTGTGACGAAACTGCACCGATTGTATTGGAGTCTATGGACTTCCCGGAACCGGTAATTGGTATCGCAGTTGAGCCTAAGACTCAGAAGGATATGGATAAACTGTCAAATGGCTTGGCTAAGCTGGCTGAAGAAGATCCGACGTTTACAGTTAAGACTGACGAACAGACTGGTCAGACAGTTATCTCTGGTATGGGTGAGCTTCACTTGGATATTATCATCGACCGTCTGAAACGTGAGTTCAAGGTTGAATGTAACCAAGGTAAGCCTCAAGTTAACTATAAGGAAGCTATCACTAAGACAGTCAACTTGCGTGAAGTTTACAAGAAGCAGTCCGGTGGTCGTGGTAAGTTTGCTGATATTATCGTGAACATCGGCCCGGTTGATGAAGACTTCAAGGAAGGCGGATTGCAATTCGTCGACGAAGTGAAGGGTGGTAACATTCCTAAGGAATTTATCCCGTCTGTACAGAAAGGCTTCACTACTGCCATGAAGAATGGTGTATTGGCAGGTTATCCGTTGGATTCATTGAAAGTAACCTTGATTGACGGCTACTTTCCACCCGGTTGACTTCAGACCGTTGTCTTTCGAA
>ENA-OQJX01000713-OQJX01000713.1-human-gut-metagenome-genome-assembly--contig:-NODE-713-length-13707-cov-2.534094_pt1 | contig 13707 bp, 16 predicted proteins | sample MGYA00242615_ERZ504782 | MGnify/ENA primary metagenome ERZ504782 (study PRJEB26092, sample SAMD00036354) | human gut metagenome | host: Homo sapiens | study: EMG produced TPA metagenomics assembly of... | reverse complement strand
CATCTTGGTCAATGACCAGCCGGAAGTCTGGGAGTGCGTACGCAAAGCCAGCGACTTTCGGATTCTTCGGGTTGAACTGCTTCACAATCTTTGCCCACAACATACGTGCGGCACGCATTTTGGCAATTTCCATAAAGTGGTTCGTTCCGATGGCCCAGAAGAAAGAGAGACGCGGTGCGAAAGCATCGATGTCAATACCCGCAGCCGTTCCGGCACGCAGATATTCCAAACCGTCTGCCAGGGTGTAAGCCAACTCGATGTCTGCCGTAGCACCCGCTTCCTGCATGTGGTAGCCGGAGATGGAGATAGAGTTAAACTTAGGCATCTTTTGGGAAGTATATTCAAAGATGTCGGAGATAATCTTCATAGAGAATGCAGGCGGATAAATATAGGTATTACGCACCATGAATTCCTTCAAGATATCATTTTGGATAGTACCAGCCATTTCTTCTAACTTGGCACCCTGCTCCAGACCTGCGTTGATGTAGAATGCCATAACAGGAAGTACGGCACCGTTCATGGTCATGGAGACGGACATCTTGTTCAAAGGAATTCCATCGAACAGCACCTTCATATTCTCCAAGGAACAGATAGACACACCTGCCTTACCTACGTCACCCACTACACGTTCGTGGTCGGGGTCGTAGCCACGGTGAGTGGCCAAGTCGAAAGCTACGGACAGACCTTTCTGTCCGGAAGCCAAATTACGACGGTAAAAGGCATTTGACTCTTCCGCTGTAGAAAAACCTGCATACTGACGGATAGTCCAGGGACGCAATGTATACATTACAGAGTACGGACCACGCAAATAAGGAGGAAGTCCGGCAGCATAACCCAAATGTTCCATTCCCTCAAGGTCTTCTTTTGTATAAACAGGCTTCACCTCAATGTGTTCCGGCGTTTTCCAATCAGCATGGATGCCGTTAGCCTTTTGCCACTCAGCACCATTGACGGGTTGAAAAGCGGCATATATATCTAAGTTTTTAAAATCTTTTCTCATCTTACTTCAAAAGTTTAGCGTTGTATTCCTTTAATGTTTCCAGCACGTTGACACGGACATGGATAAAGTTCTCGATACCGGCAGCCTTCAAGTCGTCCATGCAAGCAGGAGCACCGGCTACGATAAACATGGCACGGCCATTCAGAGCCTTGAAGGCAGGAACAGCATATTCTGCATATTCATCATCACTTGAACACAATACCACGATGTCGGCCTTGGCAGCCATAGCTGCTTCTATACCTTCTTCTACGGTGGGGAAACCGAGGTTATCCACAACTTCGTATCCGGCACAAGCCAGAAAGTTGCAAGAGTACTGTGCACGTGCCTGGCGCATGGCCAGATTACCGATAGTCAGCATAAACGCTTTCGGGCGTTTGCCGGAAGCCTCTGTTTCGAGACGCAACGCTTCAAATTCACTGGCAGCACGGTCAAAGTTCAGTGTCGGAACATCTTTTTCGCAGGTATGTCCGCCGCCGCAACAGCAAGTAGCCTCAACCGGTTTCTTATCTCCCGCCTTTTCATTAAAGTTGGGGAACTGGTTGGTACCCAGCAACACTTCCTTACGCTTGGCGACTGCAGCATGACGGGCCTTGTTGCTTTCGTTTACGGCAGCCTGCACTTTTCCGGCTTTCACGGAAGCATAGAAACCACCGTCTTCTTCTACAGTGAGGAAGAGGTCCCAAGCCTGCTTGGCAATAGAGACGGTCAAATTCTCAATATAGTAAGAACCTGCAGCTGGGTCAATAACTTTATCGAAGTGCGATTCTTCTTTCAACAGCAGTTGTTGGTTACGCGCCATACGCTCAGAGAATTCGTTAGGAGCATCATAAGTCTTGTCGAACGGAGTAACCGTCATTGAGTCAACGCCGGCAAGGGCGGCACTCATCGCCTCAGTCTGCGTACGCAACAAGTTTACGTGTGCATCAAACAAAGTCAAGTTGAATGAAGAAGTTTCCGCATGAATCTTCATCTTGGCTGCACAGCGGCATTCGTTATCCTTACCCTTGTTGTCGCAGTCGCGCAGACACTCGGGACTGTAAGAAGCCACAATATTAGCCCACAGCATACGTGCAGCGCGGAATTTGGCTATTTCAAGGAAGTAGTTGGAACTGATACCGAAATTGAACTTAATCTTCTTGGCTACCATTGCAGCCGGCAGACCGGCATCAACCAGCTGATTCATATATTCATTACCCCAAGCCAAAGCATAACCCAGTTCCTGAAAAATATAAGAACCCGCATTGTTTAATGTCAACGCGTTCACATTCAATACACGGTATTTCGGAAGGGAAGCGGTAGCCTCGAGCAGCGCCTTGGCTGTTGCCACCATATCACCTTTTTCTTTACCTTTGGCCAGCATTTTGTTGAAGTAGTCATAGTTGATGGAGCCCTGCAATTTCGTCAAGTCATAATCCTTCTTCTGGAAATAAGCGACAAGAAGTTCTGCAAGTTCCACCACATGCCCTGGCAGGTAGAGAAATTCAACTCGACACATTCCGCGCAGATATCTTTCAACAAAGTTTCAATATACTCTGCGTTCAATTCCTTGGCCTTTACATGGAAAGAGAGTGAATCTACACCTTTATTCAAGATATCCAACGCCTTGGCATTGGCCTCTTTGGAGCATTCCACTTTGATTTCCTGACGAACAAGCCATTCATTGTTGTCTTTCTTGGTACCTCTGAGATAAGGAAACTCGCCGGGAAGGGCATCTGTCGTCTTCAAACCTTCCAGGTCCTCCATACGGTAGAAAGGTTTCACCTTAAATCCTTCGTTTGTCTTCCAAACGAGCTTCTTCTCGAAATCCGCCCCTTTCAGGTCTGCGGTAACTTTCTCCATCCACTGCTCAGTGGAAACGGGAGAAAAGTCGGAGAAGAGTTTTTCTTTACTGTCTGCCATAGTTTATTTAAAATTTAAATAGATGAATACTATTCATTTTTGTCATCAAGAGACTTGCAAATATAAACAAATACTTAGAACAAAATCTTTTTTTAGAGAAAATTGCACTTACAGATGACTCCGTGTCCATACGGATTCAGCGTATTCACCGGAAGCATACTCTACTTTTGCAAAGTTGATATAGCAAAAAGTACCACAAAGCCTTTGCTACCTCCTTTTTATTAAGTAATTTTGCGCGAAAATTTAAAAACGACATATTAATAAGGTACTATGAATTGGTTAGAAAGCTTGCTATGGGACCCTTCATCTGTCGCTCACATCGTTTGTTTGTATGCATTCGTAATATCTGTGGGCGTATTGCTGGGTAAGATTAAGATTTTCGGGGTGATCGTTGGGGTTACATTCGTCCTCTTTGCCGGTATCCTGATGGGCCATTTTGGCTTCACGGGCGAAACACACATTTTGCATTTCATCCGCGAATTCGGTTTGATTTTATTTGTATTCTGTATCGGTCTGCAAGTCGGGCCCTCCTTCTTCTCTTCCTTTAAGAAAGGGGGTATGCGGCTGAACATGCTTGCTGTCGGCATCGTATTGCTGAATATCGCAGTAGCATTGAGCATCTACTTCATTGACGGAGGGATAGACTTGCCAATGATAGTAGGTATTCTCTATGGTGCCGTAACCAATACTCCGGGTCTGGGTGCCGCACAAGAAGCCCTGAACCAGATAAACTATACGGGAGACCCCATTGCACTGGGATATGCCTGCGCCTATCCGCTTGGTGTGGTAGGTATCATAGGTTCCATCATAGCCATCCGCTATATCTGCCGGGTGAACCTCAAGAAAGAGGAACAGGAACTCAACACGCAGGAAGCCGATGTTAAGCATCAGCCGCACATGCTTCACCTCGAAGTACGCAATGAATCAATTTCCGGAAAGACCCTGCTCCAGATAAAGGATTTCCTGGGACGTCCGTTTGTCTGTTCACGCATACGCCATGAGGGGCACGTCAGTATCCCCAACCATGAAACGGTATTCCACGTAGGAGACCAGCTCTTCATCGTATGCTCCGAAGAAGATGCCGAAGCGGTAGCTGCCTTTATCGGAAAAGAAATACATGTAGACTGGGAAAAGCAGGACACCCCAATGGTTTCCCGTCGTATCCTCGTCACTAAGTCCGAAATCAACGGTAAGAAGCTGGGAAGCCTCCACTTCCGCAGTATGTACGGTGTAAATGTAACCCGTATCAACCGCTCAGGTATGGACTTGTTTGCTGATCCCAATCTGGTACTTCAAGTAGGTGACCGCGTAATGGTGGTTGGCCAGCAAGATGCCGTAGAGCGTGTAGCCGGTGTATTGGGCAACCAGTTGAAACGTTTGGACACTCCGAATATCGTTACTATTTTCGTGGGAATCTTCCTAGGAATCCTGCTGGGAAGCCTCCCCATCGCATTCCCGGGTATGCCGACACCGGTTAAGTTAGGTCTTGCAGGTGGTCCGCTGGTAGTGGCAATCCTTATCGGACGTTTTGGTCACAAAATGCATCTTGTGACGTACACCACCATGAGCGCTAACTTGATGTTGCGTGAAATCGGTATTGTACTCTTCCTTGCCAGTGTAGGTATAGAAGCCGGTGAGCATTTTGTACAAACAGTAGTAGAAGGCAGCGGATTACTGTATGTAGGCTATGGATTCCTGATAACCGTCATCCCTTTGTTGATAATCGGCATGATAGCCCGTTTCTATTGCAAAGTGAACTACTTCACCCTGATGGGTTTAATAGCAGGTAGCAACACAGACCCTCCTGCATTGGCATACGCCAATCAGACATCAGGCAATGATGCTCCGGCAGTAGGTTACTCCACGGTATATCCATTGACAATGTTCCTGCGAATTCTGGCGGGACAGATGATACTGCTGACAATGATGTAGGAGGAAATTAAGGAATTAAAATTAAAGGCTGCGCAATGTTGGTTTAACCCAACTACGCAGCCTTTAATTTTAATTCCTTAAAGTCTTAGCTTCTTCTTGACGAACTCTTCTATAAAGTCCACCGTAGCTCAATACCCAATACGGAAGAATCGATACACAAGTGGTATGTTTCGGCAGCTCCCCATTTTTTGTAGCTGTAGTAGTTATAGTATTCGGCACGCTTCTTGTCCGCTTTGTTCATCATCTCCTCCGCTTCACGCTCAGAAATGGAATACATTCGGCAAATACGCTTGATGCGCTCCTCATTGGAGCAGGAAATGAAGACATTGGCACAGCGTGGATGTTCTCGCAGAATGTAATCGGCACAACGCCCCACAAACAAGCAGGACTTCTCCTCCGCCAATCTGCGTATCACGTCACTCTGCACTTTGAACAGAGCATCATTACTCAGGCAATTCGTGGCCGGGATAGCCCCGTCACTGACAAAAGGGAAACGCATGCCGAAGAGCCCTCCAATAATACCTTGTGAAGCTTTCTCATCAGCTTTCTCAAAGAACTCACAACACAGTCCACTCTCTTCAGAAGCCAACCTAATCAGTTCCTTATCATAAAAGTCAATACCCAGACGGGCAGCCAGTTTCTCGCCTATCTCCCGTCCGCCACTGCCCAGTTGACGGCCTATATTGATTATAAAATTATTGCCCATACGCTTATTCATCTATTGGTTTGCAGATAGCAAATATAAATATTCTTACGGAATATCTGCAGAAAGTAGGAAGAAAAATTCAGAGCCTCTCCCCCGACCTATCCCTACAAGGGAGAGGTTCTGAATTTGCGGAATTGACAAACCAACATCACCAATGCTATCAAACTTGCAAGCAAATCGGATACCGGCATGCTGTACCACACTCCTGCCACTCCGAAGAACTGCGGCAGGATAAGCAGGCAAGGAAGCAGAATCAGCATCTGTCGGGTAAGGGAAAGGAATATCGCTTTGCCTGCCATGCCTATGCTCTGGAAAAAGTTGGAAGTCACCATCTGGAAACCGATAATCGGGAAGAACATTACCGTAATGCGCAGTCCCGTGACCGAAAGCTCTGTCAGTTCCGCATCCGATGTAAAGATGCCCACTACCAGGTCCGGCACCAGCATACCGACCAGAAAGCCGAAAGTGGTCACTGCCGTGGCATAGATTATCGTCAGTTTCAGCACCTTGTTCACCCGTCCGTACAGCTTCGCCCCGAAGTTATATCCGGCAATAGGCTGCATACCCTGATTCAGCCCATCACAATCATCACTACAATGAAAACCAGACGGTTCACGATGCCGAAAGCCCCGATAGCCAAGTCGCCGCCATACTTCTTCAACCCCTGATTGATAATGATAACGATGAAGCAGGCTGCCAGGTTCATCAGGAAAGGAGACATGCCGATGGCGAGCGAATCGAATACAATCTTACGTTTCAGACGGAATATCCCCCGGTGGAAATGCAACAGCTCATCCTTATTGCTGAAAAGCTTGAACTGCCACGTCAAAGAGATGATTTGCGCCACAATGGTAGCGACGGCAGCACCACGTATGCCCCAGCCAAAACCATAGATAAACACCGGGTCGAGTATGGTATTGATAACCACCGTGGCTATAGTGGCGTACATCGCCTTCTGTGGATGCCCTGAAGAGCGCAGCACTGCATTCAGCCCCAGATAGAGGTGCGTAACGGCATTTCCCAAAAGGATAATCTGCATATAATCCCTCGCGTAGCCCACCGTCTGGTCACTGCCTCCGAAGAAATAGAGAATCGGGTCGAGAAAGAGCATGACAATGATGGTAAAGGCAATTCCCAGTACCATGTTCAGCACAAAAACATTGCCCAGCACACACTGTGCCGTGTCATAATCCTTCTGCCCCAGCTTGACGGAAATCAGTGTAGAAGCCCCCACTCCTACCAACGAACCGAACGCCGCAGCCAGATTCATCAACGGGAAAGTCAACGCCAATCCCGAAATAGCCATCGTCCCAACGCCGTGACCGATGAAGATACTGTCTACCATATTATATAAAGAGGATGCCGTCATTGCGATGATTGCCGGAACGGCATATTGCATCAAGAGTTTACCTATACTTTCCGTTCCCAACGCCGTGGGAGTCTTTTGTCCTGCCATATTATATACCTATTTCTTTTTAGCGGGTGCAAAGGTACTCTTTTTTTAAAACAGAACAGCAGAAAAAACACCTTAAACCTGCACACTATGCGGATGATTTATGCTATCTTTGCGGTTCAATGATAAATCATAAGATATGATTACCATAATCATACCGTATGATTGATATAATCATACCGTATGATTGGCACATTCATACCGTATGAACCATGCCTGACCTACCGGTTGAGCCGGACACATAATAACAACAAGCCCCCATGGCATTCTATAAGAAAGTAAAACAGAAAGGCGACGACAAATGGCACCCAAGAGCCGTCACCAAAGGACATCCCTATACAACGGATGAAATAGCCCGATTATTGTCGGAAATGTCTACGGTAACCCCGGGAGATACCTATGCAGTATTAATGAATCTTGGTGAAGTGCTGGGCAAGCTGATGAGTTCGGGACACTCCGTAAAGTTCAAGGGCATCGGGACGTTCTACTACACCTGCCGTTCGGAAGGCACCGGGGTAGACACCCCAGAAGAAGTGAGTCCGGCGCAAATCACTGCGGTGCAGATACGCTTCATCCCCGAATACTACCGCGGGCAATGCGGACAAGTGACGGAACGCACCCTCCTCTCCCCGCACATCGAATGGTGGATGCCGAAGGAGAGGGTTAATGTCACCCCCGTTCCCTATATTTCAAGGAAAAAGGTTCTCTATCTGAAAAATGTTTCGTACTTTTGTACCCAAATTGAGTGAAATATAGCGAAATGAACGTATTAGAACTAAGTGAACAAGAAATCATTCGTCGCAACAGCATGAATGAACTTCGCGCGATGGGCATCGAGCCTTATCCCGCAGCAGAGTATGTAACAAATGCTTTCTCTACCGATATTAAAGCTGAATTCAACGACGATGCAGAGCCTCGCCAAGTGTCCGTTGCCGGACGTATCATGAGCCGCCGTATCATGGGTAAAGCATCTTTCATCGAATTGCAGGACTCCAAAGGACGCATCCAGGTATATATCACCCGCGATGACATCTGTCCGGACGAGGACAAGGAGATGTACAATACCGTGTTCAAACGTTTGCTCGATTTAGGCGACTTTATCGGCATTGAAGGATTCGTATTCCGTACCAAATGGGCGAAATCAGCATCCATGCCAAGAAGCTGACCGTACTTGCAAAGAGTATCAAGCCCCTGCCTATCGTGAAATATAAGGACGGCGTGGCTTACGACTCTTTCGAAGACCCCGAACTCCGCTACCGCCAGCGTTATGTAGACCTTATCGTGAACGACGGCGTGAAAGAAAAATTCCTGAAGCGCGCCACCGTCATCAAGACCATGCGTGCTGTGCTGGATGAAGCCGGCTACACGGAAGTGGAGACGCCGATTCTTCAATCCATCCCCGGTGGAGCAAGCGCCCGTCCGTTCATCACCCACCATAACTCTCTGGATATAGACCTCTACCTGCGTATCGCCACCGAGCTTTACTTGAAGCGACTGATTGTGGGCGGATTCGAAGGTGTATATGAAATAGGCAAGAACTTCCGTAACGAGGGTATGGACAAGAACCATAACCCGGAATTCACTTGTATGGAGCTGTACGTGCAGTACAAGGACTACAACTGGATGATGAGTTTTACGGAGAAATTGCTGGAACGCATCTGTATCGCCGTAAACGGCTGCACAGAAACCGAGATAGACGGCAAGAGCATTAGCTTCAAAGCTCCCTACCGCCGTCTGCCCATCCTGGAAGCCATCAAGGAAAAGACCGGATACGACCTCGAGGGCAAGAGCGAGGACGAAATCCGCCAGGTGTGCAAGGAACTGAATATGGAGATTGACGACACCATGGGCAAGGGCAAGCTGATTGATGAAATCTTCGGAGAATTCTGCGAAGGAACTTTCATACAGCCCACTTTCATCACCGACTATCCCGTAGAGATGAGCCCGCTGACCAAGATGCACCGCAGCAAGCCGGGACTGACCGAACGCTTCGAACTGATGGTGAACGGCAAGGAACTTGCCAAGCTTACAGCGAGCTGAACGACCCGATAGACCAAGAAGAACGCTTCAAAGACCAACTTCGCTTGAGCGAAAAGGGAGACGACGAAGCGATGTTCATCGACCAGGACTTCCTAAAAGCATTGCAATATGGTATGCCTCCACATCGGGCATCGGTATCGGCATCGACCGTCTGACCATGTTAATGACGGGCGAATCCTTTATCCAAGAAGTGCTTTTCTTCCCGCAGATGCGTCCGGAAAAGGTCATCCCCAAAGATGCTCCTGCACGATACACGGAACTGGGCATCCCCGAAGATTGGGTGGCTGTAATCCAGAAGGCCGGCTACAACCTGGTGAGTGACATGAAAGATGTGAATCCGCAAAAACTCCACATGGACATCTGCGGTATCAACAAGAAATATAAATTGGAACTGGCAAACCCGACCGTAAACGAAGTTGCTGACTGGGTCGGAAGAATTAAGAATTAAAAATTAAAGAATTAAATAGGCAAAATTAAAGATAGGAGGAAGGTGAAGGCGCGCTCCTTCACCCCCTTTTAATTTTTAGTTTTTAATTATTAATTTCGATATGAAACTACCCGGTAAGATAGCCATCATGGGCGGAGGAAGTTGGGCAACTGCCATTGCCAAAATGGTACTGGCCCAAGCGGAGTCGATAAACTGGTATATGCGGCGAGACGACCGTATTGCCGACTTCAAACGGCTTGGCCATAACCCTGCCTACCTGACGGGCGTCAAGTTTGATACCAAGCGTATCAACTTCAACTCCAACATCAATGATGTCGTGAAAGAATCTGATACGCTCATCTTCGTTACACCTTCCCCTTATCTGAAGGTTCACTTGAAGAAACTGAAGACTAAGATTAAGGATAAATTCATCATAACTGCCATCAAAGGTATTGTACCCGATGACAACTTGATTGTCTCGGAATATTTCACTAAGGAATATGGCGTCCCGGCTGAGAATATTGCTGTATTGGCAGGTCCCTGCCATGCGGAAGAAGTGGCTTTGGAACGCCTTTCTTATTTGACTATTGCTTGTCCCGACACCGACAAGGCTTGCACCATTGCCCGCAAACTGGCCAGTTCATTCATCAAGACCTCTGTCAGTAATGATGTTGCCGGCATTGAATACAGTTCGGTGCTGAAAAATGTATATGCCATTGCAGCCGGTATTTGCAGCGGTCTGAAATATGGAGACAACTTTCAGGCTGTGCTTATGTCCAATGCCATACAGGAAATGAACAGATTCCTGCAAACAGTACATCCACTGAACAGAAACGTAAATGATTCCGTTTATTTAGGTGACCTGCTGGTGACGGGATATTCCAATTTCAGCCGTAACCGCACATTCGGCACGATGATTGGCAAGGGATACTCCGTGAAAAGCGCGCAGATTGAGATGGAAATGATTGCTGAAGGATATTACGGTACAAAATGTATCAAGGAAATCAACAAGCATTATCATGTCAACATGCCTATTGTAGATGCAGTATACAACATTCTGTATGAGCGTATCTCACCGACGATTGAAATCAAGCTGCTTACCGATTCATTCCGGTAACGCGAAAAAAGATAAAACGAAATACTGAATTTAAAACCTAGAATATTATGATTAGTTTGAACATTGAAAAGACTCTTGGATTCATCTCCAAAGAAAACGTTTTCGCCTATGAAGCCCAAGTAAAGGCTGCACAGGAAGCATTAGAGAATGGTACCGGTAAGGGCAACGACTTCTTAGGCTGGCTGCACCTCCCCTCTTCCATCACTAAAGAGCACCTGGCTGACCTAAAGGCTACCGCACAGACGTTGCGTGACAACTGCGAAGTAGTAGTAGTTGCCGGTATTGGCGGAAGTTATCTCGGTGCACGTGCGGTGATAGAGGCTTTGTCAAACAGCTTCACCTGGTTGCAAGACAAGAAAACGGCTCCGGTCATTCTGTATGCAGGACACAATATCGGTGAAGATTATCTATATGAGCTTACCGAATACTTGAAAGACAAGAAATTCGGTGTTATCAACATTTCCAAATCCGGTACCACTACTGAAACAGCCCTGGCGTTCCGTCTGCTGAAAAAGCAATGCGAAGACCAACGCGGCAAGAATATGGCAAAGAAGGTTATCGTTGCCATCACCGATGCCAAGAAAGGCGCTGCCCGCGTAACGGCAGACAACGAAGGCTACAAATCCTTCATCATCCCCGATAACGTAGGCGGACGTTTCTCTGTATTGACTCCGGTAGGCTTGCTGCCCATCGCAATAGCAGGTTTCGACATTGAGAAACTGGTTGCAGGTGCAGTTGCCATGGAAAAGGCTTGTGGAAAGATGTTCCGTTTGCAGAAAATCCCGCTGCCATCTATGCAGCTACGCGTAACGAGCTCTACAAGAACGGCAAGAAGATTGAAATCCTCGTAAACTACAATCCCAAACTGCACTACGTAAGCGAATGGTGGAAGCAGCTTTATGGTGAATCCGAAGGTAAGGAAAACAAGGGTATCTTCCCTGCTGCCGTAGATTTCTCCACCGACCTGCACTCCATGGGACAATGGATTCAAGAAGGCGAACGTACCATCTACGAAACTGTCATCTCCGTGGAGAAGACACAGCACTCCCTGCAGGTACCTTCGGATGAAGCGAATCTCGACGGACTGAACTTCCTGGCAGGCAAGCACGTGGACGAAGTGAACAAGATGGCCGAATTGGGAACACAGCTTGCCCACGTTGACGGCGGCGTACCCAACATGCGCATCGTTATCCCTGCACTGAATGAAGAAAGCATCGGAGGTCTGCTCTACTTCTTTGAAATAGCTTGCGGCATCAGCGGTTACATTCTGGGAGTCAACCCATTCAACCAACCGGGTGTGGAAGCATACAAGAAGAATATGTTTGCACTGCTGAACAAGCCGGGCTACGAAGAAGAGTCCAAAGCCATCCAGGCAAGACTTTGATAAATCAAGAATTGAGAGTTGAGAATTGAGAAATGACTGTGCAATAAGCGCAATGAAAAGCCGTTTCCCGATTTTCAACTCTCAATTTATTTACCCTGCATTCCTTAATTTTTAATCCTCAATCTACCAAGTGTTCGAAAACTCTATCGCCCGTTATCTGGAAAAGCACGGGCATTCCAACATCCAATTGAAAGCAGTTCTTTTTGACATGGACGGCGTACTGTTCAACTCCATGCCCTACCATGCCGATGCCTGGCATAAAGTAATGAAACGCCATGGCCTGCACTTGAGCCGTGAAGAGGCATACATGCACGAGGGACGTACCGGAGCCTCCACCATCAATATCGTTTATCAACGCCAGTATGGCAAGGATGCCACTCCCGAGATGATAGAAAGCATCTATGCAGAGAAAAGTGCCGAATTCAGTACCCACCGGAACCGGAACGTATGCCGGGTGCTTGGGAAGTACTGCAAAAGGTAAAAGCGGCAGGACTTACTCCGGTACTTGTCACCGGTTCGGGCCAACACTCCCTGCTGAACCGCCTTGCCCATAACTTCCCCGGTATGTTTCAGCGCGACCACATGGTGACCGCCTTTGATGTGAAATACGGGAAGCCCCATCCTGAGCCTTATCTAATGGGACTGGAAAAAGCCGGAGTACAAGCCAACGAAGCTATAGTTGTAGAAAATGCACCTATCGGAGTACAAGCCGGAACAGCAGCAGGCATATTCACTGTAGCAGTCAATACTGGTCCACTGGACAAGCAGGTATTACTGGATGCCGGAGCTGATTTATTGTTTCCTTCCATGCAGGCGCTTTGTGACGACTGGGAAAGGTTGCAAACCGCATTAGATGCCAGTAATAGCCTTCGCCACAAAGATTGACGGCGACCCAAACAATATAACAGTTGATTGGAGCTTATATAACCAAGTAATACCATTACTTGATATACAGAAGGCATCTATTGTCTTTCTTCTTAAAACGCTCCAATCTACTCATTTTCTCCTTCTCGGTTTCTTTAATAGGGAACGTTATCCTACGAGTATCTTTATCATAATCGTACAATTCTCTGGCAGGAACTACATAAACAGATTCCGGACCGTCACCACACCATCCAAAGCCAAAAACATAAAACAAGTTTTTTATCGGACGGTTCAACAGATTAGAGTTCATATACCTTTCGTACTTTTCAATGTCTTTTATATCGAGATAAAAACCTATCTTACTTCGCCATTTACATTCTACAGCTATAATATCTCCAACTTCATGAATGGTACTCGTAGTGGTAACACACTCCATCAACAAATCCGGAGATGATGAAGACAGAGGTCTATAACCCTCAATGTATTTATCACCTCTCCAATCTAAAAGCCGCCAAAATATTTTCTTGTCACAGAGGTCCGGATAACCTTCTTTACTAATATTAGAGTTCTTCACAACCCATTCCTCAAATCTATCTCCCAAATATTTACTTTTCTTCCTTTCTTTAAAATATTGAAAGGTATCCATAAACCGATATTGGAAAACACCTACAAAATCATCGATAAACTGATTTAATATTTTCATAGCCATAATAGTCTATTGTGTCTTTAAATAATATTCATTGCAAACAAAAATTCATAGGTGAAGAGCCGCAACACCCATTTTCAAAAATAGATTTTTTTTCATTTCCAAAAATAGAGTTTTTTTCCCAATTCTTTCCAGATTTCCTTCCCATCTTTGCAATACAGAAAACAAATAAAGTATTA
>ENA-OQJX01000712-OQJX01000712.1-human-gut-metagenome-genome-assembly--contig:-NODE-712-length-13716-cov-2.069836_pt1 | contig 13716 bp, 20 predicted proteins | sample MGYA00242615_ERZ504782 | MGnify/ENA primary metagenome ERZ504782 (study PRJEB26092, sample SAMD00036354) | human gut metagenome | host: Homo sapiens | study: EMG produced TPA metagenomics assembly of... | reverse complement strand
TTGGAACGGGCCTGAGAAGCTTGAGTTCCGGGGCGGTCAACTTTCGGGCAGCTGGCTGGAAATGCCGAGCTTGCAATAAAATCCGCTTTGTTGTAATTCATCGTTTGCTCCTTTGATTAGCAGACAGCCCCCGGCTTCGGTTTTTCCGGTGTAGGCGGGATGGCCGCTTCCACCGGCTTTGCCTTTTTGGCGGGGTGCGGATGACGGGCAGAAACGCTCTTGGGCTTGAGCAGAGCGGCATTGAGCACCTGCGCGAGGTCAGACATGGGCAGGAAGGTCAGATTCTTCTTCACCTCGTCATCCACCTCGTACAGGTCCGGAACGTTATCCTTGGGGATGAGCACGGTTTTCATCCCCTCACGGTAGGCAGCCATGCTCTTTTCGCGCAGACCGCCGATGGGCAGCACATTGCCGTGCAGGGTGATCTCGCCGGTCATGGCAACATCACCGCGCACCGGGATGCCGGACAGACAGGACACCAGAGCCGTGGTCAGAGTAACACCGGCGCTGGGGCCATCCTTGGGCACGGCACCCTCGGGGGCATGGATGTGCAGATCGCATTTCTTCAGCCGCTCAGGGTCGATGCCATATTCCTCGGCGTGGACACGGACATAGGTGATGGCCAGCTGGGCACTTTCCTTCATCACGTCGCCCAGCGAACCGGTGACGGTGATCTTGCCGCTGCCATTGTCCATGACCTGCACCTCGATGGGCAGGGTCTCGCCTCCGATGCTGGTCCAGGCCAGACCGTTGGCAATACCGATGGCATTGGTCCGGTTGAGGAAATCGGGCTTGACGAAGCGGGGGCCCAGCAGCTCTTCCAGGCTGCTGCCGGTCACAGAGACGTTTTCTGCTTCACCGGACGCGATTTTGCGGGCGCACTTGCGCAGGACACTGGTGATGGTACGCTCCAGGGTGCGGACACCGGCCTCACGGGTGTAGCCGTCAATGATGCCGTAGAGCGCGCTCTGGGAGAAGGTGACCTTCCCGGCCAGACCGCAGGCCTTGAGCTGCTTGGGCACCAGATGCTTGCGGGCAATGTTGTATTTCTCCACCCGGGTATAACTGGGCAGCTCAATGACATCCATGCGGTCACGCAGAGGCCGGGAATGGCGCTCAGATCATTTGCCGTGGTGATAAAAAGCACATGGCTCAGATCAAACGGCATATCGATAAAGTGATCATTGAAGGTGGTGTTCTGCTCGGGATCAAGAGCTTCCAGCAGGGCAGCAGCCGGGTCACCCCGGAAATCGCCCGCCAGCTTGTCGATCTCGTCCAGCAGCATCAGGGGGTTGGAGCTCTTGGCGGAGATCATGGCGTTGATGATCTTGCCGGGCATGGCCCCGATATAGGTGCGGCGGTGGCCGCGGATCTCTGCCTCGTCCCGCACGCCGCCCAGACTGATGCGCACATACTTGCGGTTCAGGCTCTCGGCAATGGAGCGGGCAATGCTGGTCTTGCCGACACCCGGAGGGCCGACCAGGCAGATAATCTGACCCTTGACATCCGGAGCCAGCTTACGGACAGCCAACACCTCAAGAATGCGGTCCTTGACCTTCTTCAGACCGTAGTGGTCGCGGTCAAGGATGCGCTGTGCCTTGCGATATCGAGGTCGTCCTCGGTAAAGCTGTTCCAGGGCAGATCCAGGCAGGTATCCAGATAGGTGCGGATGACCGTTCCCTCCTGGTTGCTGCTCTGCATCTTGGCAAGGCGGTCCACTTCCTTGAGCAGTTTCTTCTCCCGCTCCTCGTCCAGATGCAGCTCCTGGATCCTGCGGCGGTACTCCTCGGCCTCTGCCGTAGTATCATCGTCCTCGCCCAGCTCCTGGCTGATCATGTGCATCTGCTCATGCAGGTAGTAATCACGCTGGTTCTTATCCATGGCCTCGTCCACTTTCTGGGCGATCTCCTTGTCGATCTCCAGCATCCGGCGCTCCCGATGCAGGCGTTCCACCAGCAGGCGCAGACGGCCGATGAGGGTGCTTTCTTCCATCACAGCCTGCTTATCCTCAAAGCGGAAGAGCAGATTGGCAGGGATGTACTCGCACAGGAAGGCGGGGTCGTTATTCGAGGTAACAGCAAACACCACGTCCTTGCTGATGCGGGGATTCATGGAAAGCACCGCGTCGAAGCTCGTTTTCACGTTGCGGAGCAGGGCCTCCGCCTCGGTCTCTTCCTCTGCCTTGATGGGGCGCACCGGAGCCGGCCGCACCGATGCCAGCAGGAAGCTGCCTTCGGTATCCAGCTCGGTGCGCTTGGCGCGGAACTTGCCCTCCACCAGAATGCGCACCAGATCATCTGAAACACGCATGACCTGCTTGATCTCGCCACAACGCCGTACTGGTACATCTCCTCTGCCTTGGGGTCCTCAGCCTTCATATCCTTCTGCGCAATGAGGAACACCTCGGATTTATTCCGCACGGCCCATTCCACAGCGGCAATGCTCTTGTCACGACCTACCTCAAAATGCAGCAGGTTGTTGGGGAACACCACCAGCCCACGCAGGGCAATGGCGGGAAGATGGAGGATATTGCGCTCCACCTTGACAGTCACTTTTTCAGACATAAACTCATACCTCCCAGCTGCCCCGCGCCAAAGTGCGCTATCCCGTGGGCAGTTTTTTTGTTTGGGTAAAAATTCAGATTTGATTTATTATATCGGATTCCAGCCCCGGTTGCAACCGGGCAGCTCATCCTTTGCGGTTTTCCTGGATATTATAACCCAGCCGTCCCAGCGCAGGCAGCATGGCCCGCAGGGTGATACTGGTGAGCATTCCCATCACAAGGCCCAGCACCAGCATAATCGGTGCATAGTAAAGGGACACTGCTGTAGAAAGGATGACACTGGCTCCCAGCAGCTGGCCGATGTTGTGGGCCAGCGCGCCGCAGACTGACAGGATGAACCATGTGGGCCGCAGCGGACAGTGATAGTAGAGCAGCCACATCACCAGCAGCAGAGCAGACCGCCGCAGAGGGAAAGAAAACCTAGCCGTCCAGCCGGAGACCAGAAAGACGAAGAACGCCTTCAGCACATCCAGCACAAGGGCCTGTTTTGGCCCATGAAGAACAGGGCATACATCACCACAATATTCGCCAACCCCAGCTTCATGCCTGGCAAAAGCCCGGGGATGACCAATGTGCCCTCGATGAAGGAAAGCGCCATCGCCAGAGCAAACAGCAGACCTGAAAGGGCGATGCTGTGCGTTTTGTTGTAATTGCGGCGGTTATGAGGCATCATTGTTCTCCTTTGCAGCGGATCATTCTTCACCAGCAGCCTGTTCGTACTGCTCCTGCTCTTCCATTGCCTTTTCCCAGGCAGCAAACAGCTCCTCCTGATGGAAGCGCAGATCACTGAGTTCATCGCTCTTTTGACGGAGCAGATCGGGGTCATTGTAGACCTCCGGGGAGTTGATCTCATTGTCAAGCTCCACTTCCCTTGCCCGCAGGCTTCCATTTCATCCTCGCAGGCCTTGATCTTGGCCCGCAGCTCCGCGCGGCGGCGGCGCTGCTCTTTGCCGTAACCGGCCTTGGCGGCTGATCCCCGGCTTTTCCGGGGCGGCAGCAGGAGCGGCACGGCCCATCAGGGCATCGTAGCTCGGATACAGGGTGGCCTTGCCATCTTCCAGATAGAGGATGGGACAGCCAGACTGTTCATCAGATGGCGGTCATGGGTGACCATGAGCAGGTCCCGGTGTATGCATCAGGGCTTCGGTCAGGTTTTCGCGGGTGTAGATGTCCAGGTGGTTGGTGGGCTCGTCCAGAAACAGCAGATTGGGCCGCTCCAGCACAATCTCAGCAAAGCGCAGGCGGGCCAGCTCTCCGCCGGAAAGTGCCTCGCAGGGCTTGAACACTGTCTCGCCCCGGAACCCAGCTTTGCCAGATGGCTGCGCACTTCCAGCTCCGTCATCCGGGGATACTTGTTCCAGATGACATCGATCACCCGGCCCTGTCCCAGACGGTTCTGCTGCTGGGCAAAAATGCTGGGTCGGGCTCCCGTACCCAGCCGTACCATGCCGCCGGAGGGGCGGCGCTTACCGTCCAGCACCTGCATCAAGGTGGATTACCCGCACCGTTGGGGCCTGCGATCACCAGCCGCTGGCCGCGGCACACCGTGTAGGTAAAGGGTTCCAGCAGGGTGCGCTCCCCTATTTTGATGGTCAGGTTCTTGAGCAGCACCAGCTCGTTCCACGGTTCTACGTCATATTCAAACCGGAACTTGAGCTGGTTGGTCTCGTCCTTGGGCGCTTCGGTGATCTCCAGCTTTTCCAGCTGCTTGCGGCGGCTCTGGGCCATTTTGGTGGTGGAGGCGCGCACAAGGTTGCGGTCCACGTAGTCCTGCAGCTTTTCGGCCAGTGCCACATCTGCATCGTGCTGCTTCTGGCGCAGGGCATCGGCGGCTTCCTTCTGGGCAGGTAGGCCGAGAAGTTGCCCTTGTAGGTGGTCATGGTCTGGAAGGAGACCTCCCAGATCTTCGTACACACGTTATCGAGGAAGTAGCGGTCGTGGCTGACCACCAGCACCGCACCGGAATAGCTTTTGAGGTAGTTTTCCAGCCATTCCATGGTGGCAAAGTCCAGGTGGTTGGTGGGCTCGTCCAGAATGAGCACGTCCGGCTTTTCCAGCAGCAGCTTTGCCAGCCGCAGCCGCGTCAGCTCGCCGCCGGAGAGCACCGCAATGTTCTTCTGCCATGTATCCTGCGCAAAGCCCATGCCAGACAGCACCTTTTTGATGTTCACATCCATGTTGTAGCCGTCGGCGGCATCCACGATGTTCTGCAGCTGGTCGTGCCGGGCCAGCAGGCTGGCATCCTCCGGGTTTGCGGCCATTTTGCGTTCCAGCACCTGCATCTGGGCCATGGCATCCAGCACAGGGGCAAAGGTGGAGCGCATCTCGCCGTAGAGATCCAGCGTGGCATCCAGCTTTGCGTTCTGTTCCAGATAGCCCAGCGTCACGCCGTGGGTCACGCTGAACTCACCTTCGTAGTCCTGGTACTCGCCGGTCAAAATCTTGAGCAGGGTGGTCTTGCCCGCGCCGTTCTGGCCCACGATGCCGATGCGGTCCTCCCGCTCGACACTGGCGGTCACATCGTGCAGCACGATCTTTTCGCCAAAGCTCTTGCCTAGTTTTTCCAAATGTATCAGCATAGTTTTATGATCCCGTTCTCCATCCGCTTATTGGCTCAGCACTGGTGGCGGCGGTTCTTCAGGCCCACATTGGCCAGCTCTTCCTGCTCCATCACCAGCGGGTACAGCTCTTTCAGTCTGCGATCTCATAGGTGGGCACCACCTTGCCGGGGTTCTCGGCGTGGCTGGGGTTATACCAGCAGGTGTCAAGGCCCGCATTCACGCCGCCCTGAATGTCGCTGCTCAGGCCGTCGCCCACCACCAGCACATGCTCGCGGTTCTCCACGCCAAGGGCGCGCAGGGCCGCATCAAAAATTCTGCGGTTCGGCTTTTCGCTGTCCATCTTCTCGGAGACGAACACGTCCTCCATAAAGTTCAGCACACCGCTTTCGGCCAGACGGCGGATCTGCACCTTCTGGAAGCCGTTGGTCACAACGGCCAGCGTTGCCACCTCGGAAAGCTCCCGCAGCACATCCAGCACTTCCGGCCCCATCAGGTCCGGGTGGGTGGAGAGCTGTTCCAGATAGAAGCGGTTCATCTCGGCTCCGTCACCGGCGGCATCAATGGCCTTGAGGAAGCGGGTGAACCGCTCCGCCATGAGCTTTTCCCGCTTGATCTGGCCTTTTTCCAGCTGCCGCCACAGCTCCGAGTTGATGGTGCGGTAGGTCTGCACCGTTTCTGCGTCCGGCTCAATGCCGTAGTTCACCAGCGTTTCGGCCAGTGCCTTGCTTTCGGCTGCGTCAAAGTTCAGCAGGGTGTTGTCTGCATCGAACAGCACGCAATAATATTTTGCCATAAACCTTCCCTCTTTTCCTTCTGCCATGGCCTCAGCTGCCATGCGCTCAACAACAGGCAGAAGCCAGCCCTGCCGTAAACAGAGCTGGCTTCACATCATTCTGTTACAATTTCGTACGGTGGTACGTCCGTCTGCTCCGGGTCGTTGTCCGGGCAGGTGGTTTTGACATCACAGGGGGTGGCAGCACACTTTGCCATTTCCTCTTCCAGCGCGCCGTTGTCCACGTTCTCCCAGTCGGTGCCGTAATCGTCCACGCTGCCGTCGGTCACGTTCTCTTCCCCGGGCAGCGCCGGGATGCGGGGTTCCTCGTAGTACATGCAAACGCCTCCCTTCCTGCCAGCCTATGCGGCACAGCAGGCCGGGGTGACAGCCTCAGGACGCGGAGTCCGTGGATGCGGACTGCTCGTTGGCGGCTTCCTTGCTGGCATTGGATTCCGAAGCCGCATGGGAGCTGCCAGAGCTTGCAGAGCTGCTCTCGCTGCTGGAGCTGCTATGGGAAGCCGAGCTGCTCTCACCAGAGTCCGCGTGGGACGAGCTGGTGCTGTGGGAAGAGCTGGCTGTTCCGTTGGAAGCAGAAGCCGAGCCTGCCGGGGAAGCCGTGCTCTCACTGCTGGAAGAGCTGTGAGACGAGCTGTCGGAAGAGCTGTGAGACGAGCTGCCGGAGGTGGATGTAGCCCCGGAGGATGCCCCGGAGGTGGTGCCGGACGATGCACCGGAAGAACTGGTGCTGCCGGAAGAACTGCTGCCCGACGTGCTGCCAGAGCTGCCAGAGCTGCCGGAGCTGTGAGACGAGCTGCCGGAGCTTACGCCGCTGACCGTCACATTCAGGACGTTACTGGTAACGGTGCAGCCGTTGTAGCTTGCCACTGCGTACACCTTAAAGGTCGCATTGAGCATGGAGGGGTCGATCTCCACCTTGACGGTGGTCTTGCCCGCCGCCTGCGGCACTTCCGCACCGTTGGCGTACCAGCGGATGCTGTCGGCAGTGAGGTGCTTGCCGCCCAGCTTTGCGGTAAAGGTGTAGGAATCGCCCAGCACGGCCTTGCCGGTGCTGCTGATATGCACGGAAGCCGCTGCAAATACGGCGGTCACGTCCACGTTCTGCTTGAAGTTCGTATCGGTGCGGGTCTTCTGGGTCACGCCGTCGCTCCACTTGACGAACACATAGCCGTCCTGCGGCACAGCCGTCACGCTGATGGACTGGGCGGCGCTGGTCACTTCATAGGAGAGGGATGTCTTGCCGCTGTCGCTGCCGCTGGAAAGGGTGCCGCCGGTCTTGTCCACCCGGTAGCTGGCTGATACAGCACACCCTGCTCTTCGGAAGAGCCTGCAGCCTCCGAGCTGCTGGGTGCTGTCACCGCAGAGCTGGGGTTCGGGGTATACTCGGCGCGGGTGGGGATGTTGGCGGTGTCCGGGCGGCGGTCGTCGGTCTGGTAAGCGTGGGTGCGCAGATAGCTCAGCATGGCCTTCAGGCCCACGGGCTTCAGGTGGATATCGCCGGTCTGGTAGTAATCCTCGCGGCCATAGCCGTTGGCATCCTTCAGCGCTTCGGCACTGTTGAGGAACTTCAGGCCCATCTGCTCACACATGGACAGCAGGGCCATGTTGAAGTCGTCGATCTTGGTCTGGTCCATGTGGGGGTAGTTTGCGTGGTTTGCAGGCACCGGCGGCACCGTGTTCACGATGATGTCGGTGTAGGGGTAGCTTTCCTGAATGGCCTGCACCAGCGCGGTGTAGTTCTTGATGAACTCGTCCACGCTCATGCCGGTATCGTTGGTGCCCAGCATGATGACCACGCGGCGGGGCTTCATTTTGGCCACGGCCTGCGCGATGGTGTAGGTGCTGCTGTCCTTTTTAAAGGTAACGATGCCCTCGTTCAGGGCGGCATGGGTGCCAATGCCCTCCTTGGCGCAGAACTGCTGCAGGCTGATCAGCCGTTGGCGTACAGGCGCACCGTGTTGGAATCGCCGAGGAACAGCGTTTCCTTCTGGTAGCTCTCGCCCGCGTCGGCGGTCTCCGGCAGCAGGGCGGCAGAGGTCTCGCTGATCTGGTAGTGATCCGAGATATCCTCTTCGCCCGGCACCAGCACCTCGCTGGAGGGCTGTTCCCCCGGGGCTGCAGGGGTCTTGCCGCGCTTGAGCAGCGTCATGGTAATGGCAATGGTCAGAATGGCTGCCAGCGCGCACACACTGCACACCAGCACAGCCTGCTTCTGCATAGGAGTAAGCGATTGCTTTTCCGGTCGTGTATTTCTCATATCTCTCACCATTCACTTAGTTTCCGGCACAGGGCCTTCCGGTCATGCCTGTCCGTTCAGGATCTGGTCTGCAAGGCTGGCGCAGCTTTCGGCCAGCAGCACCGGGTGGAAGGGTTCCAGCTCTTCCCTGCTGCCGTAGCCGTACAGCGCACCGGCGGCATCCAGCGCAGTCCGCAGCGCCGCGCATGTCGTCGTTGCGGTCGCCCACCATCAGCACCCGCCTGCCCTGCATCATGGGCTGGGCCAGCACATGGCGCACCACGTCGGTCTTGGTGTCGCGGCTCTCGTCCATGGACGCGCCGCCGATAAAATCAAAATAGCCTGCAAGGCCCTTTTCTTCCAGAATGGGCGTAACGACCTGCGTGGGCTTGGAGGTAGCGGTGCACAGCACAAGGCCCGCGTCCTTCAGGCGCTGCAGCATCTCTGCTGCACCGGGGTAGGCGGCGCACTCGTGGCTGCCCTTGACGGCGTAGCTGTCGCGGTACAGGTCGGTGGCCTTTTCAATGAGGCCGGGTCGGTAAAGTGCTCACCAAAGCTCTTGCGCAGCGGTGGGCCAAGGTAGCGGCGCAGGTTCACATTTGTGGTGTCCACGCCCATCCTGGCAAAGACTTCTTTTAATGTATTTATGATACCGGGAGCGGAATCGATCAGGGTCCCGTCCACATCAAACAGGATCGCATCGTAGTTCAGCAATTTGTAAATTTCCTCACTTTCATGGTGATACATTGTATAGTATAGCACAGAATCCCGTTATCAGCAATTCCAACAAATGGTTTTTACAAAAATTATGCATTCAAGCAGAGAAAAGGCCCGCCCGGCATCCGGACAGGCCTTTCCGCATCTTCTTACTTCGCTGCGGCATCCGCAGGCGGATAGTACAGGTTGTTGGAGACGAACTCCAGCTTATCCTTGAGCACCAGCTCCAGGTTTGCCACGGCGTGCACCATGTTGGTGGCCGAATCGTTTACTTCCAGCAGCTTGCACAGGTCCAGACCGTCCAGTTTCATGGCGGCATCCATCTTCCGGCTCTCGGCACACAGGATGTGGCTCAGGGCATTTTCCTGCAGAGCGATGCTCTCCACAAGGTCAACGACCGCCTGCTCCAGCGTCACCTTGGGCAGGCAGGGGCAGGGGCAGCGGGTGGTATCGATACAGTTCTCAGCAGACATGATAAAACCTTCCTTTCGTTCGTCCGGTCAGGGGCGGTGTACGCCCCATTCTATGTCTGCCGGGTACGCCGGTGTTACTCCTGCTTTTTAGGGTTCTGGGTGCCGCGCACCTTTTCAATGGTCTCGCGGTAGCCGCCGGAGCCGTACTGGATGCAGCGGTTGATGCGGCTGATGGTGGCCGTGCTGATCTCCACTGCCTTCACGATCTGATCGTAGGTTCTGCCGTCCAGCAGCATCTTTGCCGCTTCCAGCCGCTGCGCCATATCCGAGATCTCCTTTACAGTGCACAGGTCTTCAAAGAAGTTGTAGCACTCCTCCCGCGTTTCCAGACTGAGGATGGCATCAAACAGTGCATCGGTGGTCTGGTTTCTTCTGGAATTTTTATCTGCCATGAATGTTCTCCTTGCCGCCGCAGCGGACTGTCCGGTTTTGGGAGCGTTCCCTCTTTTAAATGTTCCGGAAATGTTCAGGTTCTTTCTTGCATCACCACTTTAGCACATCAAAGTGTGAAAGTCAAGCCCTTGGCGTGAACTCTTTTCATTCGTTGACGTGTATAGTTTTCTTCGTTTCACGCATGAACAAAAATCACCTAAAAATTATTGCAGAACGCTTTTCTGAATTAGTGCATCCTCCGAACTTGTTCCAAAGTTATTGACAATTTGTGAATTCCGCACTAAAATACGGACAATCATTCGGCAAATGCGATGAACAGGACATGATTCTTTGCAGCACCCTCTCCCAGAGAGCCGCCCATCTGATGCAAGGGCAGCAGTCAGGAGCAAAGTGTTCTCCCCTGCGAGCAGCCTGTGTGAACAAAGGCGCTGACCCCGCCTTCCAGTAATGCATGGCCGTTTTGCCCACGTTACGGGGCTGCGTATGTATGTACGCTGGGAGTGGCTGCCCTGTGCAGCAAACGAAGTGGTATCGCGGAGTATTCCATACACGATGTGCAGTGTATGTGAAGGCCTTCGTCTCGATGGTTCGTCCCAAATGGAACGAACGCAGGAAGACGGGGCCTTTTTTACATCCTGCCGCCCCATGCCGCTGACATTTGCCGGATGCCAAAAAAGGAAAGAGGTAAAAACAATGAATACGCTGGTCATCGTATTGATCGCAGCCGTGTGTCTGTTTGGCGCTTATATGCTTTACGGCCGCTGGCTGGCTAACAAGTGGGGCATCGACCCTCTGCCAAGACCCCGGCAGTTGTCCATGAGGACGGCCGGGACTACGTTCCCACCGACGGCTGGACCGTGTTTGCACACCAGTTCAGCTCCATTGCCGGTGCAGGCCCTGTTACCGGTGCGATCCAGGCCGCTGCTTTCGGCTGGCTGCCGGTGCTGCTGTGGGTGCTGCTGGGCGGCATCTTCTTCGGTGCTGTCACCGACTTCGGCGCTCTGTATGCTTCCGTTAAGAACGACGGCAAGAGCATGGGCATGCTGATCGAAAAGTACATCGGCAAGACCGGCCGCAAGCTGTTCCTGCTGTTCTGCTGGCTGTTCTGCGGCATCGTCATTGCTGCCTTTGCCGACATGGTGGCCGGCACCTTCAATGCCTACGGTGCTGCCGGTGCTCTGGTGGAGGCTGCCCAGACCAACGGTGCTGCCGGCATGGTCTCCATCATGTTCATGGTGTTCGCCGTGGTCTTTGGCCTGCTGCAGAAGAACCTGCACTTCACCGGCTGGAAAGAGAATGTGATCAGCATCGTATTCATCGTGCTGTCCTTTGTGGTGGGTGCAAACTTCCCCATCATTCTGGGCAAGGCTGCATGGAGCTACATCACCTTTGTGTACATCTTCTTTGCCGCTGTCCTGCCCATGTGGCTGCTGAAGCAGCCCCGTGACCACATGACCACCTTTATGTTCGTGGCCATGATCGTGGGCGCTGTTCTGGGCCTGATCGTCAACCATCCCGTCATGAACCTGCCGGTGTTCACCGGCTTTACCAACGCCAAGCTGGGCACCATGTTCCCCATCCTGTTCGTTACCGTTGCCTGCGGCGCTGTTTCCGGTTTCCACAGTCTGGTGTCTTCCGGCACCTCCTCCAAGACCGTTACCAATGAGAAGGATATGCTGAAGGTCGGCTACGGTGCCATGGTGCTGGAAAGCCTGCTGGCTGTCATCGCCCTGTGCGTGGCCGGTGCTTCTGCTGCTGCAGACGGCACCCCCGCAGACGGCACTCCGTTCCAGGTCTTCAGCCGCGGCGTTGCCAGCTTCTTCGTGGGCTTCGGCCTGGACCAGCACTTTGCCTCTGTGTTTATGACCATGTGCGTTTCCGCACTGGCCCTGACCAGTCTGGATGCTGTGGCCCGTATCGGCCGCATGAGCTTCCAGGAGCTGTTCAGCGTGGACGACATGGAGCATGCTGAGGGCTGGCGCAAGCTGCTGTGCAACGTGTACTTCTCCACCTTCCTGACTCTGGCTTTCGGCTTCCTGCTGACCAAGATCGGCTACGCCAACATCTGGCCCCTGTTCGGTTCTGCAAACCAGCTGCTGAGCGCTCTGGTTCTGGCCACCCTGTGCGTATTCCTGAAGGTCACCGGCCGCAGCAACAAGATGATCTTCCCTCCGCTGATCATCATGCTGTGCGTCACCTTCACCGCTCTGGTGCAGCGCCTGATCGCCATGGTCAAGGCCATCAGCAATGCCGCTGCTGTCACCATCCCCGCTGGCGAGACCACTTGGGTGCTGTGTTCATTGCAAACGGCCTGCAGCTGATCCTGGCCGTGCTGCTGATCGTTCTGGGCCTGAACATCGTGTTCCACTCCTTCAAGGCCTATAAGAATGCTGAGCACAACAGCGAAGCAAAGGTCTGAGTTTCAGATCCTGCTGAACTGAATCTGTAAATGCAAACTGCCGCTGACGGCGTAAAAACCGTCAGCGGCAGTTTTTGTTGCTGTAAGCTTCTATGATTTGAAATGGCCTCCGCGTGCGCTCTGGCCATAAGCAGAGGAAAATTTATTTGATATTGTGGTTTGGAAACGACTGCGGTCGTTTCCAAACCATTTTTTCACAGAAAGAGTCCCAAAGATAAAATGCATAGTCACCACAAAAAATGCAGTGTACGGTCACGACCTTTCCCGTGAAAAAGCAAACCAGCAAAGCCCGCAGGCTTTGCTGGTTTGCAAATATAAAAATAATACTTCCGCTAAAAATAGCCATAGCGCACGCGGCGGCTATTCTAAATCAAAAATCAAAAATTCGTTTCTTCCCACGTTTGAAGGACCGCCATCTGCACTGGGGTGTGGAACCAGTGTTCCCCGCCCTCCATGATCGTCAGATGCGCCCCGCTTTCCTGACGGAAGCGCTCGATCATGGTGCGGCTGGTCAGGGCATCCCTGTCACCATACAGCACCTGCGTGCGGCCATGCCAGTGCAGCGGATGTTCCCGCACCCAGCACAGATACGGCCATGAGAGGGTCTCCCCAAGATCCGTGGGGATCTCCCCTGCCCGCTGCAGCTGTTCCTCGGTCACATGGCACATTGCATCATATTCGTGATGAGAGCTTCCATATCCACCACCGGAGAGACCAGCAGGGTCTGTTCCGGCGCGTCTCCCTGCAGCGCCTGCATGGCAAGCCACGCGCCGATGCTCACGCCATACAGCCGGATATGCGCCCACACCGGCTTCATGCGGGCATATACGGCTTCTATCTCCGGCACAGCCACCCACGGCAGAAGCCGCTCAGGGCTGTTTTTCCGTGCGCCATGCTCGGGCAGGTCGATAGCCAGCACCTGCCAGCCCGCTTCACAGGCTGTAGCGGCAAAACGTTCTGCCTCTTCCTTGCAGCCGTTCTTACCATGGAGATAGAGGTAAACATTCCGGCTCCGGCTGCCGTACAGAATGGCAGGGATGCCCGCAAGAGTCATGGTTTGTTTTTTCATAAGGGATTCTCCTTATCCGATCATGCTCTCCATTCGGAGAGACGTTTTGTTTACACTGCGCATTGCTTTTCGTCCTCCCTTCTTTCCGTTTTCTCTATGATAGCACATCCGCCCGCCAAACACAAACAAAAAGGAGCCGCAGCGCCCTGTTACGGGTACTGCAGCTCCCAATTCAACTTTGGAAGTTAAATTACTTCACCATGCTTGCAACTTCAGCAGCGAAGTCGTCAGCACGCTTCTCCAGGCCTTCGCCCTTCTGGAAGCGGGTGAACTTGACGATCTTGATGTCGCCGCCCAGATCCTTAGCGACCTTAGCGGTGTACTGAGCAACGGTCAGGTCGCTGTCCTTGACGAACTCCTGATCGACCAGGCAGTTCTCCTTGAAGAACTTCTTGATCTTGCCCTCGATCATCTTCTGCTTCACAGCCTTCGGGTCTTGTTAGCGGTCGTTGGGATCGCCAGCCATCTGAGCCATGCCATGATCTCCGTTCT
>ENA-OQJX01000711-OQJX01000711.1-human-gut-metagenome-genome-assembly--contig:-NODE-711-length-13743-cov-2.757491_pt1 | contig 13743 bp, 20 predicted proteins | sample MGYA00242615_ERZ504782 | MGnify/ENA primary metagenome ERZ504782 (study PRJEB26092, sample SAMD00036354) | human gut metagenome | host: Homo sapiens | study: EMG produced TPA metagenomics assembly of... | reverse complement strand
TGAGATCATTGTGCCGGAACCTGCCTATGCCAATTATATGGCGTTTGCCATTTCGGCGGGTGCGTGATCCGCACGGTGACGACTACCATCGAGGAAGGGTTCTCCCTGCCGAAAGTGGAGAAGTTCGAGGAGTTGATAAACGAACGCACAAAAGCTATTCTGATCTGTAACCCGAATAATCCGACCGGCTATTTGTATACTCGCCGCGAGATGAACCAGATTCGTGACATGGTGAAGAAGTATGATCTTTACCTGTTCTCGGATGAAGTGTACCGCGAGTTTATTTATACCGGTTCGCCTTATATTTCTGCCTGTCACTTGGAAGGCATTGAAGAAAATGTGGTGCTGATTGACTCGGTGTCCAAGCGTTATTCCGAATGCGGCATCCGTATCGGTGCGTTGATTACCAAGAATAAGGAAGTGAGAAATGCCGTCATGAAATTCTGCCAGGCACGTCTGAGTCCTCCTTTGATCGGTCAGATTGCTGCCGAAGCTTCATTGGATGCCCCCGAAGAGTACACACGCGAGACGTATGACGAATACGTGGAGCGCCGTAAGTGCTTGATTGACGGGCTGAACCGTATTCCGGGTGTTTATTCACCTATACCGATGGGTGCATTCTATACGGTTGCCAAATTGCCGGTGGACGACAGTGAAAAGTTCTGTGCATGGTGTCTGTCGGAATTCAACTATGAAGGCGAGACGGTCATGATGGCTCCGGCTGCCGGATTCTATACTACTCCGGGTGCAGGCCGTAATGAGGTGCGTATTGCCTACGTGTTGAAGAAAGAGGATCTGGTCCGTGCGTTGTTCGTACTGCGTAAGGCATTGGAAGCATATCCCGGAAGAGTAGAAGACTGATATGGACTGGAAGCTCTTTATTGCCAGACGCATCTATCGCAGCAATGAGGGTGGAAAAGAGGTGTCCAAGCCTGCCGTCCGCATTGCTATGCTGGGCATAGCTATCGGGCTGGCCGTCATGATTGTGTCGGTAGCGGTGGTGATCGGTTTCAAACATGAGGTACGCGACAAGGTGGTAGGCTTGGGGGCCGATATCGTAATAACTAACTTCGACTCCCAGCAATCTTATCAGACGGTTCCCATTGTAGCCAACGACAGTTTGCTCCATCTGTTGAAAACACTGGAAGGAGTAAAGCACGTGCAGCGCTATTCCACCAAGCCGGGAATGATAATGACAAGCGACAGCTTTCAGGGAATGGTGCTGAAAGGTGTTTCTCATGAATACGACTGGAGGTTTTTAAAGAATCATTTGCAGGAAGGGGAGATTCCTGTTTTCTCGGATACTGCCTCTACTAATAAGGTATTGGTGTCCCGCACTATTGCCGACAGACTACATCTGAAACTGGGTGATAAAATCTATACCTATTATATAGAGGACAATGTGCGTGCACGTCGTCTTACTGTAGCCGGCATCTATCAGACCAATTTTTCCGCATACGATGATTTGTTTCTGATAACCGACTTATATACGGTGAACCGTTTGAATAGTTGGCAGAAAGGGCAGGTGAGTGGTATAGAACTGGAAGTGAATGAGTATAGCCGGTTGGAGTCGGTGAAAGAGGAAATCCGTGCACGGGTGGATACGCAGGTGGATGCATACGGAGGTACTTACTATACTCAGAGTGTGGAGGAAGTCAATCCTCAGATATTTGCATGGCTGGATTTGCTGGATATGAATGTGTGGGTTATCCTGTTTCTCATGACGGGGGTGGCAGGATTCACCATGATATCCGGTTTGCTGATTATCATTCTGGAACGTACCAATATGATCGGGGTGCTGAAAGCATTGGGTGCTGATAATTTTGCTATTCGTAAGATATTCCTCAGTTTTTCGGTATTCTTGATTGGCAGGGGGATGGTATGGGGAAATATCATCGGGGTGGCATTATGCTTTATTCAATCTCAATTTCATCTTTTCAAACTGGACCCTGCCACTTATTATGTAGATCGTGTTCCTATTGAATTCAATATTTGGATTTATTTGTTGCTGAATGTCTGTACCTTGCTGGTATCGGTGCTGATGCTTGTCGGGCCGTCATTTCTGGTGACGCGTATTCATCCGGCAAAATCTATTCGGTTTGAATGAGAAGATTCTCTTTCTGCTTTTTCCGTATATCCGGTATTAATCCTTTTTTTCTTATAATGCTAAGGTCTTTTTTCTTATGATTAAGTCTTTTTATGCGGTAATGTACTACAGTTTCCTACAGTGAATCGTATAGTCCATTATAGTGGACTGTACGGTCTGATGTAATGGACTGTACAGTCTGTTGTGAAAGTCTGTAGTAGTTGATAGAAAGAAAAGGCTTAATTGTTAGGAAGAAATGCTTTAGTTGGGCGGATGTGTTAGAACCAACCCTGCTGCGAATTCGTGACAGGGCCGGTTCTTTATAGAGAGAATGTAAAGTTACGTATAGTATGTCACTTCCTTCAGCTTACAGTTTGCAAAAGAAAGAAACGAAGAAAGGCATGCTTATGTTTATCAGTATGCCGTGGACGATGGCCACGGGTACGGCTTCCGGTCCGGAGCAGCGTGCGATGGCTGCCAGGGAAATGTCGGAAGAACCGATGCCCGCCGCCGAGATAGGTGCCAGATAACCGAAATATTTGCGGAAAAGGGGAGCTCCTATCAAGGCGGTCATTTCCCGGAAGATATTGGATAGTAGCGCGATGGTCCCCAATTCGGTAGCAAGCTGCACACCGATGGAGGGGGATTTGATCTGCGTGATAAGGATGGAGAAACGGAATAATAGGAGAATCCGCTTCCGACAGCCATGCAGTCGAAGATACTCCAGCGGCTCAAGAGAAAGCCTCCGATAGCGGAAAACAACAGAGTACCGCTTACGGTGGCAAAGGGTACGAGCAGTGTCCTGAAATTGAGGGATAAAACAAACTGCCTGAGGTTGCGGTTGCTTCCAAGATTAATGCCGAGTAACAGCATCAGTACATATAGTACATATACAGAGGTTTGGTGTACGTCGAAGTCCACCGCATAGCTGACTCCGGCTACGCAGCCAAACAAGAAAAAGGCTAGAGTTACAAGACTACTTTTCACCGTTTGCCCCCTTTCCTCTGAAAAAAGATGCGGTATACTGCAAGGGAGGCCATCATGCTGCCCAATATGCTTAATGAGGAGATGACGGCTGCCTGGCCGCAGAAGTAACCAAGATTGTCAATAATCAGTCTGTTAAGACCAATAGAGAGACCTAGTAAGAAAAGTAGCAGACAGACCACGATATGGATGAGAGGAGTGATCTTGCGTATTTGGGATTTATGGCGTAAGGGATAGCCTATAAGGACTCCGACAGCCATTATAGAAATGAAAGTAAACATGAGATTCAACTGTTTTTCTGATTTTACAATACTACTTATAACACGCTTTTAGACAAACGCATTTACGGTATATTGGTAAAGTTGAAAGAACGGATGGACCAGATTATTTTCATACTTATGCTTTCAATTTGAAACTTTTTATTGTTTTTAAAACGGGTGCAAAAGTAGAGTAATTGTCTTTAATATGCAAATAATATACATATTAAATCTTATTGAAGCGAAATATGATATAAAACAAACAATATTGGTGATATTTCGTTGTAAAAAGAAGATTTTAAATTGTTACATTTATAGTTTGACCGAATAATATTGCATGTGCATGGGTGGGTGAAAACAATGAAAAGGGGCTGTTCGGGGTGTGTTAGAGAATATAAAGCGATAAAAGGTTTCAATTTGTTATGCTGGATAATGTGATACTCTTCTATTTTTTCAGGCAGTGATTACATTGGTGGAAAAGTGTTTCTTGCATAACCTTTCTTGGCGGATAAAAATAAATCAGGGCTTGTTTATACAAACCCTGATTTGTTTTTGTCGGATCAAGATGGATAACCGGATTAGAATTCAAATTTTTCTAATTTCATCTTGCCCAATTCTTGCAATTTAGGAACCAAGGTTATAAAATGTGCAGCCTTTTCGTGTGCATCCAGTGACTCAGCATCTTTCCATGTTTCGCAAATCATAAGTACATCTTTACGTGTCGCGCTCTCAAAACATCATAAGCGATACAACCGTTGTCGTTTAAAGATTGTGCTACCAATTCCTTTGCTGTTTCTAAGACAGCATTGCGGTTACTCTCGTTTACTTGGATAAAAACATTTAATCTGATCATAATTCGTATTATTAAATTAAGAAATGTATAGTTGGTTTCATTCTCTTTTTATTTTCTCATAAACTCATTTTTCCGTCTGAATTTACGTTGTAATTTGAATACCCCATTCCATGCAGGTTGCAGAAAATCAAATAAGGGGAGTAGTGCACAGAACTTCCGTTCGCCAAAAACTTTGGCGGTTTTTCTGAAAACAATTAGTTGCATCGTGAAGCGTGCTAACCATAGCAAAACGGCAATGGCTGCAATAGTCCATTGGTGGAGAAGAATACTGATGGTTATAGTGGCGATGATGGCTGTATAGAACAAGAATCTGCTGCAAGTTTCAAATCCCATGAGATAACGGGCGGTTCCATGAAATAACCGGCTGGTAGCCGCATAGCTTATTTTCTCTTCACACCATATTCTTTTATATTTAGGCATGGCGATTCGCATCAGACTTTCAGGGCTGGCTTCAACTCGTGTATTGTGTGCACGGGCTGTTTCATTGATAAACAAATCATCTTCTCCACGTTGCAGATTCAGGTGGGAGACAAATCCCTTCTGCTTGTAGTACAGCGTTTTCCGATAAGCCATATTCCTTCCTGTACCCATGTAGGGATGTCCGGAAACAGCCATACCCAAATAACGCATAGAATTCAGCAATGTGTCGAAAGTGATTTTCTTATTAAACCATCCCGGTACTTTTTCGTAGTTGCTGTAGCCTAAAACGATTTCGGTGGCAGGTGTGAAATTACGTGCCATCTGTTTCAGCCATTGATTGCTTTGCGGACGGCAATCGGGTTCGGTAAATACCAGCCATTCATGACGGCTGGCTTTAATTCCCATTGTTATTCCCAGTTTTTTGTGGCTGATATAGCGTGCACTGTCGGGGATAAAGGTATGATAGAGATTGGGGTATTTGTCTTCCAGTAATTTCAACGTATTGTCACAATCATCCGCCGGGCGGTCGTAAATCACAATCACTTCGAATTCCGGATAGTCCTGCTCTAAAATAAATGGGAGGTTTTCTTGTAATTCGTGGGTGGCGTCTTTTGCCACAATAATGACAGACAGTGGAGGATTTTGAGTATTTATATCAGTGGCATATGCTGTTTCTCTGCTGTGAGTGTATAGTTTGTTATATAGCCCTAGATAGTAAACAGCCTGCGTGATAAACAAGGCTCCCGAAGCTATTGGTAAGATTGTATCTATGGTGAATAGTTCCATGTGTGATCTGTATTAAAAACGTGCAAAAATACAGCAAATAATTGAATTGTAGCAGAATGAATATTCTTTATTTATTCAAAAGCTCAGATTTAATTATAATTTAATGTTAAAAGTGTGTTTTCGTGAATATTTTTCAAGTATAATTGCTATATTTAAAGAAGTTAACTGAAACCTGTAACAAGTCCTGACCAACGGGCAATTATTATGAGAATACAATTTGAGATTAAAGAAAGTTTGATCAATATACTTGATCAGCTTATGCATTCCGATTTTTGGGCTACGGAAATCAAGGAAGATGAGTCGGGAAAGAAGATTATCAAGATTAAAGACTTGGCTTATAACTTAGAAGCCGTGGCCGAGGTGATGGGGAATGAAATTTTTAATTAAAACAGCTTTGTCTAAGTACACTTATCGTATTTATGAGGTGAAAGGGGAGTGTTGGTGTGAGTATGTGGGGGCCTATCGTGGTTTTTTGGAACAGAAGCTCCTTCCAATAATTACTCCGAAGGAAAATCTGTTGGAATGTGAGGTGCTGGATAGTTCTATATTAGGAGGTAAGCAGAAAACTTTGCGTGAGTATGCGGAAGATAATTTAAAGCTAAAGAAATTCCGTGAACAGAATTTTGGTAATAATGGATTCTCAAAAGCGGATCATCCGCGGCGTGTGTATGATGAATTTATAAAAGAAGATTTCATTCCGGAAGATAAATAAGAAACAGCGCCGCTTTGATACAAAGCGGCGCTGTTTCTTATTTATTCAGGCAGTTGGAGTTGGTTTATACTAACTCTTCTGAAGTATATCCTTTGGGCAATGCACGACAATTGTAAGCCGATGCCATAATTTCACCATATGCTCCTGCTGAACGGAGAGCGAAAAGGTCGCCACGGTGTGCTTTGTTCAAATCAATAGCTTTGCCGAATACATCGGATGATTCGCAGATGGGGCCTACCACATCGTAAGTTTCCATAGGTTCTTCCGAAGTGATATTTTCTATTTTGTGGTATGCCTGATAAAGGGCGGGACGAATCAAGTCAGTCATGCCGGCATCTAATATGGCGAACTGTTTGTTGGCTCCTTGCTTTACATAAATCACTTTGCTGATAAGGCTGCCGCACTGTCCTACTACGGCACGTCCCAGTTCAAAATGTAAAGTTTGCTGGGGGCGCAGTTTCAGATGCTTGTGATAAGTGGCAAAGTATTCCGTGAAGTTGGGGATGGCTTGACGGTTGGGGTGTGCATAATCAATTCCTAAACCGCCGCCTACATTGATATGTTCTACTATGATTTGGCGGGCATAGAGTTTTTCCTGTAGTTCGTTTACACGGTTGCACAAGGCTACAAAATCACCCATATCCAAAATCTGAGAACCGATGTGGAAATGTAAGCCTACAAATTTTACATGAGGCAATGTTCCGGCCATATCGATCACTTTGTCCATATCTTCCATGCTGATACCGAATTTGTTCTCTGCTAGTCCGGTGGTGATATTTGCATGGGTATGCGCACCTACATTCGGATTGATACGGAAAGCTACACGGGCTGTTTTGCCTTTGGCGGAAGCTAGTTCATTAATGATTTCCAGTTCGGGTACGGACTCTACATTGAAGCAGAAAATATCATAATCCAGACCCAGATTAATTTCCCAGTCTGTCTTACCTACACCTGCATAGACTATTTTGTTTGTCGGGAATCCGGCCTTAATGGCTGCGCGGATTTCTCCGCCACTTACACAGTCGGCTCCCAGACCGCTTTCGCGGATAATTGTCAGGACTTTGTGGTTAGCATTGGCCTTCACGGCGTAATGCACGCAGAAATTATTGTATTTGCCTGCTTCTTTATTGATGCATGACAAGGTTTCTCGCAGCACATTGACATCGTAATAGTAAAAGGGAGTTTCCAACTCTCTGAACTTGTTTACGGGGAATGTTCCTTTCATATTGTATTTTGTTTTTATGAGCAAGGGCGAATTAAATTCGCCCGAAAACACCAACTTTATAAAGTGAGATGTATTCGGGCGGATTGAATCCGCCCCTACAGTAGAAATTATTTATTGTTGAATAAATGATCGCTTAATGACTGCAATGCTTTCTTCTTGTCTTCTTCACGAATCAGGAAAGAAATATTGTAGTTGCTACCGCCGAATGAAATCATACGTACCGGTATGTCGCGCATGGCGTCCAACGCTTTGGCTTCAAAGCCTACATTTTCCCATTCCAGGTCACCGACTACACAGATGATACACATGTCCTGATCTACGGTTACTGTACCATATTTCTTCAAGTCGTCCAGAATTTCATTCAGATGTTTGGTGTTATCAATGGATACGGAAACGCCAACCTCTGAAGTGCAGATCATGTCGATAGAGGTCTGATAGCTTTCGAAGATTTCGAATACTTTGCGCAAGAAGCCGTGGGCCAGTAACATACGGCTTGATTTGATCTTGATGGCAGTGATATTGTCTTTGGCTGCAACTGCTTGATTTTGCCTTTTTCCGTATCATTGGAAATCAAAGTTCCCGGGGCTGTAGGTTCCATTGTATTAAGCAGACGGACGGGAATATTGGCATATTTGGCAGGCTGTACGCAAGTAGGGTGCAGAATCTTCGCACCAAAGTAGGCCAATTCGGCAGCTTCTTCGAAGTGCAGGTGACGTACGGGAGAAGTCTTGTCTACGATGCGCGGATCATTATCGTGCATACCGTCAATATCTGTCCATATCTGGATTTCAGAGGCATTTACAGCGGCACCGATCAGTGATGCGGTATAGTCGCTTCCGCCACGTTGCAGATTATCTATCTCGCCGTAGGCGTTACGGCAGATAAAACCTTGTGTGATATAAATTTCAGCGTCCGGATGTATTTCTAGCTGTGCAGCCAGTTTTTCTTTGATATATACAGGGTCGGGCTCCGAGTTCTTGTCCGTGCGCATGAATTCCAATGCCGGAAGTAAGATGCGTTGACCCCTTGTTCCTGCAAATAGTTGGTAACCATGTTGGTAGAGATCAACTCGCCTTGTGCCAGGATTACTTTTTCTTCGAACAGTGTGAAAATATCTTTTGTATACGAACGAATATAATCGAACTGTGCTTTTATAAATTCCTGTGTTTTCTGCTTATACTCGTCAGTAGAATAAAGTTCATTAACATGCTGTTTATATTTAGCCTCCAGTCTGTTAATGATTTCATTCGCACCTTCGGGATTTTCTTATACAGATAATCCGAAATTTCAACCAACGTGTTTGTTGTTCCAGACATGGCTGAAAGTACAACAATCTTCTGTTCACCGTCGGTAATTAATTTGGCTACTTCTTTCATTCTTTGTGCAGAACCTACCGAAGTACCTCCAAACTTTAAAACTTTCATTTTTCGTTTCGTATTTTAATTGTTCCTATATTGATAATTAGCGTGCAAATATACAAATAAGACTGCAAAAATCAGCATTTTAGCGATGATATTTATCATTCATCTACTTATTCTGCCGTTTCTTGGGGTGCAACTGTCGTTTTTTCTCCTTTTTCGGTCTCATTTTGACTTCTTTCCATCCGGCTGTATTCGTGAGTCACTTCTTTGATATGATGATTCTCAAAACGGTAGACAACTCCCGGATATTCCGACAAGAGATGTAGATTATGGGTGGTCATCATGATGGCGGAGCTGCAGCACAAATGGATTTCAGAAGTTCTACAATTTTGCGCCCTGTTTCCGTGTCCAGGTTACCCGTCGGCTCATCGGCCAGAATAATGTCCGGCCGGTTTAGGATGGCACGGGCGATAACAATGCGTTGTTGTTCGCCACCCGATAGTTCGTTGGGCATTTTGTATCCTTTACCGGTCATTCCCACTTGGTCCAGTACTTCTTCAATGCGTGCTTTGATGGTTGCTTTGTTTGTCCATCCGGTGGCGCGCAATACAAAACTGAGGTTAGCGTGTACGGTGCGGTCTGTCAGTAACTGAAAATCTTGAAAGACAATGCCTAAACGGCGGCGCAGTTCGGGAATATGCTTCCGCTTGATGTTAGTCATGTTGTAGCCTAGCACCTCGGCTTCTCCTGACTGTATATCCAGCTCACCGTAAATTGTTTTCAGTAATGAGGTCTTTCCGGAACCGACTTTCCCAATGAGGTAAACAAATTCACCCTTGTTCAGTTCCAGGTTTACATCTTCCAATACGCCTAATTCTTGTTGGTTGATATATACGTTTTTATATCGAATGAGAGCTTCGTCCATCATTTTAGTGTTTTTTCCACGTAGCGCTATGACGTTCTTTCAATTCACGGGCAAGGTCTCGATGCGATAGCCTTTTGAGGTGAGCAGTACAATCATGTGGTATATCAGATCGGCTCCTTCGTAGATAAGGCGTTCGTCGGTTCCGTTACAAGCTTCGATAACCGTTTCCACGGCTTCTTCACCTACTTTCTGTGCCATTTTGTTGATACCGGATTCGAACAGGCTGGTGGTGTAAGAGCCTGCGGGCATTTCCTCATGACGTTTGTCAATGAAATCTTGTAATTCCTTTAGGAACATGATGTCTTCTTTGTTTTCTTCTCCCCAGCAAGTATCTGTTCCGGTGTGACATACAGGACCTGCCGGATTTACTTTGATCAGCAGGGTATCCTTGTCACAGTCTTCTTTTATAGAAACAACATTCAGGAAATTCCCGCTTTCTTCACCTTTTGTCCACAGGCGGTTCTTGGTACGGCTGAAGAAAGTTACTTTACCAGTTTCCATTGTTTTTCGGTATGCTTCTTCATTCATAAACCCTAACATCAGTACTTTGTTGGTGCTGTTGTCTTGTATGATGGCGGGGATCAACCCGTTCATTTTTTCAAAATTCAAATCCATTTTTCTATATTTTTATTGTTATATTATCGGTGTTGTATAGAACTTGTTTAAAATTTCATCAGCATCGTCATTCAGAGTGGAATGAGACCTGAAGGTCGTTTGCCAGTCTTTCACCCTGTCTGGGATGGTAATGGAAACAGATTTAGATGCAATTAAAAACAGAGTTATAACCTCACATTAATTCCTTGCTCGCAAAGATACTGTTTTAATTCGGGAATTTTAATTTCTCCGAAATGAAAAACGCTGGCTGCTAATGCTGCATCTGCTTTCCCTTTTGCAAATGTATCGCGGAAATGTTCCATGCATCCGGCGCCTCCAGATGCGATGACGGGAATTGTCAGTAAATCGGCCAGGGTGGAGAGGGCTTCGTTGGCATATCCGTTTTTCACTCCGTCATGGTTCATGCTCGTGAAGAGAATTTCTCCTGCCCGCGGTTGTTCACTTCTTTAGCCCAGTCAAACAGGTACTTGTCGGTTCATCCGGCCACCGTTCAGATAGCATTTCCAGCCAGTTTCGGTCTGCTTGGCGTCAATGGCTACCACACAAACTTGTGAACCGAAATGTTTGGCAATCTTGTCTACCAAATCCGGATTACGGATGGCTGATGAATTGATAGAAACTTTGTCAGCTCCCGCGTTCAATAGCCGGTCTACATCGTTCAGTTCGTTTATACCTCCTCCTACAGTAAAGGGGATATTGATATTAGCCGCCACCCGTTTTACCAAATCAGTAAAGGTTTTGCGTCCTTCATGGCTGGCAGTGATGTCAAGAAAGACCAGCTCGTCAGCTCCCTGTTCACTGTAGGTATGCCCCAGTTCTACCGGATCACCTGCTTGACGTAAGTTTACGAAATTGGTTCCTTTTACGGTCTGCCCGTCTTTGATGTCCAGGCAAGGTATGATTCTTTTTGCTAACATAATTTGTTCTTACATGAAACGGTTTAAGTCTTTCAATGTAATTTTTCCCTCGTATAACGCCTTGCCGAAAACAACAGCCGGGACTTTGGCTATTTCCAGGTCGATAATATCCTGTATACAGCTTACTCCTCCGCTGGCTATCAGATGCATATCCGGGAACTCCTTCAGGATTTGCTGGTATAGTTCCACGGAAGGCCCTTGCAACATTCCGTCACGGCTGATGTCGGTACACAACACCTTGAAAACTCCTTCTTTAGTATAATCTTTCAAAAAAGGGATCAACTGCTGCTGACTTTCCTCTTTCCAGCCATTGACAGAAATTTTATTCTTCTTTACATCAGCTCCCAGAATGATTTTCTCGTTTCCGTATTGTTCCAGCCATTTTTTGAAAAGTCTGGGATTTTTCACGGCTACGCTGCCCAGAGTTACCATTTGTGCGCCATTATCGAAAGCGATGACTAGATCCTCGTCTGTCTTTATCCCTCCTCCAAAATCAATGACCAGAGAAGTACGGCTGGCGATTTGGTCCAGTACACGGTAATTCACAACATGGCGTGAGGCTGCTCCATCCAAATCGACAATGTGCAGACGATGAATCCCATGAGCTTCAAATTCTTTGGCAACCTCAACCGGGTTTTCGTTATATACTTTCTGTGTGCTATAATCTCCTTGAGAAAGACGGACGCATTTGCCATCAATAATGTCGATGGCAGGAATTAACTCTATCATATCTATTTCTTCTTATACATTATTATATATAATGTAATGGTTCACAATTCTAAAAAGTTCCTCAGGATTCGTTCGCCCACGGCTCCACTCTTTTCGGGATGAAACTGTGTTGCATAAAAATTATCTTTGTGCAAGGCCGAACTGTAGGGGAGGATATAATCTGTTTGTGCTGCCGTAAACTCGTTCAGGGGCACATAGAAGCTATGTACGAAGTACACAAATTCTTCTTTGGTGAATCCTTTGAACAGGTCGCTGCGTACATGGGTCAGGGTGTTCCATCCCATATGGGGTACTTTGTCTTCATGCCGGGTGGGGCTGAACAACTTTACATCAGTATCAAAGATGCCCAAGCAATCGGCATTTCCTTCTTCGGAGTGCCGGCACATCAGCTGCATTCCCAGGCAGATACCTAGTACAGGTTGTTTTAAGTTTTTGATAACTTCATCCAGCCGGTTTTTCCGGAGATGGCTCATGGTTGTTTCGGCTTCGCCCACACCGGGGAAGATAACTTTGTCGGCACTCATCAATAGTTCCTTATCGGAAGTGATGGTTGCTTCTACTCCAAGGCGCTTCAATGCATAGTTTACGGAGTAGATGTTTCCTGCATTATATTTTACGACAGCAATTTTCATCAGCTAAAGATAACTGTTTTATTTTTATAAGCCAATACTTTTCGTTCAATATGTTTCTGAACAGCACGAGAAAGGACTATTTTTTCCAAGTCTTTACCTTTACTTACTAAATCCTGCACAGTGTCCTTGTGTGTGATGCGTACTACATCTTGCTCAATGATAGGACCGGCATCTAGTTCGGAGGTAACATAATGGCTGGTCGCACCAATGATTTTCACTCCTCGTTCAAACGCTGCATGATAAGGTTTTGCACCAACGAACGCAGGGAGGAAAGAGTGGTGTATGTTGATGATACGGTTGGGGTATGCTTCAATCATTTGTTCGGAAATCACTTGCATATAGCGTGCCAGTACAATGAAATTGATGTTATGTTGTTCCAACAGCTCCATTTCTGCTTTTTCCTGTTCCATTTTGTTCTCTTTGGTAATAGGGAAGAGATAGAATGGTATACCGAAGCGTTCTGCTACATGCTGCAGATCGGGATGGTTACTTATAATCAGCGGAATTTCCACATTCCATTCTCCGGCAGTGTAGCGTGCCAGCATATCGAACAGGCAATGGGACAGTTTGGAAACAAATATGGCCATTTTGGGTTTTACATCCGAGAAATAAAGACGGAATTTCATTTCATATTTTTGGGCATACAATGTTTCAAAATAATCTTCTATTTTATCTTTAGGAATAAAGAAATCCTTTATTTCCCATTCTATACGCATGAAAAATATATTTTCTACATGGTCCACATATTGGTCTAAGTAGACAATATTACCTCTGTTAATTGTAATAAAGTTTGTGACTTCTGCCAAAATGCCTGGTTGGTCTGGGCAGTGCAACAATAATTTTGCAGTTGTATTCATCTTTTTCCCTAATTTTCGATTTTAATCTATTGAGTGCACAAAAATAGCGAATTATTGCTAATGAGCTAAATTTTATAACAAGAAGTTTGTTGAAAAGATTAAAATAATAACAATATCGTAATTTTTAGGATGGGAAGGTAAAGGGAGTCGGAGAATATTTTTTTAATGGTTTTTGCCAAAATGCTTGCAGATTTAAAAATAATGCGTACCTTTGCACCCGCAATCGAGAGAGAAAGTATCGGAAGAAAGATTATTGGAATTATTGGTGCGTTAGTTCAGTTGGTTAGAATACATGCCTGTCACGCATGGGGTCACGGGTTCGACGTCCCGTACGCACCGCAAAAGTCTTTTTTCAATTTATTAAAATTATTGGTGCGTTAGTTC
>ENA-OQJX01000710-OQJX01000710.1-human-gut-metagenome-genome-assembly--contig:-NODE-710-length-13790-cov-3.239040_pt1 | contig 13790 bp, 15 predicted proteins | sample MGYA00242615_ERZ504782 | MGnify/ENA primary metagenome ERZ504782 (study PRJEB26092, sample SAMD00036354) | human gut metagenome | host: Homo sapiens | study: EMG produced TPA metagenomics assembly of... | reverse complement strand
TTGAAAACCCCGAAAACAGAAAAAAATCAATGAAACAACAACTAAAAAGATATGAGAACACTTTTCCTTCTTGGTGCCTGCCTTCCTAATGGCAGCCTGCACAGGACGTTCCTTCCAAGCAAGTAACGATGACGAGACAAAGCCGGTGATAACCGTCACACTGGAACCGCAACGTTATTTCACCGAAGCCATTGCCGGAGATAAATTCAAAGTAGTCAGCATGGTACCCAAAGGTTCCAGCCCGGAGACATACGATCCTATCCCCCAGCAACTTGTTTCTTTAGGAGACAGCAAAGCCTATTTCCGCATCGGGTACATCGGCTTCGAACAAACCTGGATGGATCGCCTGATGAACAATACTCCCCATATCCAAGTGTTCGACACCTCGAAAGGAATCGACCTCATACTCAATAATGATGACCATAGCCATGCCCACGGCCACAACAGTCACGACGGCCATATCCACGCCGTAGAGCCACACGTATGGAATTCTACCGGTAATGCTTTAATCATCGCCGGAAACACCTACAAAGCCCTTAGCCAACTGGATAAAGCAAACGAACCATATTATAGAAACCGTTACGACTCTCTCTGTCAGCGCATCCAGCACACCGACAGCCTGATTCGCCGGCAACTCTCCACCCCCGAAGCAGCCAAAGCCTTCATGATTTATCATCCGGCTCTCTCCTACTTCGCCCGCGACTACGGATTGCATCAAATTTCAATCGAAGAAGGAGGCAAAGAACCCTCTCCCGCTCATCTGAAAGACCTGATAGACGTCTGTCAGGCGGAAAATGTAGGCGTTATCTTCGTTCAACCGGAGTTTGACAAACGCAATGCGGAAACCATCGCGCAGCAAACCGGAACGAAAGTGATCCCTATCAACCCGTTAAGTTATGACTGGGAGGAAGAAATGCTGAATGTAGCCAAAGCCCTTGCGCCGCAAGCTGCCACCAAATAAACGTATAAAGAAAGAACCAATCAAGCCCTTTCCAATGATGAAACCAATAATCGAAATAAAGAATCTTTCCGCCGGATATGACGGTCGCACTGTTCTCCACGATGTTAATCTAAGCATCTACGAACGGGATTTCTAGGTATTATAGGTCCGAACGGAGGCGGCAAAACAACGCTTATAAAGTGCATCCTCGGTCTGTTAAAACCAACCGGAGGAGAAATTATATTCCATACTCCCGAGAAGGCTCCCATAAGAACATCTACGGAAGGGACTTCGACAGAAACATCTGCCAAAAACTCCCACCAAAGTTCTTCCGCGAAATCCCAGCTTTTCCTCGGTTACCTACCGCAATATAGCACCATAGACCGAAAGTTCCCTATTTCTGTGGAAGAAGTGATCCTGTCCGGATTGAGCATACAGAAGTCGCTCACCTCCCGGTTCACTCCCGAACAGAGAGAGAAAGGCAAACAGATTATCGCCCGCATGGGGCTTGAAGGGCTTGAAAGCCGCTCTATCGGACAATTAAGCGGTGGACAACTGCAACGTGCCCTGTTAGGACGTGCCATCATCTCGGACCCTGCAGTGCTGATTCTCGATGAACCCAGCACGTATATCGACAAGCGTTTCGAAGCACGCCTTTATGAGTTATTAGCTGAAATCAATAAAGAATGTGCATTATCCTTGTCAGTCACGACATCGGCACTGTATTACAACAGGTAAAATCCATCGCCTGTGTCAATGAAACACTGGATTACCATCCGGACACGGGCGTCACTACCGAATGGCTGGAAAGAAACTTCAACTGCCCCATCGAACTATTGGGACACGGCACACTGCCTCATCGGGTTTTAGGGGAACATCATCACCATCATTAAAGGATACACATATTCAATATCCCAAACATATATATACAGCAACCCAAGTATTAATACCTGAAATCTCAACCATTAACAGCTGATATTACAAGTGTTAACACCTAACGTCCAAGCTATTAATAGTAAACTTCCGTTGTATTAATAGTAAACTTGTTCTTCTCTAACAGGAAAGTTATGATTGACTAAGGATAATCTATAAACGCAAGTTACGTTTATAAAATTGCAAGCTTTGTTTTTATAAATGAAACTTGCAATTATAAAAACAAAGCTTGCAATTATAGTTTATGATTAATGAAAAGGAAGTTTGTTATTAAGGCAAAAGAAGTTCACTAACAGGATAAAGGAAGTTTATCTCTAATACATCAGAGCTCATTTATTAAAGGGCTAAAAACAAATTCCTTACTTGCCAACACACAAGTTCCCGCCTTCCGGAAGAGTGAAAGAGATAGTAAATCACCCCTCCGTTACTTAATATTTCTTACTTTCTTCCTCATTATCCTTACAAATCACTATCTTTGCGACCTCATAATTTGTTTTTAACGAATAAACTACGATAGTGCTAATGAAACAGTACAGAACCGTAAACAACCTTATGGGTTGGCTTACATTCATCATTGCGGCAACCGTCTACTGCCTGACAATAGAACCGACCGCAAGTTTCTGGGATTGCCCGGAGTTCATAACCACCGGCTATAAACTGGAAGTCGGTCACCCGCCCGGCGCACCTTTCTTCATGCTAGTGGCGAATCTGTTTTCTCAATTTGCTTCCGACGTAACAACTGTTGCTAAAATGGTGAATTACATGAGTGCCCTCATGAGTGGCGCTTGTATCCTGTTCCTTTTCTGGAGCATCACGCACCTGGTACGCAAACTGATTATCACTGACGAAAACAATATCACCAAAGGACAGCTTAATCACAGTGATGGGTAGCGGACTGATCGGTGCACTGGTTTATACATTCAGTGACACATTCTGGTTCTCGGCCGTGGAAGGTGAAGTATATGCCTTCTCCTCCCTGTTTACCGCTGTTGTTTTCTGGTTGATTCTGAAATGGGAAGACGTAGCCGACCAGCCGCACAGCGACCGTTGGATTATCCTCATCGCCTATCTGACCGGATTGAGTATCGGTGTGCACTTATTGAACTTGCTTTGTCTGCCTGCCATCGTATTGGTATACTACTACAAAAAAACACCGAATGCTACCGCCAAAGGTTCGTTAATAGCGCTATTAGGTTCAATGGTGCTCGTTGCAGCCGTGCTTTACGGCATCGTACCGGGTATCGTGAAAGTAGGCGGCTGGTTTGAACTGTTGTTCGTCAACGGACTCGGAATGTCATTCAATTCGGGCGTAGTGGTTTATATCATTCTGCTTGCGGCCGCTCTGATTTGGGGTGTATACGAAAGTTACACCGAAAAGAACAAAGCGCGCATGGCTATCTCCTTTATCCTGACGATCGCTTTGCTGGGTATCCCATTCTACGGACACGGAGCCAGCAGTATCATCATCGGTATTTTGGTTATTGCCGCACTGGGACTTTATCTTGCTCCAAGTGTACAGGCTAAAATCAAAGAGAGATGGCGTATCACCGCCCGCACCATGAACACAGCCTTGCTGTGCACCATGATGATCGTGATCGGGTATTCTTCTTACGCACTGATCGTTATCCGTTCTACTGCCAACACTCCGATGGACCAAAACTCACCGGAGGATATATTCACCCTAGGCGAATACCTCGGCCGTGAACAATACGGAACCCGTCCGCTCTTCTACGGTCCTGCTTTCTCTTCGAAAGTGGCACTCGACGTAAAAGACGGCTATTGTATTCCGCGCCAGTCGGAAGCAGGAAGCAAGTTTGTCCGCAAGGAAAAGACTTCTCCCGACGAAAAAGACTCTTATATCGAACTTCCCGGACGTGTGGAATACGAATATGCACAGAATATGTTTTTCCCGCGTATGTACAGCTCGTCACACGCACCACTCTACAAGCAATGGGTAGACATCAAAGGACACGACGTTCCTTACGACCAATGCGGAGAAATGGTAATGGTGAACATGCCTAACCAATGGGAAAATATCAAATTCTTCTTCTCCTACCAGTTGAACTTCATGTACTGGCGTTATTTCATGTGGAACTTTGCCGGACGGCAGAACGACATACAGGGTAGCGGAGAAATTGAACATGGCAACTGGATCACCGGTATTCCGTTTATCGACAACTTGCTGGTAGGTAATCAGGAACTGCTTCCGCAGGATCTCAAAAACAATAAAGGACACAACGTATTCTACTGTCTGCCGCTGATTCTCGGCTTAATCGGACTCTTTTGGCAGGCTTATCATAGCCAGCGAGGTATCCAGCAATTCTGGGTGGTCTTCTTCCTGTTCTTCATGACAGGTATCGCCATCGTGCTCTACCTCAACCAAACCCCTGCACAACCCCGTGAACGAGATTACGCGTATGCCGGTTCGTTCTACGCCTTTGCCATCTGGGTAGGTATGGGAGTGGCAGGTATCATCCGTATGCTGCGAGAATACTGTAAGATGCAGGAACTTCCGGCAGCCGTACTGGCTTCAGTGCTCTGTTTGTTCGTCCCCATCCAGATGGCGGGACAGACCTGGGATGACCACGACCGTAGCGGACGCTTCGTTGCCCGCGACTTCGGACAGAACTACCTGATGACCTTACAGGAAAAAGGAAATCCGATTATCTATACCAATGGTGATAATGATACTTTCCCATTGTGGTACAACCAGGAAACAGAAGGCTTCCGTACAGATGCCCGCACCTGTAACCTAAGTTACTTGCAAACAGACTGGTATATCGACCAAATGAAACGTCCGGCCTACGATTCCCCGTCGCTTCCTATCACTTGGGACCGTGTGGAATATGTGGAAGGACAAAATGAATATATCCCTATCCGTACGGAAATGAAGGCTTTCATCGACAGCTATTTCAAACAGGCAAACGAACTGGCTGCACAGGGAGACACTACCATATTATCACTCGTTCACTCCATTTTCGGTGAGAATCCATACGAATTGAAGGAAATCATCAACCGCTGGATGCTCGGTAAGAACGACCAATTGAAAGAGCTTCTCAAAAAGACTGGAAAAGATATCCAACTGCCGCTTATCCCTACGGACAGCATCGTAATGAAGGTGGACAAAGAAGCCGTACGCCGCTCCGGCATGAAGATACCGGAAGCTCTGGGCGATTCTATCCCCGAATACATGACAATCACCCTTAAAGACGCCAACGGCAACCCGAAACGCGCCCTCTACAAGAGTGAACTGATGATGCTTGAAATGCTTGCCAATGCCAACTGGGAACGTCCTATCTATATGGCAATCACCGTAGGAAGCGAAAACCATCTGGGCATGGGCAACCACTTTATGCAGGAAGGTCTTGCCTATCGTTTCACACCGTTCGATACGGACAAACTGGACAGCAAGATTGACAGCGAAAAGATGTATGACAACCTGATGAACAAGTTCAAGTTCGGCGGTATCGACAAACCGGGTATCTATATCGACGAGAACGTGATGCGTATGTGCTACACGCACCGCCGTATCTTCACGCAACTCGTAGGCCAGCTTATCAAAGAAGGCAAGAAGGATAAGGCACTCGCCGCACTCGACTACGCCGAAAAGATGATTCCGTCATACAACGTACCGTACGACTGGGCAAACGGCGCCTTCCAAATGGCAGAATCTTATTACCAACTGGGACAGAACGAAAAAGCCAACAAGATCATCGACGAGCTTGCCAACAAATCGCTCGAATACATGATCTGGTATCTTAGCCTGAACGATAACCAGCTTGCCATCGCCGGCGAAAACTTCGTGTACAACGCCAGCTTGCTTGACGCCGAAGTCCGCTTAATGGAAAAATACAAATCAGAAGAACTCGCGAAACATTACTCCACGCAGCTCGACCAACTTTATAACGAGTACGTGACAAGAATGAAAGGGAAATAAATAGTAAGTATTAAGTATCAGGTATTAAGTATTACCATAGCTTCCGATATGTTTTCCGCATGGATAATACTTAATACTTATTACTTAATACTTGTTTAACACAGACTCTCATGTTTATAGAACAACCACCTTGGCTTTTCCGGGCGTTGTATCCACAAGCTATCTTCCGGATGGATCCGAATGAACGGGCAGTCTATCTGACTTTTGACGACGGCCCCATCCCTGAAGTAACTCCCTGGGTACTGGAAGTATTGGAAAAGCATCATATTAAAGCTACCTTCTTTATGGTAGGCGACAATATACGCAAGCACCCGGATGAATACCGGATAGTGGTAGAACACGGACACCGCATCGGTAACCATACCTTCAACCACATCCGTGGATTTGAATATTCTAATCCGGATTACCTCGCAAACGCCAGAAAGGTAGACGAAATTATCCATTCCGATCTCTTCCGTCCGCCACACGGACACATGGGGTTCCGGCAGTATTATACCTTGCGCTATCATTACCGCATTATCATGTGGGATCTCGTGACTCGTGATTATAGTAAACGGATGCGCCCGGAACAGGTATTGAACAATGTGAAGCGCTATGCACGCAACGGTTCCATCATCACTTTCCATGATTCGCTGAAGTCTTGGAATAACGGTAACCTGCAGTATGCACTTCCTCGTGCCATTGAATTCCTGAAAGAGGAAGGGTATGAATTCAAGGTGTTATAATAACAATCTTTGAGAAAACAGAAACTTCGATAAGAACAGAGATTTTTGAAAAAAAGTCTCCAATGAGCCAAAAAGCTCCCTGATAAGAAGATAAAAATATAAGCCGAGGTCTTGCGCCCCGGCTTTTGTTGTTTAAGGCCTGTTTCGTGCCCGAAATTGGGAGATCACTCCTCTTTCTTATAAGATGTCAGTACAAGCGCATTTCGCCCGGCAAAGGAAAAAAAGAGGGCAAAATAACCAGTATTCAAAAAGTTTCTGATTCACATTACCTTTTCCATCCGTATTTTTTTATACATTTGCAACGGTCTCTTCCGCAGAAGACCTCCGGGTGGCGAGGGAGAGATGTTTATATTGAGAAGACGTTTACAAGCGTTTGTCATTTATGTTCAAAACTTCGCAAACTTTGACCTATCGGAATGACTAACAGCAACAAAGACGTCCTCCTGATGTGTATTTATATACATCCGTGCCTCACTTTGATAAACAAAGGGAGGCTACGGGTGTTGTACATATCGGCGTGGGCTTTCTGCGTTGTTCGTTCCCGATAATTGGCATTGCGAAGGCCTTGAACATGGAACGGACGAAGGTGAGAGATTCCCACGCCATTTCTATATATTCCTGTCAATAATAGATTGAATTGTCCGCCCAACGGGAGTCCGGGGGACACACATAAGCAGAATAGGCACATGATTCATGCAGGACAACTTATTGAACGCACGCTTCACGAACAGGGACGCACCGTCACTTGGTTCGCTACCCAACTATGCTGCACACGCCCCAATGTTTACAAGATATTCCGGAAAGAGAATATCGACATCCACCTGCTCTGGCGCATCTCCTACATCCTCGGCCACGATTTCTTCCGCGATCTGTCTGACAGTATCAACACCGGAAGCTTCCCCAGTGTATCCAAATAGGATACAATTTCGTATCGTTCTTGGAACTATGTTTTCACCCGGTAGTATACTCCTTTCGCATACCTTTGCAGGCATATTAACATATAATCACAAAAGGACATGAAAACGAAAAAACTATTTCTAATTATTGCTCTGGTTGTCGGTTGTGCCGTCGGAGCCCATGCGCAAAAGACGGTCTTCAAGTTTCGTGATGCACAGGCACGTGCAGGCGATGCAGTTACTGAAGTTTGTGTCAAACCTACAGTTGTCGAGGTGAAAATACTGGAAGATAAGGGACGGATCAAGGATGAATGGACACTAAGCAAAGAGGAAGTGGAAATCGCCATGAAAGGAGAACTTGACAACATCCGTGCATGGGGGACGTATCTGTCCACCATCAAATATAACTGCGATGTCATCATGGGAGCCACTTTCAAAGTGGAAGATAATGAAAAAACAGGTGGGTACACGGTTACAGTGGTAGGTTATCCCGGAATCTTCGTCAACTGGCATCCGGCCACTAAGGACGATTACGAATGGATTCGCCTACAGAAGTTGTCACCCACAGATGGAAAAAGCCAGATAGCGCCCGTCGTTAAGAATAAGAATTAATCACTAAAATATCAATAACAATGAAAAAGTATTATCAATGGTTGCCGCACTCTTATTGTGCGTAGGAACTCAAGCGCAAATCGTATCATCCAGAAGTGCAATCGTCAAAACTGAAAAGCAAGCCAGCAGCACACAATGTTCTTACGTGCAGGCCTGAATATCATGAACTTCTCCGGTGACGGAGCCGAAGGAGCTGATTCAAACATCGGATATAATGCTACATTTGGCTATCAGAAGCCTTTAGGCAGTACAGGAGGATACTGGGGGATGGAGTTTGGACTTGGCTCCCGTGGTTTCAAAGTGGACGACACGAAATGTATGGCTCACAACATACAATATTCTCCGTTCACATTCGGATGGAAATTTGCTGTGGCGGACAACGTCCGTATCGACCCGCATGTAGGAGTCTTCGCTAGTTACGATTACACAAGCAAAATGAAAGAAGATGGAGAAAGCATCAGTTGGGGTGATTATGCAGATTATATGGAGGTTGACTACAATCATTTTGATGCAGGTATGAATATCGGCGTAGGAGTCTGGTATGACCGTTTCAATCTGGATCTTACCTATCAACGCGGATTTATAGATGCATTCAGCGATGCCGACGGATTCAAGACCAGTAACTTTATGATTCGTCTGGGTATTGCCTTCTAAGGACAACCAAACCTCAATAAACCATATTATTTATTCAGCGTCCACGATCTTTTCTTTTCACAAAAAGGGCCGTGGATGCTGTTTTCTTAAAAAGAACGGAATATGATGACCAAACGACAATTTCTGGTAATCTTGTATCTACTGGTAGGAATTATCCCACTGATAGCACAGACTTTCACCGAACAGAAAAAGAGCTATCCTGTCAGTGCAGACGGCAATAAATATGTGGTCAGCGGATTTACCCCTTTCAGCGATATGCAAGACGAAAACATCTACGCTAATGCACTGCTATGGATCGTCAAGAATGTCTGCCCACAGTTACGGGAAGGAATAGCGGAGGTCAACGTACCGGCTAAAAACTTCAGTTGCGATCTGATACTTGCCTCGCAGGCAGACTCAAGCCAAAAGAATACTTACTATTGCAAAGCCCTGTTTCAAGTAAAGGACGGTAAACTGGTTTATTATCTTTCCAATATACGGATAGAGTCATCAGCAGTGATAATGAAAAAAATCACTCCTATGGAGAAGCTACAACCGGACAAGAAAGCATCTCACAAAGAAATCATGGATGATTTCATACAGGTTGAATCGCAAGTATTGAACAAAATGTTCGACTTCATCATAACGAACCAGCTTTCACCGATTACTCATTGGAATGAAATCAACATCAACAAGCCGGTGAAAGGCATGACGGAAGATGAATGTCTACTGGCTTTCGGCAAACCGCAGACTATTCAAGAATCAAATGGAGAAGTGCAATGGATGTATTCCAGCTCGTTCTACCTGTTCTTCAAGAACGGACATGTGGAAACTATTATCAAATAGAGTCTAAAAAACGAATCATCTCAAAATCAAACAATTAAAACAATTTATTATGAAAACAATCTGGAAAGCAAGCGTTTGCATAGTTGCAGTATTACTGTCGTTCAGCATTTATTCCTGTGGCGACGACGACGATGAGACTGTCGGTTCACGCGATTTATTGTTAGGAACATGGAATGGAGTGTATTATCTTTCACAAGAATGGGAAGATGGTGAAAAGGTAAGTGACTCTAAAGAAGATTTTGTAAATGGAACCAACCGTTATTCCATAGAGTTCAAGGAAGACGGTACGTATGTAGAAAAAGATGTCTACAACTCCTCCGGAAGTACTAATTATTATCATGGTACATGGAGCTACTCCGGTAATAAGCTGACTCTCATCGACACTGAAGAGGATAATTACACAGAAGTGTGGACAGTGACCACAATGACAGAAAATGAATTAGTCTATGAACTTCGTGAAAAAGAGAAAGAAGACGGAACAACATACGAATATTACGAACAACACGCTTTTACGAGATAATTCAAAGGCGTTATAACGCAAAAACTTTCTTTCTTTTTCAGGAAGATAAAATTAAGCAAAGGTTTCTTTTTACCAAAGAAACCTTTGCTTAATCTATTGGAAAAGCAATTCAACACATCAATATGCTACTGTCAGCGGAGTGCGCAACTTCTGCGCATATTCAGCCATATATTTATTCCAGGCATCCGGAGTCTTGATAGCGGCCTTATCCCAGGCAGAACCCCAATAATAAGTATATTCAGAACCCGGCTCATATTCGCTGATAGCCAAAACATGACCGTCGCTCCGCCACGTTCTTTCTTTTCCTTTTCAGAAAGAAGAACCACTTTCGCTTCTTTCACCTGTGCAGGAAATGCAGCACCGACAAATATCTTGCCGTTTGCACCGCTACGATCTGTTGTAGGATCTACGTAAGTGATATAGCCATTGGCAGCATCTGCCACAGTCGCACCGTCCGGTTCACGCAATACAAGTCCGGTAGTCACCGGCATTGCTTCTTTCAGATTGGTATATGAAACAATCGTTTTGTTGAGATAAGAACCTGCATCCAGTGAGATTACACGAGTCTCCACTACATTAGAGTCTCCACGGACTACCAGCGGATTAAATTCCAGCTTCACCGTGAAACGCAGCGGACCATTATCAAGGATTTCCTGTGTACGATAGCAGTAAGGATAGATAATAGTGTCACCTGCCATCAGAGCAGCAACACCGGCACCCAACGTAGGTCCTACGGCATAGCAATCCATGCCATATCCATGATCGATATGGTAAGAGATGGCTTTTTGTAGTTCGGAGGCAGCTTTAGGATCTGTTTTTTTCAATTCAGCTATCTTGCACGCTTTTCAGGATTCAGTTCTTCCGCATAGAGAGATTCCAGAATCGGTTCCGTTGTGTTGTACTTCGTGAAAAGGTCGTAGCCGAAACCACGCTCTCCGCGTGCTTGCAAGGCAGGGCCATACGCACGGAATCCGCCAAGATCATTCTCCCAGGCAACGTCGTCCAGACGTTCGGGATAATATTTACCGCAAGCAACGACATCGAAAGGTGCCGGTGTACCCGGTTGAATAGTGTAAACAGTCGTTCCGTTCGCTTCTACCGTAGCGGGGAAAACAACCTTTTCGTCATACGTCACCTGATAAGGCATTTGCTGACCGTCAACATCAAGCACTACAATCTGCGCTGTATCTGCCAGTTTCAACTTGGCAACAACATCGCTCATCGGCACTTCAACCATCTCTCCCACCCGTTCAAGAGCCAGCGGATTGGTCACAGTGATTGTTATTGACTGTTTACTGTCGGCACAGGAAGCAAACCCTATCAAGGCTACAGCAAACAGAATTAATATCTTTTTCATAATTAGTCTACATTGAATGAATAATATATACTTTGCAAATAGAGGCTATTATATCCGCATCTGTTGGATCTATAGATCCAACGCATCAGCTATATATATCCAACGTGCTGGATCTATATGTTCAACACGTTGGGCATATATGTCCAATAAGTCGGTCCTATAGCTCCTGCAAAGGGAATGATAAAAATAAGGTGACAGATGAAAAGAGGATGCTCTTTGCCATTCTATCACCTTATCGGAATCTCTTCTATCTTACATTATTTCGGCTGTTTTCCGATATAAGCAAGGATACCACCATCTACATAAAGAACGTGGCCGTTGACAGCGTTAGAAGCTTCAGAAGCAAGGAATACAGCAGGACCTGTCAGTTCTTCAGGATCCAACCAACGACCGGCAGGAGTCTTGGCGCAGATGAATGAATCGAATGGGTGACGGCTTCCGTCTGCTTGTTTCTCACGAAGAGGAGCAGTTTGCGGAGTAGCGATGTAACCCGGGCCGATACCGTTACACTGAATGTTGTATTCACCATATTCAGAGCAGATATTGCGAGTCAGCATCTTCAGTCCACCCTTAGCGGCAGCGTAAGCAGATACAGTTTCACGACCCAGTTCGGACATCATTGAGCAGATGTTGATGATTTTACCAGCACGTTTTTCCATCATAGCAGGAAGAACAGCCTTAGCAACGATGAACGGAGCATTCAAGTCGATGTCGATTACACGACGGAAATCAGCAGCATCCATCTCGTGCATAGGAACACGACGGATAATACCTGCATTATTTACAAGGATATCAATTGTACCTACTTCTTTGGCAATTGTAGCAACCATAGCCTGAACAGCCGGTTCGTCTGTCACGTCGCATACATAACCGTGAGCTTTGATACCTTTTGCAGCGTATGCAGCCATTCCTTTGTCTACCAACTCTTGATTGATGTCGTTAAAACAAACTTTAGCGCCTTGTTCTGCGAATGCAGAAGCAATAGCAAAACCGATACCATAAGAAGCACCTGTAACGAGCGCTACTTTACCTTCCAAAGAAAAATTCAAATACTGATTCATAATTCTTTTTATTATTAAATTAGGAAAACTATTGGATTTGTTATTTCAAATCTGTAATCAACGAGAAGTCCTGATCGCCATAGTCGAGGTTCTCACCACCCATTCCCCAGATAAAGGTATAGTTGTGGGTAGCAGCAGCCGAGTGGATAGACCATTCGGGCGAAAGAACAGCCTGATCGCCTTTCATCCATACGTGACGTGTTTCGCCTACCTCACCCATAAAGTGGCAGATAGCATGATCTTCGGGAATCTCGAAATAGAAGTAGGCTTCCATACGACGGCTGTGTACGTGGGCCGGCATCGTATTCCAGACACTTCCCGGAGCCAGTTCCGTCATACCCATCTGCAACTGGCAGGTGGGCAACACCTGATTCACCAGCATCTTATTGATATTACGGTGGTTGGAGCCTTCCAAAGAACCCATTTCAGCTACTACGGCATCGGCTTTCGTCACCTTACGGTCGGGATAATTGCGATGTGCAGTCAGTGAGTTGAAGTAGAATTTGGCAGGATGAGCAGCGTCTTTGCTTTCGAAAGTCACTTCACGGTCGCCCGAACCCAGATAAAGAGCTTCTTTATAATCCAGTTCGAAGGTTGCGTCGCCCGCTTTCACAATACCGGGACCGCCGACATTGTAGATACCCATTTCGCGACGGGTGAGGAAGAACGGAGCTTTCAGCGGATCGATTGCTTCAAGCGTCAGCACCTCTCCTACCGGCAGCGCACCACCTACCACCATACGGTCGTACATGGAATATACCATATTTACTTCATTGGGGACAAATATCTTTTCGATTAAGAAATCTCTGCGGATTCTTGTAGTATCATAACTTTTTGCATCTTCAGGATGCGCAGCATAGCGAATTTCATAGTTCGTTTTCATACCTTATTTATTTATAGTTATTGAATAAGTTCTCTTTCTACGTGCACTTCGTTTACGTACACGATGCAAAAATAGCAAAAGAAAACGGGTTTACCTTGCAATTTTGTTCCAATTATCCACCAAAAATGTCCAGAATCTGTGCAATGTACACTTTTTTAACGAACTATAATACGATTTGGGAGAGATTTCTACCTAATACAGTTTGAACCTTCTATAATAAAATACAAGCTATTCAACGACCAACACGATAAGCATTAAAATAGTCAATATAACGAATAAAATAAGATTAATGAATTCTATATACGCTGATCCCCTATATACGGGTCAGTCCGAAAACCCTGTGGATATGTTATGTTAATACGCGCAAGTGAACTATCTTTGCGGAAGATTAAAAAAATAACAATCCAATGAATTCTAATCGCAATCTAGATAAGTTACTACGAGTCA
>ENA-OQJX01000709-OQJX01000709.1-human-gut-metagenome-genome-assembly--contig:-NODE-709-length-13810-cov-2.407513_pt1 | contig 13810 bp, 23 predicted proteins | sample MGYA00242615_ERZ504782 | MGnify/ENA primary metagenome ERZ504782 (study PRJEB26092, sample SAMD00036354) | human gut metagenome | host: Homo sapiens | study: EMG produced TPA metagenomics assembly of... | reverse complement strand
CTATGCCATCGACGAGATCCTGTATTCTCCCTGTCCCGCGCCGCCGATACGGCAAAAGCCATCGCCGACGCCACCGGCATCCCCGCCCGGTGTGAGCCGCGCCTGCGGGAGCAGTGCTTTGGCAAGTACGAGGGCACACCCCGCAACGGCGAGAAGTTCCGCATCTCCAAGACCTGCTTTGCCGACCGCTACGACGGCGGCGAGAGCATGATGCAGCTGGCCCAGCGCATCTATAACCTGCTGGACGAGCTGAAGGCCGACACCGGCAAGACCTATCTGCTGGTGGCCCATAACGGCATCGCCCGGGTGGTGCAGTCCTATTTCTACGATATGACCAACGAGGAATACGCAGCTGCGGGCATCAAAAACTGCGAACTGGTGGAATATCATTTTGAATGATGTTCGCAAAACGATTTAAAACGGCTCCGCGTGCGCTGCGCCATAAACAGCGGAAATATTATTTTTATAATTTGCAGTTCCGAAACGACTGCGGTCGTTTCGGAACTGCATTTTCACCGATCGGGCCGTACCGGTCAAATGCATCTTTTCCGCTGCGCGACGGCCGCAGGCCGACAGCGGCAAGATGCCGTTTATCTCCACGACCTTCCCCGTGAAAAGTGAAAGCCAGAAAATCCGCAGAATTTTCTTGGCTTTCTTTCTATAAAAATAATTTTTCCTCTGATATTGTCAGAGCGAAGCGGAGATCATTTAAATCTGTCAGCCTTTATACAGCCCAAACAGCTTGAGCAGCTTCTGCCAGAAGGTCAGGGTCACAGCCGCCGATTCCGGCTGGTCTGCCGGGGCCGGGGCCGTGATGGCAGTGGTCTGCAACGCAAACTGCACCGCGCCCACCTCGGTGTTCTCTGCCGAGGTGAAGCTCTGCACCTCCCCGCCGCCGGAAAGACTGTTCAGCAGGCCGTCCAGCTGGGCCCCCATGTCGATGCCGGAAACGCTGCTGCGCAGCTCGCCGGTGCCGCCGGTCAGCTGGGCAGCACCCTCCGCCAGCTGCGCAACGCCCGCCTTCAGCTGGGCTACACCGTCGGTGTAGGCGTTCAGGCCGTCGTCCAGCTGGACGTACTGGGCGGCAAGCTGGTTCACGCCGTCGGTGAGCACCGAGAGATTGCCCAGCATCCCAGTAAGCACACCGGCCAGCTGACGCACACCGGCGTCAAACTCGCCGTAGCTGCCGTTCAGGGTGCTGCTGCCCTCGTGCAGCTGGGCAATTCCGCCGTTCACGGTGTCGAGATAGGTCTGCATGGCATCGATGTTGGCCGTAGACCCCTGCAAAAGCAGGATCACATCCTTGAGCTGCGGCATCATCCACACCATGCCCTGCAGCTGCTGGATGGCCTTGGCGTTGCCCTCCTTTACCACGTCAAGGTCAAGGCCGTTCTCTTTCAGGATGGCCTTGTAGGCTTCAAAGCTCACCTGCTGCTCCAGCTGTGCCGCGCCCTCATCCAGCCGGGCAATGCCGTCCCGGATCTGGGTAGAGGCATCCAGCAGGGTGTTCAGCTCGTCGGTGGAGGCAGAGATGCCGTTCAGCGCGGTCTGCATCTGGGTGAGGGCGGCACGCACCCGGCTGAGCCGCCGGTCAAGGCACCGGAATTGCCGTTCAGGGTGTCGATGCCCGCCTGCACCTGCGCAATGCCGTCTGCCAGCGCGTTGGCACCATCGTCCAGCTGCACAGAGCCGCTCTGCAGCTGTTCCAGCATCCCGGTCAGGTCCATATCTCCGAGGTCGAGGTTCAGGTTCAGCCGCACGCCGTTCAGGGAAACGGCGTCCATGGCAAAGTCCGTCACATCGGCAGTGACGGTCACGTCGCTGTCCGCGCCCGGCAGCAGGATGTAGGAAAGCTGCTTTTTGCTGCCACATTCGCCACCGTAGCGCCCGGTGCTTCAATGTTCCGGGCAAGGCCGGTGTCCAGACTCATGGTCACCTGCAGCGCGTAGTCGTCAAAAAAGCTGCCGGTGCAGTCCGGGTTTCGGCTCACCTGCAGCCGGATGGAAAGGGCACCGCTTTTGCCGCCCAGCTCGTCGGGGCGGATCTCTGCCCCGTCCAGCGTATAGGTCAGCTTTACCACCCATGGCAGGGCCGTGGCGGCGTCCATGGTGCCTCATAATAGAGCTTGCCGTCCTCCGTCACATGCACCGTGACCGTATCGCCGCTCTGCTCCACGGCATCGCTCGTGGTCATGTTGCGCACGGCAGTGTAGCTGCCGTGGTCCGCAACGGTGTCCCCCGCCTGCACGGAAAAGCTGTTCACGGCGTACACGCCGGTCACAGCACCGGAGGCCGTAAGGTTTGCATAAATGACCTCTTCCTTGGCAGCGGAGGCTGCTGCAAAGGCCGGCAGACTGCTGCCCGCCAGCAGGCAGCCTGCCAGCGCCAGCGCCGACACCCGGCGCACAAATCGATGTTTCATCTCGGTCAAGCCTCCTTCGGCTGTTTTTTCTTTTTTATAATGAGCGGGTCGGCCAGATACAAAAAGCCCGGCAGTGCCGAAAGCACGATGGCCAGTGACACCAGACTGCCCACGCCCAGAAAATTGCCCAGCTGGCCCAGCAGCTGGTTTGTGGAAATGGCTCCCATCAGGAAGCCCACCACCGCCATGGCGCTGCCGGTGGTGCTGACCGAGGTGGTCACGGCGGACACCGTGGCCGCAACGGCTTCTTTGCGGCCCAGCGTCTCGCGGAACTCCTGATAGCGGTCGGAGAAGAGGATGGCGTAATCCACCGTAGCACCCAGCTGCACCGAGCTGATGATGAGATAGGCAATGTAGAACACGTACTGGCCCCGGAAGTACGGGATGGCCAGATTGATCCAGATGGCGGTCTCGATGCTGAGCACCAGAATGATGGGCAAAAGCAGCTGGCGCTTCATAAGGAGCAGGATCAGGAACACTGCGCCGATGGCCAGCAGGTTCACCTTGACCATGTCGGCCGTGATGGTGTCCATCAGGTCATAGGTGCTCACGCCCTGACCGGCCAGATAATAATTGTCCGGGTAATATCGCTGCACCGTGGCGCGCACCCGCTCCACCAGCGCAAAGGCCCCATCGCCCTCGGTGTCGGCATCCACCGTAAGCACCATGCGGGTGTAGCCGCCGGAGACCAGCAGCCCCAGCGTATCCCCGGGCACAAACTCCGGCGGAATGGACGCGCCTGCGTTGTCCACATAGGAAAGGATGCCGGTCACCTCCGGGATGGCGTGCAGTGCATCCGAAAGCTTTTGCTGCGTGGCGGTGTCGCCTCTGGCACCAGTACAACGTAGGTGTCGCTGCGGCCAAAGGTCTCCTCGATGGCGGCGGTGTCCGCGCCCAGACGGGTGTTCTCGCCAAACATGTGGGCGGCACCGTAATAATACTGGTTCGAGTTGGAGGCCAGATAGCTGGGCACCATCAGAATGACCAGCACCAGCGCCATGGGCAGCATGATGCGGGCCACAAAGCGGCCAAACTTGTCAAAACTGGGCAGCAGGGGCTTGTGGTGGGTCTTATCCATCCACTGATACGCTGCCAGCGTGAGCGCTGGCATAAAGGTGAACACGGTGACAAGGCTCAGCACCACGCCCTTTGCCAGCGCAAGGCCCAGATCCGGCCGATCTGGAACTGCATGAGCACCAGTGCCAGAAAACCGATGACGGTGGTCAGGCCGCTGGACAGGATGGAGCCGGTGGATCTGCACAGGGCATCCACCATGCACTCCTCCGGCTGGCATCCGGGTTTTCAGCCCGGCACTCCGCAAAGCGGTGGATCAGGAACACCGAGTAGTCCAGCGACACCGCCAGCTGCAGGATGCTGCCCGCCGCGTTGGTGACAAAGGAGATGGTGCCGAAGATGAGGTTCGTGCCGTTGTTGAGCAGGATGGCCGCCCCCAGACCCGTCAGCACCAGCAGCGGCTCCGCCCAGGAATCGGTGGTCAGGATCAGGATGAACAGCACATACACCACCGCGATGGCGGCGATCTTTGCCACCTCGGTCACGGTGGAGTTGGTGGCAACGGCAGTGGAGACCGCCGCGCCCTCCAGCGCGTTGCCCTCCCCGATCAGATCCCGCACGGCAGCCACGGCTTCCAGACGCTTCTCGTCCTCCACCGTCACGGTGAACAGGGCGCAGCCATCCTTATAATAGCTCTCCACCGTGGCGGTGTCCTGCATCTGCAAAGGCACTGTCACATCCAGACTGTCGTCCAGCCATGCAACGGAGGACACTCCATCGATGGCGGCAAGTTTTTCCTTGTACTCCAGCGCCTGCGGCACCGTGACATCCCGCACCATGACCCGCATGTTGGGGATGCCGCCGGTGAAAGCACCGTTCATCACCTCGATGGCGGTGGTGGAGGGGGATTCCGGCGGCAGATAGTCGTTGATATCGTAATCCACCTTTACCTGACGCACAGCGAACACGCTCAGCACAGCCGCCAGTGCAAACACCGCCAGCACCAGCCTGCGGCGGCGCACGATGGCGGTATAAAAACGTTTCATCAAAACAGGAGTTCTCCTTTCCGGATCCATAAAAAACTTTTATCATTCTAACAGGTTTGATAAACGTTGGAAAGAGACAGTTTATGAATTTTGACCCTCGAATGCCGATTTTTTGATTTTTCTGCCTTGACAACAAAAATAAATTCTGATATGCTTTTTTTCGGTTCATCGGAGGACCGTTTTCAACGTAATTTGAAACGGGCCGGATAAGATGCCGTGCAGACAGCGCCCCGCCGGAGGTTTCGTTGCCGTAGTGACGAAGCAGATCGAGGCCGGGCGTGCACTCACGGACATTTATCCGGCCCGTTTTTTGCACCTTGTGCAGAAAGGAGGACGCCATGTCCAAGCAGCGGATCCAGCTTTCCGATCACTTTACCTATTCCCGCCTTTTGCGGTTCGTACTGCCCTGCATCGGTACCATGTTGTTCACCTCCATCTACGGCATCGTGGACGGCCTGTGTGTCTCCAACTTTGTGGGCAAGACGGCCTTTGCGGCGGTCAACCTCATCATGCCGCTGCCCATGCTGCTGGGCACCATCGGCTTTATGCTGGGCACCGGCGGCAGCGCCATCGTGGGCATCACGCTGGGCGAGGGCGACCAGAAAAAGGCCGACCGCTATTTCACCCTGTTCCTGCTGGCGGCTCTGGTCTCGGTCAGTGTGCTGGCCGTGCTGGGCATTGTGTTTCTGCGGCCCATTGCCGTGCTGCTGGGCGCAAAGGGGGAGCTTTTGGACTATGCGGTGCGCTATGGACGCATCCTGATGGTGTCCCTGCCCACCTTTGCGCTGCAGAATATGTTCCAGAGCTTTTTCGTCACCGCCGAAAAGCCGCACCTCGGCTTCTGGTTCACCGTGGGCGCGGGCTGCACCAACATGGTGCTGGATGTGCTGATGGTGGGGATCTGGGGCTGGGGCGTGGAGGGCGCGGCCATTGCCACCTTTATCAGCCAGCTGGTGGGCGGCGTACTGCCGGTGTTCTACTTCATCGACCGCAGCAACTCCAGCCGCCTGCACCTGTGCAAGACCAGTTTTTACAGCAAAGTACTGCGGGATGCCTGCATCAACGGCTCTTCCGAGCTGATGACCAACCTTTCCATGTCGCTGGTCAATATCCTGTACAACTACCAGCTGCTGCGTCTGGCCGGTGAGAACGGCGTGGCCGCCTACGGTGTCATCATGTACGCAGCCTTCCTGTTCGTGGCGGTGTTCGTGGGCTATGCCGTGGGCAGTGCGCCCATCGTCAGCTTCCACTACGGTGCCCGCAACCACGCCGAGGTGCACAACCTCTACCGCAAGAGCCTGCGGCTCATCGCCGTGGTGGCTGTGACCCTGACGCTGGCTTCCATGTTCATCATCCCCTGTGTGGCGCGCATTTTCGTGGGCTACGATGCGGAATTGCTGGCCCTGACCAGCCGGGCCTTCCGGCTGTATGCGCTGAGCTTCCTCATCATGGGCTTCAACGTGTACGCGTCCTCCTTCTTCACGGCGCTGGGCGACGGCGTGACCAGCGCGCTGATTTCCTTTTTGCGCACGCTGGCGTTTCAGGTGATCGCCATTCTCCTGCTGCCGCTGCTGCTGGGCATCGACGGCATCTGGCTGGCCGTCACCGCCGCCGAGCTGGCGGCTCTGGCCGTGAGCGCCGCCATGCTCCTCACCAAGGACAAGGTGTTCCATTACCGAAAGGCATGATAAGATCCCCTGCTTTCTGCGAAACGGCGAAAAGCGGGGGATTTTTTGGTGATTCTGGCTCTGCCGCTGGCAGCAAAATCGTGTTAGAATGGACACAGCCTTTATTCACTTTTTATGAGGAATCATTATGACATTGTTTTTGACCAGCAGCCCCAGCGGCTGCCCCTTTGAGCCGGGGCCGGATATTCCGGTGCTGGACACGCGCAACCACTTTGTGGCGAACCTGCGGGCCGTCTGGCCGGATCACGCCGTGCTGGGCCTTGCCATTGCGGCAGACCCCTATGCCTACGAGCAGAACGACGAGATGTGCCGGGTGTTTGCCCAGAGCTTTGCGAACGCCCACCTGCCCCTGACGGCGCTCATCCCCTGCGATGCCCGCAATGCCGAGGAGATCGGTTCTCTTCTGCCCCAAAGCGGCTTTGTGATGCTGTGCGGCGGGCACGTGCCACCCAGAACCACTTTTTTGCTCAGCTGGGCCTGCCGGGGCTGTTCCACAACTACCACGGCATCGTGCTGGGCGTGAGTGCCGGCAGCATGAACGCCGCCCACATCGTGTACGCCGCGCCCGAGGAACCGGGCGAAGCCGCCGACCCGCACTACTCCCGCTGGATGAACGGCCTTGGCCTGACCGAGACCCGCATCCTGCCCCACTACCAGTTCATCCGGGATCATATGCTGGACGGACAGAAGGTGGAGGATATCGCCCTTGCCGACAGCAAAAAGCGGCATTTTCTCGCTTTGCCGGACGGCTCGTATATCCTGTGCGCCGACGGCAGCGAGGCGCTGTACGGCAGAGGCTGGTACTTTGCGGACGGATGATGGAAGAGATCAACGAGGATGAAGATGTATTACCACTGAGATAATGGACTGATTCTCCCACAGGAAAGGCCCCCTATTACGTAGTAATAGGGGCTTCCTGTGGGTAAAAAATCAAGAGTGGAACATCTTTTTCAAGATATGCCACTCTCTACAAAAGCTTTTGCTTTTCAATTGTAGAAGATATTATATCAGAAGTTTAGGTGTTTGTCAATAGGTTTTTTATAACTTTTTCCTGAAATTTATAAACGCCTACGATCTTTGTATTTGTCCTAAAATATTCTTTATGCCGTACAACTCTTCCTTCCAAAAATTCCTGAAGCTCCTCATAACGCTTTTTTCTGGAATTGACCGGCATCAGACAGTCGTATACATACAACAGCGTAATAAAGCTGTTTGTAAATTTGCAGTTCATATTGTTGACGCGCGATGTTTTAGAGATTTCCGGCATAGCTCCAATAAAGTTTGAAATTTCGCTGTTCACCTGCTTTGTTGCATCGATTCTCTCTGTCATCTTATTCAGCAGGCAGTTGCTGTGTGCCGATGCATTGCGGACATCCCGTACGGTGTTCATCAATGTTCTATTCACGATTTTTACGTTATATCGTTTCTCGCAGAAATAGCAGAAATACAGCAGGTCTCCAAATGAAATCAGCTCCACAAACACCCAGATGGGGAAATACGGGTAATACTTTGCAATCAGGTCCTTGCAGTACTCTCCAGCCTTATGCCTGCGTATCCCTTCCAGCACTCTCATCCCGCCTTCTTCTGCAAGAAAGCGGCGGACGATATCATATCCATCTTCCTGCGGGTCCTTTGTTGCAAGGTCCACAAGCCGAACTTTGATTGCATGTTCAATGTCCAGGCACATTTCCAGCACCAAATGCCGCAAGTGCATATCCAGTCGAGACAACTCCTGCAAATATGCAAAATCCAGATTCTGGTACATTCCCTTCCGCTTGCCTTCTACGCATTTTTCGTAGTTTGCGCGGTAGGCTGCAAGCTTCATGTAATAATTATTATTCTCCAGAAAATCCATTGCTTCTTTTTCAGAAGTCTCCCGGAATGTGATGCCTTTTTCTTTCATGTGCTCAATCAGCTCTTTGGTCGAAAGCATTGGCTTCATTCTGCATTTTCCTCCTCTCTGTCCTTTTCAATCCGGACAAAGGGCGCTATTGCGTTGGTGTCGCCGTGGCGGACGATGGAGTAGGTGATGTCGCAGTAGGGCTGGATGGCGGTACTCTTTTCCACGGTGGAGATGAGCAGCACCTGCAGCTGCAGGCGGCGGAACAGCTCCATCATGGGGCGGATGCGGTCGCTGGTCATCTTGCTGAAAGCTTCGTCCAGCAGCACAAGACGGATGCTGTTCTCGCTCTTCTCATAAATTTGCAGCAGGCTGGCGCAGATGGCCACATAGAAGGGGGCCTGATTCTCGCCGCCGGAGGAGTCGCGGCTGACGCGGGACAGATACGCCTGCTGGCCGGTGACCCGGTTGGTCACCTTGATGTCATAGTCAGATAGGTGCGGTAGTCCACATAGTCCGAGAGGGTCACGCCGCCGGTGCGGCCCTCCTGCCGGGCGCGGGTGTTCTCGTCCACGTCCGCCATGATCTTTTCCATCAGCTCGTCCACCTGACGCTCATAAGCAGGGTCGGCGGTGGCGGCAAGGTTGTCCAGCGAGTCGCCCTCGGTCATCTGCTGGTTGCCCTTGTCCACGATGACCTGATAGAAGGCCGCCAGCTGCGGGTCGCGGCTGGGCTCCAGCTCAAAGCGGTAGACCTCCTCGCCGTAGGTCAACTGCTCCATCACCTTGTTCAGCTCCCGGAACTGCCGCCGTGCGTTGAAGATATCGTCCTTCATGCGGAACAGGATATCCTTGCGGAAGCGGTCCTTGCAGTCCCGCTGGGCCTGCTCCAGACGGGCGGCGTAGCGTTCCAGATCGATGCGCACAAGTCTCGTGCTGGGCGCGGTACTGGTCCAGCCCTGCAAGGCCCAGCGGATAATCGCACACATAGTGCTCGTTGTAGGCCTTCTGGGCCGGTTCCAGCGTGCCGGTCAGATAGACGGCCAGCGCATCGTCCAGCTTGGCCTGCGCCTTTTCCGCAGCCTGTGCGGCGGCGCGGGCTTATCTGCCGGGGCCAGCGGCCAGCGCTCCGGGTGCGGGCCAGCGGCTCCGACCAGCGGATGCGCCGCAAGAAGCTCCGGGCAGCATCGGCGCTCTGCTGTGCCGTTTCCCCTGCCTTTTTCTGCTCTGCTTCGCAGGAGGCGATCTGCTTTTGGCACACGCGGATATCGCCGCCCGCCTGCTCCACGGCGGCGCGGGCAGTCTCCCACGCGGCTTCGCGGGCTTCTTCCTCCTTGTAAAGCTGCTGCAGCAGCGGGTTCTCGCGGCACTCGGTGAGCTTTGCTTCCTGCTCGGTCACAGCATTCTGTGCGGCAGTCAGAGCGGCGCGGGCATCCCACAGCGCAGCCAGCTCGTCCAGTGCCGTGCCCCGCAGCAGGGTCTGGTACTGGTTATAGGCGGCTTTCAGGTTCTGTTCTGTCTGGGCGGCAGCACGGGCGCTTTCCCCCAGAGCTTCCAGCTCGGCCGCCAGCGCCCCGGCGCGGGCACGGCGTGCGTCCAGACCGATATACCGCTGGGGAGTGCGCAGCCGTTCCAGCCGGAAGGGGTGGTGGCGCAGAAGGTCGCGGGTGGCGCTGTCGGGATGCTGTTCCAGCGTATCGGGGGTGTCGCAGCAGACGATGCGGCCCAGAATGGTCTGGGCATACTGTGCAGCCAGCGGGTTTTCGCTGCTCACCTGCGCGGCAAGGCTGTCCGGGCCGTACTTGTCGGCGCGGCGGTTGGCCTTGCGGATGCCCGGGGTGTCCAGCAGGCTGATGGGGCCTACCTTGTCCTTCAGAGCACAAAGGCGCTCTTGGCGGCTTCGTAGTGGGCGGGCGGCACAAGGATATCAAAGCGGCGGTCGCCAAGGCAGGCTTCCACGCAGTCCTGCCAGCTTTCGTCCTCTACGTTCAACAGTTCACAGAAAATTTTCGCATCCGGCTGCATGCCCCGGCTCTTGAGTTCCGCATTCACGGCATCCCGCACCCGGGTGGCGGCATCGCGTGGGGGTAGACCCACTTGCCGCCGGACACGGCATCCAGCTCGGCGCGCTTGCCGGCCTGCTCCTTCTGCAAAGCAGCAGTGTTCTGGCGGGCAGCAAAATAGGCTTCCTCCAGCGGCTTTTCCTGCGCGGAGAGCCATGTGGTGAGCTGCGGCAGAGTGTCCGCCGTCAGCTCTTCGGCCTTGATGCCGGCAGCAAAGCCGCTGCGGCGCAGCACAGCCAGCAGGCTCTGGGTGCGGGCAAGGGCACTTTCTGCCTTTTCGGCTTTGCGTGCGGCGGTATCCAGCGCCGTTTTGCGGCGGGAAAGCTCCTCGGTCAAGGCATCCAGTGCCCGGCCCTCGCCGCTGGCGCTGGCGGCACCGTGGCAGAAAGATAGGCCCGGCGTGCTTCCGCTTCGGCGTTTTTGGCGTCCGCATAGCGGGCGTTCAGCTGTTCCAGCTGGCGGCGGCCCGCATCCAGATGCTCCTGCCAGACCGTCTGTTCGCTGCCGTCGGCAGCGGGCGCGGGCCAGCCAGCGCCGCGCCCCGGTTCACAAGGGTCTGGGTCTGCTTTTCGGCAGCTTCGCGGCCAAAATCCACGATCTCTTCCAGCGCGTCGGCGCGGGTCTGTGCTTCGGCCAGCACGGCGTGCAGATTTTCCAGTTCCAGCCGGTCGCCCTGCAAAGCGTCCAGATCCAGCTCCGGCTGGGGCAGGATGTACTGGTACAAAACTCCCGGAAGTTGGGGATCTCGTCCATGCTGGTGCCCATCTGGAACACCTCGTTGAACTTTTTGCCCAAGGGGCTGGAGGCGCGCCCAATGCCCAGCGCACGGCAGATGCGGTCCCGCGCTTCGCTGGGGCTGCGGGTGTAGGAGAGACGGCCCGTTGCGGGCTTGAAGTCCTCCTTTGCGCTGGGTGCACCGGTCTTGGGGTCGATGAAGGCAGCTGTTCCAGCGTGCAGCCGTCCTCCGAAAGATACCATGTCTGATCGCCTGGGTGCAGCTCCTGCATGGGGCCTTCGGACTCCACCCGCACCGCGATGACGAAGGGGGTGCGCTTGACGCTGTCCCAGAACTCCGCCCCGATGTAGGCCACGGTATGGCCCGGGCGGCGGTAGGCGTTCTCGCCGCGCTGCTTTGCGTGCACCGAACCCTGCAGGGTGCGGCCGCTCTTTTTATTGCCCAGCGCATTGAAATTGCGGTTGGTGGTCAGGCAGTAGCGGATGGCATCCAGAATGGTGGTCTTGCCCACGGCGTTCACGCCGATCATATAGGTGAGCCGTGCGCAGTCGAAGGTGACATTTTCAAAGTTGTGCCAGTTGATAAGCTTCAGCCGTTTGAGTTCGATCATTCTTCACCCTCCCTGCTTCTTCCGGTCGTTCATAAAGGCCAAGCTCTGTGCGGGTGCGGGCAGATTCTGCCGCTGCATCCGCAAGGTCGGCATCCGGCAGGGCCAGCAGCACGGTGGGAAATACCTCAATGCGGCTGTCCAGCCCGGAAAGCCGCCCCACAGGCCGCGCCAGATTGTACCGGCGCAGGGTGCGCATGAGGTTTTCCAGCGTTTTCTGGTCCAGACGGCGGGGCAGATTCATCTTCTGCAGCTCGGTCTGCACCTCTTCCACCGTCACCAGCACCTCGTCGGCATTGGCCGCAAGGCTCTCGCGCTTTTGCAGGTACAAAAGCCGCAATACCAAAAGCAGGATGCTCTCGTATTTCAGCAGCCGGGCCTGACTGCCTCGTGGCCGTTGACCAGAGCCGCCGCCTGCAGGGGTGCCGGGTACAGCAATACAGAATAGCCCAGCGGGGCGAACACAGCGCGCACCTCGTCCAGATGGTCCTGCACATAAAGATATTTTGCCCGCTGATCCTCCACGCCGCCCAGCACGAAGCAGTGGTTCAGCAGGTAATTCGCGGTTTCTTCCAGCATGTTAATGGTTGCCATTTTCTTCCTCCCTGCGGCGGGTGAGGACAAAGTCCTCAAAGCGGAAACCGCCGCGCTCCACCCAATTGCCGGTGAGCTGAATGTCATAATCCCGGTGCGGCGACTGCGAGTAGGTGTGCAGGCCGATGATGCGGGCAAAATCGTTCGGGTATTCGTCTGCCAGAAGTGCCGCGTTCACCTGCGGGCGGGCGGCAAGGGCCTGCCGGGCCAGCAGGGCCACGTTCTCCTCGGTAACGGCAAGGCGGGCGTAATCCAGCAGCAATTGCTGCTCTTTTTGAGCTGTTCCGGATCGAATACTTCGGTGCGCACCGGGGCCAGCGGCTCGGCGGTGCGCTGGGCAGCGGGCGGGTACAAAAATTTCTCCCCGAACACTGCCGCCGGGTACAGATGCAGCCGCTTTGCCACCGGGCCGTCGTCCGGCTCAAACAGCTGCTCCGGGGTGCGGATGTCCTCGGCGTAGCGGCGCAGCAGGGCGGTGACGCTGCCCTGCGAAGAACGGTCGCTCAGCAGCAGGAACTGTGCCCGCTGCACAGCCCGCTTGCGGTAGCGGATGTGACTTGCATCGATCTCGCGCATGAGCAGGCTCATCTCTTCCAGCGCGTCCCGCTGCTTCTGGATGAGTGCACGCACGGCAGGTGTCGCTTCGTTCGGGGCGCAGCGCTCCACCCGGGCATAATCAAAGGCCAGCTGCGGCAGATAGTTCTCCTCGCAGTCGTCCAGCTCCTCTTCCAGATAGGCGCGGTAGTTGAACAGGTTGTCGCTGGTCTTGAAGCGGTGGTAGGCCGCCGCCACCACCTTTTCCTCGTACTGGTCGAACAGTTCCAGCACCTCCTGCGGGGTGCGGTTGCGGGTGAGCCGGTCGATATAGTGGCCGATGGAGCATTGAGTGCCGGAGAGAGCGGTTCAGCGCGTCAAGGTCTGCGTCCACCTCCCGCAGAACGTTCTCATAGGGCTTTTTTCCTGCCCGATGCTGCCCAGCAGCTGCCATGCCTTGTACAGCTTTCCGGTATAGGTAACTACGCGGGGGTTCAATATTTCTTCCAGCGCTTCCAGCAGCGGCGTTACCTCCGGCACAAAAGCAAGGGACGCTTCTCCCTCGTAGCTGCCGGGCTGCTCTTCCAGCCAGCCGGTGCGGCGCAGCCGCAGCAGAAAGCCCACGGCCAGCGTGTGAGGGTCGCGGGTGGCTGCTCGTCCTCATCGCCCGCACCGTCGGCATCCAGCGCAAGGGGCTTTGCCAGTGCGGCAAAGTAATCCTCGGCACGCCAGACGGCTCCGCACGGGAAATGCTGTAATCCGCCGTGTGGCGGCACTCCTCCCAGAGCAGAAGCAGCAATTCCGCATAAAAAGCCCGGTTCGGCCCCGCCAGCGGGCGGAACAGCCGCGGGGACACCAGTTCAAACAGCTGCATGGAAACGTCCTTTCCTGTTCACATCAGAATACGTTTTTATTGTACCACAAAACGACACGGTTTGACAGAGAAACCATTCAGAATTGCCGCCGCGTTCGCTTTGGCAAATATCAGCGGAAGAATTATTTTAAATTTTGCATCTCCGAAACGACTGCGGTCGTTTCGGAGATGCTTTTTCACGGAAAGAGGTCGTACCTGAAAACGACATCTCTGCCAAAAGGCGCAAAAAAACGGCGGGACAGACTCCTTCCGTCAAACCCTGCGGGTTTGCACCTCCCTCAGTGAGGGAGGCTCTGGCGAAACCGGAAGCTTTGCACCTGAGCCGGAAGCTTTGCCGATGCGAAAGGCTCCCTCTTTGAGGGGGCTGTCGCCGCAGGCGACTGGGGGAGTTTGC
>ENA-OQJX01000708-OQJX01000708.1-human-gut-metagenome-genome-assembly--contig:-NODE-708-length-13819-cov-2.826979_pt1 | contig 13819 bp, 16 predicted proteins | sample MGYA00242615_ERZ504782 | MGnify/ENA primary metagenome ERZ504782 (study PRJEB26092, sample SAMD00036354) | human gut metagenome | host: Homo sapiens | study: EMG produced TPA metagenomics assembly of... | reverse complement strand
TAATTCTCTGCTAAAAATATCCCTTGTATAAACTTTCTCCTTCATTTCATCCAAACAACTATCATATCGATTCGCTATAATCACCTGACTTTGTTCCATAAACTTCGTAAAGTCATTCACCACCTTACTACTCAAAAATGTGCTACCATCCTCTAAGGTCGGCTCATAGATTATCACTTCTGCTCCTTTTGCTTTGATACGCTTCATTACACCTTGGATGCTAGATTGACGAAAGTTATCTGAATTCGATTTCATCGTTAAACGATAAACACCCACTACGCAACGTTTCTCTTCTACAGAATTATAGTCATCCCGATTATAATAATCATAGTAGCCAGCTTTATGAAGCACCTGATCGGCAATGAAGTCCTTGCGAGTACGGTTGCTTTCCACAATGGCTTGTATTAAATTCTCAGGTACATTAGTATAATTAACAAGCAACTGTTTAGTATCTTTTGGTAAACAATAGCCACCATAGCCAAAACTCGGATTGTTATAATGTGTACCGATACGCGGATCTAAACAAACACCATTGATGATAGCTTGAGTATCCAACCCTTTCATTTCGGCATATGTGTCCAATTCGTTAAAATAAGACACACGCAAAGCCAAATAAGCATTAGCAAAAAGTTTTACAGCTTCTGCTTCAGTAAGCCCCATAAACAACGTATCAATATTTTTCCGAATCGCCCCTTCTTGAAGCAACTCTGCGAATATGTGAGCAGCCTCTTCCAAGCGAGCATCACCTTCCGGCCTGCCTACAATAATGCGACTGGGATAAAGATTATCATATAAAGCCTTGCTTTCGCGCAAGAATTCCGGTGAGAAAATCACATTCTCCGTATCCAACTTCTGACGAACACTTTCGGTATATCCTACAGGAATAGTACTTTTAATCACCATAACGGCATTAGGGTTGACATTTCTTACTAACTTAATCACTTCCTCCACATGAGAAGTATCAAAATAATTCTTCAAAGGATCATAATTTGTAGGTGCAGCAATAACCACAAAATCTACCTCACTATATGCTTTTGTCGCATCTAAAGTCGCAATAAGATTCAATTCCTTTTCCGCCAAATACTTTTCAATATAATCATCCTGGATTGGGGATTTACGTTGGTTTATCAAATCAACCTTTTCAGGAATAACATCCACTGCAATCACCTGATGATGCTGTGGCCCAACAAGAATAGACAATGCTTAACCCAACATCAAACCAAGTTAACCCAAGCCACCCCCTAACTCTTAAGTTTTTCAAAACTTTCTCATATCCTATATTTTTATTCAATCTTTTTTGCTATTGTCCATACCATAGCCGTAACCATACTTATGACCATATCCATAGCCATACTTATGACCATACCCATAGCCACTCTTTCTTGAATTCAAATCAATGCTATTAATAACTGTAGCCAATTTATCAAATTTCTTCTGATCCCGCAGCACATTAATATACTGATACCCCAACTTCGGAGTTACATCTGCACGACACACATACACGCACATATCAGCCACACGACTGGCAATAGCAGTATCGGTCACAATAGCAATAGGAGCCGTATCAAGAATAATGTAATCGTAACGCTCTTTCAATTTCTCTATTGCATCTTCCAGCACCGTACGCGCCATCAACTCTGTAGGATTGGGAGGAATAGGACCACCCGGAAGAATATCAAGATTAGGACTTACATCCGAATGTTGTATCATATCAAAAAGATTGGTATGCTCGGGATCAGCCAAATAATTGGTAATACCTTCCGTGCGATGGGACAGATTAAAAACCTTGTTCAGCCCAGGCTTGCGGATATCCAAACCCACAATAACAACTTTCTTACCCATATAGCCAGACTGACTGCCGTATTGCCAGCAATAAAAGATTTACCTTCACCCGGCTGTGTAGATGTAAAAAGCACCACTTTCTGACTGGCACCAAGCATGAACAACATATTGGTACGCAGACCACGAAAAGCCTCCTCCATCATACCATTCTGATTCTCCTGAACCACAATGGAACCTTTTTCGGGCTTCTTACTTAAAGGAAGCTCACCCAAAATAGGAACATCCGTCATCTTCTCCACATCCTCGGCATTCTCTATCTTATATTTTAATAAATCCTTCAAATAAATAAGACCTACAGGAATACCCATACCCAATACAAGAGCGGCCAACATAACAACCATCTTCTTAGGAGAAACCGGCTTTTTACTAGGAAGAGCAGCTTTGATGATACGTCCGTTATTAGCAGTGGATGCCAGGGTTATTGCGTTTTCCTCACGCTTCTGAAGCAACATAATGTAAAGGGTCGCCTTGATTTCCTGCTGGCGGGAGATAGTAAGAAATTCTTTCTCCTGCTGCGGTGCACTGCTGATCCTGCCTTCAAACTTCCGTGCCTGACGTTCAAGGTTGGACTGCGCTATCTGCAACCCTCTCAGTACACTGTTCACGGTAGTCTGCACATTGTGCCGCATGGACTCGATGCCCGTATTGATATTGATTACTGCAGGATTGTTTTCGGAAGAGGTACGAAGCAAACGCTTGCGTTCGATCAGCATCGTGTTATATTGGTTGATGATAGAACCAAATTCTGGTCCTGCAACCCTACATTGGCGGGAATCACCTCGTTTGCATTCTTCGGGTTGTGCACGTAGTTACGCAAGGACTCCACCAGTCTCAACTGGGTGGCATTCTCGGTCAGCTGCTGTTCATATTTCGAACTCTCCTCCAAAGCCAGACGGGCATCGCTGGTCAAATCGGTCAATCCGGAGCGTTGCTTGAAATCGGCAAGTTCCGTTTCGGCAGTACCTAACTCCCGATTGATAATGCCAATACGTTCGTCTATAAACTCTGCAGATTTTTGAGCCACTTCATTCTTCTCGTCATTCGCGTCCAGATTATAAAAGTCAACCAAACAATTGATGAAATCGATACCGCGCTGCTTTACCGTATTCTGCAAGCTGATGGCAGCAATTGTGGTAGTCTTCGAAGTGGGTTCCACTGACAAATTCTCTACATAACTTTCCGTCACATCTGTAGGAGAATTAACGTATGCCACCAGATTCATATCTTCTTCCAAAGGCGGGACCGAGTCATTCTTTGTAAAACTGAAAACTCCTACTGGAGTGGGGAAAACAGCCGGAATACTGTCAAAACTTACCTCAGCCTCCTGCTTCTCCTCGTCAAGCATATATTCCACTTTTACATCCAATTTTCCATTCATGGTGTATTTTAGATGAAGCTCGGCTCCTTCTTCCAGATTGTCTGCCTCTTCAGGAGTCATATAAACTTTTACCGGAGTGGACTTATATAAAGGAGTGTTATAGCCGAACATACGTTCCTCAGCCACTGAAATATACAAATTCAAATGATTCACCACCTTTTTAATCAAGGTTCTTGACTTCAGGATTTCCACCTCATTGTCAAAATTGTTAGTCATGGAGAACATACCCAGATCCTGAAGGGCTCCCATAGGATTATTGCTGCTTCCACTTTTCTTGTCACCTTCTTTGATGAGTAAGGCCGCATCAACATTATAGACGGGGGCCTGATAGCGGAGATAGATGAAAGCAGATATAATACAAACCAGCACACTGGCTACAAACCACGGCCAAATAGGCAAAATATTTAAAAAACAAAGCATAAAGATCAACGTTCTCCTACACGTTGCTCGGTACCCGAAGGGTGTTCTTCTGTTCGTCAGTCATATCAACAGTTTGTAATCAACAATTATATTTATGAGTTTTATTTCAAGATGGTTGCCAGAAGGCTTGCAAGAGATACCAAAATGGATGTAGCACTGATCCACATGCTGGTGCTGCTGCCAATGTCCGAGTTCTTGGCTTTTGTCTTATTGGGCGTTACATAGATGATATCGTTCTGGCGCAGGTAGTAATAGGGAGATACAACCAGCTCTGCATTATTAAGATTCAAATTGATAATCTCACGCTTGCCTTTTGCATCCTCACGAATCAGTTTCACATTGTCACGGACGCCATAAACAGTCATATCTCCCGCCATGGCAAGGGCTTCAAGGATATTTACCTTTTCATTTCCTACGGTAAAAGTACCCGGACGGTTCACCTCTCCCAATACCGAAATTTTGTAATTTGCCATACGGACTGTAACGATAGGACTCTCTTTCAGATAGGGCTGCAATTGCTCACGGATCAAATCTTCCGCCTCGTTTTTCGTAAGGCCGCCTACCTTCAGACGACCGATAACGGGGAAATCTATCTCACCCTTGTTATTTACCAGGTACTGCTGGAGAGTGGGTTGTGTGGTAGTATTAATATTGGTCAGGGCTGCATTCAGAGGAGTCTGTACCGTCAGGTTAAAAGGAGCGGCAGCCTGAGGGTCACTCGTGTTCACAGTTATACTCAGCAGATCTTTCGGCATAATCTTTGCGTCATAAAGGGGAAGATCTTCCCTGTAACTGTTCACGACCTCGGGATTCTGCATGTAAGGTACATTTTTATAGGAGGTGCAGCCTGCCAACAAGGCGGACGCCACAACAAACAATAATAGTTTCTTTAAAGTCTTCATATCAGTTTTTTCATTTATTATTCAATCATCTGCCAAACAGGCGCGAGAAAAGGCCTCTGCCGGGATTCTCCGAAACAGGAGATTCACCGGCACTACGTATCAAATCCGAAAAAGTGGTTCCGTCATGAATCATTCCATAAATAGTACCCCAATCGGGAAGGCCTCCCAAGTTGCGGTCATCTATAAAAAGATCGGCTTTGAGCTTGCGTGAGTAATGATTGTTACGCCCTTTCTCCTCCTCCGGATAGTCGCGGTTCACGGCATAAAATTCAAGACCCCGATCACGGCAAAAGGCAAGAGCCTCGTCAAGCAGACGCCCTTCACGCACTGTCCATAGAATCAACCTGTGATGTTCGTCACGCAATTTTTTCAATGTCTCAATGGCAAACGGCAACTCCCTGCCGATTGCCGGATACTTGTGCTCAACAATAGTACCGTCAAAGTCTACTGCTATGGTCATTGTCTGTCAATATATAATTTATTATGTTAACTGAGTTTTTTCCGCTATAGGTTCCAGCAATTCTCTAGCAATGGTAACTTTAGCACATCCAAGAATATCAATTTTTACAACCAGACTAGTAGAACCATCTATCTCACGACATATATTCCCTTCCAATCCTACCAGTTTGCCACCGTTTACACGGACACGATCGCCCAAATGCAGAGGGCATGACTCAATAGTGACGTGTTCTTCGGCATCATTGACCATACGCATCAAGCTGTACATCTGATGATCTGGAATAATAGCTACGGGACGGCAAGTATTTCGGGAAGAACCGGCTATGTTAACCATGAAACGTTTTATATAAGGAAGGCAGACTATTTCTTTCCGTCTTACTGAATCTGTGCAGCGAATGAAAACAAGAGCAGGAAAAACAATACGGTCCACTTTTTTACGTTTACCATCATGACGAATACTCATCTCCTGTTGGATAGGGACATAAACTTCATAAGCTTTCTCACTATCAGTTTCGTTCTTCAAACGTTTTCGTAATCTATCCTGACAGGCTTTTTCACTTCTGTTATTTACAACAGCCACATACCAATGCTTTTTTTCCTGATCATTTCGGAATATGCCTACGGCGTCGTCGGTCTTTTGAACCATCGTTCCCAAAATTTGTTGTGGCATGTCTTTGCCCTTGTTATTTACAATACTCATAGTGGAATAATCCGACTAAAAACAGACGCACTCTTATATAGAGAGCGTCCGATTTCTTAAATTTCTGATTTCCATTAATGTAGTAAGTTGTATGAATTAAATCAGCCCATAAGTTTATGATATATATAGAGAGAAAAAAAACTTTTTTATCAGTTTACAGTCTGTAAATGCTAGAAAAATGAAAATAAATCTATACCTTTGCAGCCGATAGACGCTCTCTATATAAGAGTGCGTCCTAATTTCAAAATAATTCAAATATTCCCCTTCTTATAGATCTTTTAAAATATTTCTATTTGCATTATCTATCTGATTAGTCTGTATAGACGAAAGATAGATTTGTGTAGTAGTTTCTGAATCATGCCCCATGCTTCGCTAATAATACCAATCGAGATATTTTTCGTCTTGGCTATACTTGCCCAGGAATGCCGAGCTACATACATAGTAAGTGGTGTGGTCAATCCTGCCCGGGCTGCAATCTTCTTCAATTTACGGTTCACCAGCAACATTTTATTCCGGTATTGTCTGCGCTCCGTGCCATCTTCTCGTTCTATAATAGGTAAAAGATATTGTGTTTCCGAATCTCCGTATCTGTCAATAATCTCCTGCATCTGTTTTTCCCACCGTATAATGAGTTTCTTACCTGTTTTACGACGGCTATAACTCACAAAGCCACTATTGAGATCTTTTTTGCGCAAATAGGCAAGATCTATAAAAGACATTCCTCGCATATAGAAAGAAAAGAGAAAGATATCTCGTGCAAATTCCAACGATTTATGATCGGAAAGATCCAACTGCTTGATGTGTTTGATATCTGTCAGGGTGGCAGCTCTCTTTGAGGTCTTGTCCACACCAGTATATACATTCTCAAAGGGATCTGCAGGAAGGGCCAGTCCCTCACCCACTGCCTTGCGATACACACAACGCAAAATACGCATATAAAAAGAAGTGGTATTACGACTTAAATGGTGAGTGGAGCGCATCTCCGTTTCATAATGTTCCATCAAATCTGCATCCATCTCATCAAAACATAAGTCTATGCCATCACGGAACTTCATGAAGCTGTTCAATGCGGACTGATATGTTTCGACTGTCCGTTCTTTTCCTTGCCCTCTAAGACGCTCTATCTGCTCCTGCATGTATTCAAAAACGAAAACGCCCTTACTCGGACGATACTTTAATTTTACTAATCTCATATTTGCCATTACCTAGGTTAATTAAATAAATCATCAAAGAAAAATATAATATCATGATTTATATTTTAATGAGGACTTAAATACTTGTAATGCAAATAGATTCTTAAGAATTAAAGAGAAAGAACTCAGTGTCCTTATATCAACAAGTATATAACAATAAAAAACACAAAAGCGCGCAGTTCTGATAAACTGCACGCTTTTGCTTATTATTTATGTCCTTGTCTGAATTACTTCACTTCCTCAAAATCAACGTGATATATCTATCAGCGACTTGCGTACATGTGTTGCAAATATAACGCAAACCCGAAAATAAGCATCCATAAGCAACCACAGCTCTTGCTTGCAAAATTACGATTTTTATTCATAAATAAAGAGATGTAAACGCATAAAAATCAAAAGAAAGCGATGTTTTTAACAGATTCTTCGGTTTTATCCTTACCTTTGTGTATGATATTGGGATGTTATACCCAAACAACAATAAGAAAACGATGCAGATACATAACAATACATTGATAGCGGAATGCTCGGCTTACGATTTCAAGGAAATGTTGGAGCGTAAGAAAGTAAAGTCATGGCTTAAATCCGTGTCGGCATTTGCCAATACGGACGGTGGCAGTTTGTTCTATGGAGTGAATGATGACGGCGTAATTGTAGGGTTGGAGAATCCACAAGCCGATGCTGATTTTATCAGTGAAATGATAAAGCACGACTTGACCCTGTGCCGGAAGTTCAACTTATTCCGATAGAACATGAAAGACATACCCTGCTTGAAGTGAAAGTAAAGGCAGGAACGCTTACACCTTATTACTATTATCAGGATGGGACACGTACCGCATATGTACGAGTTGGCAATGAAAGTGTAGAATGCAACTCCCAACAATTACTTTCGTTGGTATTAAAAGGCACGCACATGACTTGGGATTCACTGCCTACCCAAGTGGATGCCAGCAAACATTCTTTCATCATCCTTGCCAATACTTTCCGTGAGCAAACCCATCAGGAATGGAACGATAAGTATCTGGAATCATTCGGGCTGGTAACTCCTGACGGCAAACTGACCAATGCAGGATTGCTGTTTGTGGATAATTGCACGGTATTTCAATCGCGTATTTTCTGCACCCGTTGGACTGGACTCTATAAGGATGATGCCATCAGTTCCGTAGAACATCGGGCTAACCTTGTGCTGCTCTTAAAATATGGTATGGATTTCATCAAAAACTATACCATGAGCGGCTGGGTGAAGATGCCAAACTATCGCCTTAACCTCCCCGACTATTCCGACCGTGCTATCTTTGAAGGGTTGGTAAATCACCTTATCCATAGAGATTATACTGTAATGGGTGGCGAAGTGCATATAGATATTTACGATGACCGTGTAGAACTGGTATCACCAGGCGCTATGCTTGACGGTACACAGATTCAAGACCGAGATATATACAAAGTGCCGTCCATGCGCCGTAACCCTGTCATTGCGGATATGTTTACACAGTTGGACTATATGGAGAAACGTGGATCGGGTTTACGGAAAATGCGGGAACTTACGGAGAAGCTGCCTAATTTCCTGCAAAGAAAAGAGCCACAATATCAAACGGAAGCAACTTCATTCTACACCACTTTCTATAATCTGAATTGGAACGAAAGCGGAAGAATACCAATTGAGGAAGTGGCTAACAGGGTAAATAGCACCCTCGAAAAGTACCCTGTAAACGAAAAAAGTTCGGTCGAAAAGTTCGGTGTAAACAGCAAAAGTTCGGTGAAAACCTTTGGTGATACACCAGAAGGTTCGGAGAAAGGTTCGGAGATAATGCAAAAAGGTTCGGAGAAAAAGTTCGGAGATTCGAAAAACAAATCTAAAAGCATTGGGAAAACCGCACAAAAGATTATTGATTTCGTCATTTCCGACCCATCAATGTCTGCAGAAGCAATGGCCTATAAAATAGGAATAAGCTCCCGAGCCGTAGAAAAACATATTTCAAAGCTTCGTTCTATGGGAATTTTGTCCCGTGAAGGAGCAGACCATGGTGGCTATTGGCGCATTGTAATTAATCCTCAAACCTAGCAATAAACCTATGGGAACATCTTTCATTCCACTTTGTGTAATAATTGCCGTTTTGATTATTGCCTTTTTGTTTGCCTCCTTACCGCAGGTAAACCATAAAACGCAATACAGAGTGCTTTATGCAATAGCCATCATCATGCTATTAGCTGTTATTCCTATCAGTGAGTATATGGCGGGACATGCCCCAAATTCAAGCAACAATTATCTGCTTGTTCTGATGTTCGATATTGCAGTAGGTTATTTCTGTATGTACATTGCCGCATTACTGAAATTCAATGTCCTTAAACGAAAGAATCAAGCATTGGAAAATGCCTTGACCGAAAAGCAACAAGAAAGTGTAGCAATCCTATTGGAACATCAGAATGAAAAGCAACAAGCACTTCAGCAAAGAGAACTTGAATGGTTAGCAGATAAAATCAAAATGTTCACAGAGGAAGAACAGAAAGCTATTCTTGCCAGTGCTTGCGCATTTACAGAACACGGTTTTATAGTCACTCACTCAATAACCATTCACCCCAAAGACACATGTAGTCAACAAGAACTTATGTATCCTGTCTGCTCTGCTTTTTCAATATGGGCAAGAAGTGCAATGATATTATAAGTTTCTTATATAAAATTTTTCCTCTCTATTTTCCTGCAGGAAAAGTGTATTAGCTAAAAAGAGTCAGGATTGGATCAAGTTAAGGAGAGAAGGGAGAAAGAAAAATAAGTAAAATAATGATCATGAAAAAAACAATCATATCAGCGGTACTTAACGTTTGCAAAGACATGAGACTAGACTATATAACCAAAGTAAAGTCTACCACATGGAATGCAGATGTTATTATTGAACATAATACATACAAGGTGGCTTTCAACGTGTACAAATGTCTTCACAATGTAGAAGCCACATACAAAGCGATGCGTAAGGAACGTGTTTACAGATGTTGGCTACTACTGCCAGCCGTAAACTCGTCTTATCAAGAACAAAAAGACCATGAAATTCGTGAGCTAGGTGAATTCCGCACCAAACGTCTTGTGTTGGAAGTTTGGAAAAAAAATTGAATTTGATAACTGATAGAAGGTTTATGCTAAGTAAAAAAGATATAGAAGAATTGGCTACAGGTGCAGTGAAACGCTATTTTAACACTTGTAACTTAGTTTCACCCCAAATTCAGGAAAATGATAAAACTCCTGATTGGGATGGGGAACTCAATCTATACGAAAATAAAAAAGATATTAGAAAAAATTATATTGGAAGTCTTCGAATTCAGGTGAAAGGAAAAGAAGTTCCTAAATTCAAGGACAAAGAAACATTCCCTGTCGAAACGGTCTTCCTTAAAAACGCTCGGAACGAAGGATTTGTTTTCTTTGTAGTCGAGGTAATGACAGATGGGAAATCCAAGATATTCTATAAAAAAATGGCTCCTATAGAAATAACGCGGAGAACTAGCATCTATAGAGCAACAGCAAAAGACCAAAAATATACAATTTGAACCACTAAGCATGGACAAGCCATGGATTGAAGTCGAATTGAAAGCCTTCTTGCTAGATTGCATTAAACAAAAAAGTTTCGCTTCAAAAGGTCAGGTTTGTATTGAAGATATTAAAAATATCTATAACTATCAGTGGGAATTTACTTTTCAAGGGAAGAAAGATAATCTTCTGAATGACTTTCTTGGAGGATTTAAATCCTTCCTGTATCTAAAGACAAAGGAGGGCGTTGAAATACCTATAGGAAATGGCTTGATGAATATTGTCATGCCTGAATTAACTATCAAAAAAGATGAGAACGTTTATATCGGGAAAGATATTGTTGCCTCAAATTATATCCTAACCTATACAAAGGAGAATGTATCTTATAAATTAGAAGGTTTATTTCTTCTTAAATCCGAACAAGGGTTATCATCTACTGAACGTAGCAGCACATTGGAAATATTAGCTAATACTACAGATGGGCAAATAAAAGCCTATGAAGTTTATAAGCGACTAATCAAATTTGGTAGTATAAAGTTTGGAGAAACGGAAATCACGATTAAAGCTTCTAATAAAAAAGTTATTTTGTCAATGATAAACAAGCGGTTATCAAATCTAAGTATCCACAAATCTGTTCTTAATATTTTAAATATAAAGACTCCGATAAATTATAAGACGTTTACGGAAGAAGACGATTTTTCTATGCGTCAATTGTATAAAGCTCTTATTGAACACAAAGCGATTGGGCTTACAAACCCACAAGACATATTTAAGATCAGGATTGCAAATATAAATGTGCTTTTAGTATGCCAAAGTGACAATAATAAAAAATTTTATTTAGATAACGCTTTTGCATCACCTCTTATTAAAGTAATGCAAAATAGCGATGTGTCCCCATTCCAAGTACCAATATTTTCTTTTCTAGGACAAAAGGGTTATGTACTCTTTGATAATATTCCATATAATAGAATTATTGAAATATATAATGAGTGTAATTTAAAAGATTCCCGCGTAATTATCCAGGCAAATTTGGATCTACTTCAAATATTGAAAGCATATGATGAGTTAAAACAATTAGGACACTTAGAGAAAAGTAAGCATACTATAAAAGCAGCTCAGTCATTATCGAAATGGCTTTTGGAAAATGAACGTGAGAACTCAATGATTGCACTACATCAATTGAATAGCTTGCAAATAACAAAACGTCAGCGAGCATTTACAGAAGATGAAATCAACTTATTACTTCAACTTTCTCAAAACAATTCTGATATGGTAAGAGCTGGAGCATTCCTACTTTTAGGCAAAATAGATGTGGCTCAATTTATAATCCAACAATTTCCCGAAGATGAGAAGACGCGTTTTATGGAGTTCCCAATTGCCATTTTCATTAAAGGTACTAATTGCTGAAAATAATTAGATAATAAATTCGACTCGAAAGTGTATCCAAATGCACATCTTCTTCTTTTTACGCACAAAGAAGGTGTGTCGTAATAAACGATACACCTTCGACCACACGGCTCGCCCGTTTAGAACCTCGCTTATAAACTGGGGATGATTCTATGATCAGATACCATTCTTCCTTGTAATTCGACCTTCTGAGCTTGACGGTCACTTTGGTATTAGGTAATGCTTTCTTCATTCTACTTCTGATTTATATAGATTATCAATTTCTTGCTTGGGTACATACACACAGTTTCCTATTTGTCTTGAGGGAATAGAGTATTTTCTAACGTGCGCCCATACTGAACTATCATTAATATGATACTTCTCACAAATCTCAGTAATGGTATAGCAATCCTCCAGCTCTAAGCTGTATATTTTAGGAGCAGACTTTTCTTTCTCCGCAATACTTTCCGGTCTGTTTAGAAAAAGCCGTTCCATTTCAGAGCGTTTGATACGTGTGAGCCTTGTACCCATATTGATAGTTGGAATACGTCCCAATTTAATCAGGAGATACAGGGTGCTGCGTTCCACCCCAAACATAGCAACGGCTTCCTTTACAGAAATGTACTCTCTGATGTCTGATACTTATCAGGCAATGGCTTCTAACTTCGCGTTTCTATCCTTTACATCCTTTTTGCGTTTCCAAGCCACTTTACCACATTTAGGGGAACAATAGTGACTGTCAAGTGTTTTTGCGACAAACACTTTACCACAAACCTTGCACTTCCGTTTGATTTCAAATCCGATTGTTGGCATGTTATACTTTTAAGCATGTATTAGTGTGTATAAGTGTGATTAAGTACCACATTATCTACTTTTTTGTCTTGTCGCAAACATGTCGCAAATAAGAGATAAAAAAGCCCATAGAAAACGCATAGCAACCATGAACTCCATAAACGCAAAAAGCGTGCAACTCATTGAGCTGCACGCTTTTGCTTATTGTTTATTATCTGTTTCCTTATCGGAATCATTTGACTTCCTCAAAATCTGCATCCTGAATATCTTCTTTGTTATTAGAAGAAGAACCTTGATTAGCCTGTTGTCCTGCACCTGCACCCGGACCAGCCTGAGCGCCACCTTGTGCACCACTCTGAGCATACATTTCAGCGCTGGCAGCCTGGAATGCTGTATTCAGTTCAGCCATGGCAGTATCAATAGCAGCCAAATCCTGTGCCTTATGAGCATCTTTCAGTTTCTGAAGAGCAGTTTCAATCGGGGCTTTCTTATCAGCCGACAACTTGTCACCTAATTCCTTCAACTGATTTTCAGTAGAGAAAATCATAGAATCAGCTTGATTCAATTTGTCAATCTTTTCACGTTCCTTCTTGTCTGCTTCTGCATTAGCTTCAGCTTCGGCTTTCATCTTTTCGATTTCTTCCTTACTCAAACCAGAGGAGGCTTCGATACGGATAGCTTGTTCCTTACCGGTAGCCTTATCCTTTGCAGATACTTTCAAAATACCGTTAGCGTCAAATATCAAACGTTACTTCAATCTGAGGAACACCACGACGAGCTGGAGCAATACCAGTCAAATTGAACTGACCGATTGATTTATTCTGTGAAGCCATCGGACGTTCACCCTGAAGTACATGGATAGTCACTTCAGTCTGGTTATCGGCAGCTGTAGAGAAGGTCTCACTCTTACGAGCCGGGATAGTAGTGTTTGCATCAATCAACTTAGTCATTACACCACCCAATGTTTCGATACCCATTGACAACGGAGTAACATCCAGCAATACAACGCCCTTGATTTCATCTGTCAAAACAGCACCCTGAACAGCAGCACCTACAGCAACAACTTCATCAGGATTCACGCCCTTAGAAGGAGTCTTGCCGAAGAATTTCTCTACTAATTCCTGAACAGCCGGAATACGAGAAGAACCACCTACAAGGATTACTTCATCGATATCAGAGTTGCTCAGACCTGCATCGCTCATAGCTTTCTTACAAGGTTCAAGAACAAGCCTG
>ENA-OQJX01000706-OQJX01000706.1-human-gut-metagenome-genome-assembly--contig:-NODE-706-length-13837-cov-2.231583_pt1 | contig 13837 bp, 15 predicted proteins | sample MGYA00242615_ERZ504782 | MGnify/ENA primary metagenome ERZ504782 (study PRJEB26092, sample SAMD00036354) | human gut metagenome | host: Homo sapiens | study: EMG produced TPA metagenomics assembly of... | reverse complement strand
TAAAAAATGTGATTTATTAGTGGAAACTCATTAAAAATATCTACTTTTGCAGTTCGATAACAACAGTATTAATTTGAATTATGATCAACAGAGTTCTTATTCGTCTTAAGATTATACAAATAGTGTATGCCTATTACCAAAATGGCAGCAAAAATCTAGACTCAGCGGAGAAAGAGTTATTCTTCAGCCTTTCAAAGGCGTATGACCTTTATAATTATTTGTTAATGCTGATGATGGCATTAACAGAGTATGCACAAAAACGCATTGATGCGGCAAAAAGCAAAACTGGCTCCTACTAAAGAAGAGTTGTATCCCAACACAAAGTTTGTGGATAATAAGTTTGTTGCACAGTTGGAGGTGAACAAGCAACTGACCGAGTTTATATCTAATCAGAAGAGAACTTGGGCAAATGATCAGGATTTCGTCAAAGAGCTTTATGAGAAAATAGTAGAAAGCGATATTTATAAAGATTATATGGCTTCCGGTGACAATTCATATGAAGCTGACCGCGAATTGTGGAGAAAACTCTATAAAACATATATCTTTAATAATGATTCTCTTGATCAGGTGCTGGAAGACCAGAGTCTGTATTGGAATGACGATAAAGAGATTGTAGATACCTTTGTCTTGAAAACGATTAAGCGTTTTGAAGAAAAGAACGGAGCAAATCAGGAATTACTTCCCGAATTCAAGGATGACGAAGATCAGGAATTTGCACGCCGCTTGTTCCGTCGTACAATTCTGAATGCTGACTATTACCGTCATCTTGTGAGCGAGACACGAAGAACTGGGATTTGGACCGTATCGCATTTATGGATATTATCATTATGCAGACTGCTTTAGCCGAAATTTTAAGTTTCCCGAACATTCCGGTAAGTGTTTCGTTAAATGAATATGTAGAGATTGCGAAGTTGTATAGCACTGCCAAGAGCGGTAGCTTTATCAACGGTACGCTGGATGGAATAGTTAATCAATTAAAAAAAGAAGGTAAGTTGACTAAAAACTGATACCTTTGTCCATATAGTAGAAACTAAAACAGATTATTTATGAACGTATTGACTGTATTATTGCAAGCTCCTGCCGGTGCTGCCGGAGGTGGAAGTATGATGTGGATCATGCTGATAGCTATGTTTGTTATCATGTATTTCTTTATGATCCGTCCTCAAAATAAGAAGCAGAAAGAAATAGCTAATTTCCGTAAATCTCTTCAGGTAAATCAGAATGTGATTACTGCAGGTGGTATCCACGGGACAATCAAGGAAATTACTGACGACTATATAGTACTTGAGATTGCTTCTAATGTAAAGATTAAAATAGACAAGAATTCTATATTGCTGATGCTTCAGCGGCTAGCAATCAGTCTAAATAAATAGTTGGTAAATAAATGCCTATGTTTGATCGTAGGAATATAAAATATACATATTTAAAACTATCTAAGAAAATTAAGGATTTTCTGCTCAGTGATAAGAGCAGAGAGTTCTTAATTTTTTATTTTTCTTCCTGATAGCCGGTGGATTCTGGTTGCTTCAGACGCTCAATAATGATTATGAAGCGGAGTTTTCTATCCCGGTGCGAATGAAAGATCTTCCTAACAATGTAGTGTTGACTTCGGAACCTCCTTCCGAACTTCGTGTCAGAGTGAAAGATAAAGGAACAGTGCTTCTCAATTATATGTTGGGGAAAAGTTTCTTTCCTGTCAATCTAGGTTTTCTTGATTATAAAGGAAAAGATAATCATGTGAAAATTTATGCTTCCGACTTTGAGAAAAAAATATTAAGCCAACTGAATGTATCCTCCAAAATCCTATCGATCAAGCCGGATACATTAGAATATATCTATTCCGAAGGAAAGTCCAAGCTGGTTCCTGTTCGTTTTCAGGGGAAAGTGACAGCCGGACTTCAATATTATGTATCTGACACCATTTGTAAGCCGGATTCTGTATTGGTTTATGCTCCGGAAGGAATTTTGGATACTATAACAACTGCATATACTCAAAATATAACTTTGGAGAATATATCCGATACAACCCGGCGACGAATTCCGCTGACTTCTGAAAGAGGAGTGAAGTTTGTTCCGGCTTCAGTAGAAATGACTTTCCCGGTGGATATTTATACGGAGAAAACGGTCGAAGTGCCATTACATGGAGTTAATTTTCCGGCAGATAAGGTGTTGCGCACTTTTCCTTCCAAAGTTCAGATTACTTTTCAAGTGGGCTTAAAACGGTTCCGCAGTATAAAAGCAAGCGATTTTATCATCAATATCTCTTATGAAGAATTGCTGAAGCTTGGCTCTGATAAATATACGGTTAAATTGAAATCGTTTCCAAGTGGAATAAATCAAATACGTATTGTTCCCGAGCAAGTGGACTTCCTGATAGAACAAATTACTTCTAATGGCGATTAAGATTGGCATAACCGGTGGCATTGGTAGTGGAAAAAGTGTTGTTTCCAGACTACTCGGAATAATGGGAATACCTGTCTATATATCAGATATAGAAGCAAAGCGAATCACACAGACAGATCCGGTGATTCGCCGGGGGCTTTGTGATCTGGTTGGTCAGGATGTGTTTCTTCAGGGTGGAGAGTTGAATCGTTCTTTGTTGGCTTCTTATATGTTCGGTCATCAGGATCATGTGCGGAAAGTGAATGAGATTATTCATCCGCAAGTGAAAGAAGATTTCCGACAATGGGCTGCCCGATTGAAAAGTGAACTGCTGGTGGGTATGGAGTCTGCAATACTGGTGGAGGCTGGTTTTAAGGATGAAGTTGATTTTCTGGTTATGGTATATGCGCCGCTGGAAGTGAGAGTGGAACGTGCTGTAAAGCGGGACTGTTCGTCAAGAGAACTGGTGATGAAGCGTATCGAAGCTCAAATGAGTGATGAAGTAAAGAGAAGCCATGCCGATTTCGTGATAGTGAATGATGATGAAACACCGTTAATTCCACAGGTTTTGGTAGCTTATTTCTTTGCTATCTAAAAATAATCATTACCTTTGCTCCGCAAAAAAATAATTAATAAATAAAAGGATATATACTATGTTGAAGACTATCTTGTCTATCTCAGGTAAACCGGGATTATACAAACTTATTTCGCAAGGAAAAAATATGTTGATTGTTGAATCAGTCAATGCTGAAAAGAAACGTTTCCCTGCTTATGGTAATGAAAAAATTATCTCTTTGGCAGATATAGCAATGTACACGGACGATGCAGAAGTTCCTTTGTATGATGTGTTGGAGTCAATAAAAGAGAAAGAAAAATCAGCGCAGGCTTCTATTGATCCGAAAAAAGCGACTCCCGAACAATTGCGTGAATATTTGGCTGAAGTATTACCTAATTTTGATCGTGAACGTGTATATGTAGCCGATATTAAGAAATTGGTTGCTTGGTATAACATCTTAATTTCTAATGGAATTACAGAATTCAAACCGGAAGGAGAGATTAAGGAAGAAGAAGTTGCAGAGTAATCTGTATAGTTTATTTAATAGGAATAAAGAACATGATAATCATTTAAGGTGGTTATCATGTTTTTTTATATAAACACTTGTAGGTTTAGGAAAAAATTAGTATTATTTGGGTAATCTTTTGCAATAATAAATATCTTCTACTTATATTGTAAATAATGATGCTTTTTATGTATCTTTGTCGCTGTTCACCATTCTTGGGAATATAGCTCGTGGATGCTGAATAACGTTTTTTAATGTTGGGTATGGAGACAATAACAAATAAAGAAGTAAATGTCCGTTTGGACAATGAAAAAGGGACATTATGCCTGACAGGTTTGTTGGCAGGTACAATGGTATTCCTTTACGATTCACAGGGAGAACTAAGAGGTAAACATAAGTTTGCTTTGCCTTCATTGACTATGGAAATACCCCAACCGGGCACTTATGTTTTGGTGATGAGTCATCCGAATTGCCAACCGGAAGTTCGGCGAATTACATATTTAGGGATATAAAAAAGGGGCTGTCTAACAAGTTTCTTTTTAACGATTTCACCCCTATCAGAGTTCAAACAAATTCTGATAGGAGTGATTTTCAATTTTAGAGACTTGTTAGACAGCCCCATTCTATTTGAATGATGACTTTTAATTTCTGAATACCAATCCGTCTCCGTCAGCATCAACGATAATTGCTTTGCTTCGGTCGACTTCCTGTGATAGTAACTTCTTGGATAGATCATTCAGCAGATAGCGTTGAATAGCCCTCTTCACCGGACGAGCTCCAAATTCAGGATCATAACCCACTTGCGATAAGAAGTTCAATGCTCCTTCTGTCAATTGCAGTTCCACTCCGTTTTCGGCAAGCATTTTCTGTACTCCTTTAATTTGTAAAAGTACGATTTGCTTGATTTCTTTTTCGTTCAATGGTAAGAACATAATCGTTTCATCAATACGGTTCAGGAATTCCGGACGAATTGTCTTTTTCAACATATTCATAACTTCCTTCTTCGTTTCTTCGATTACTTCTTCCTTATTGGAACCATGCAACTTCTCCATCTGACTTTGTATATAAGAACTGCCCATATTTGAAGTCATGATGATAATGGTATTTTTGAAGTTGACCACCCTTCCTTTATTGTCAGTCAGTCGTCCGTCATCTAATACCTGTAACAGAATATTGAAGACATCCGGATGAGCCTTTTCTATTTCGTCAAACAAAACAACAGAGTAAGGTTTCCGTCGTATAGCTTCTGTCAACTGACCGCCCTCATCGTATCCAACATATCCCGGAGGCGCTCCGACCAGACGGGAGACACTATGCTTTTCCTGATACTCACTCATATCGATACGAGTCATCATCGTTTCGTCATCAAACAGGAACTCTGCCAATGCCTTTGCTAATTCGGTCTTACCTACGCCGGTGGTTCCCAGGAAGATAAATGACCCGATCGGACGTTTTGGATCTTGTAATCCGGCACGACTACGGCGCACAGCATCTGCCACCGCTTCAATCGCTTCGTCCTGACCAATTACACGTTGATGAAGTTCTTCTTCCAAGTGCAACAGTTTATCTTTTTCACTTTGCAGCATCTTGCTGACAGGAATACCAGTCCAGCGGGAAACAACATCAGCAATATCTTCAGCGTCTACCTCCTCTTTAATCATGGCTTTATCGCCTTGCATATCACGCAGTTGCTTTTGAGTATCTTCTATTTCTTTATCCAAAGCCTGAAGTTTACCATAACGGATTTCGGCTACTTTACCATAATCGCCTTCACGTTCGGCTTTTTCTGCTTCGAATTTAAGATTCTCTATCTCAACCTTGTTCTGCTGGATTTTATCCATCAGCGTTTTCTCACTTTGCCATTTAGCTTTAAAGGACTTTTCCTGTTCTTTGAGCTCGGCAAGTTCCTTACCGATAATTTCCAGTTTCGGTTTATCGTTTTCACGTTTGATAGCCTCGCGCTCAATTTCCAGCTGCTTGATTTTACGGGAAATCTCATCCAGTTCTTCAGGAACGGAATCTACTTCCATACGCAGTTTGGCTGCGGCTTCGTCCATCAGGTCAATGGCTTTATCCGGCAGGAAACGGTCGGTGATGTAACGGCTACTCAATTCGACGGCTGCAATGATTGCGTCGTCTTTGATACGTACGTGATGATGGTTCTCGTAACGTTCTTTCAATCCGCGAAGGATGGAAATGGTACTCAAGTTATCCGGTTCGTCCACTTGCACGATTTGGAAACGACGCTCCAATGCTTTATCCTTTTCGAAGTATTTTTGATATTCGTCGAGGGTTGTTGCTCCGATGGAACGTAGTTCTCCACGAGCTAAGGCGGGCTTTAGAATGTTGGCAGCATCCATGGCACCTTCACCTTTTCCGGCACCTACCAGCGTGTGAATCTCATCAATGAACAGAATAATATCACCTTCTGATTTCTTCACTTCATTGACAACCGATTTCAATCGTTCTTCAAATTCACCTTTGTACTTTGCGCCGGCAACCAGTGCTCCCATATCCAGTGAATAAACTTGTTTGTTCTTCAGGTTTTCGGGCACGTCTCCGCGAAGAATACGATGTGCCAAACCTTCTACAATAGCCGTTTTACCGGTACCCGGTTCACCAATCAGAATCGGGTTGTTCTTTGTACGGCGGCTCAATATCTGTAATACTCGGCGGATTTCTTCATCACGTCCGATTACGGGATCCAGTTTTCCGCTACGGGCAGCTTCGTTCAGGTTGATAGCATACTTTTCCAATGATTGATAAGTATCTTCACTGGATTGTGATGTAACCTTTTCTCCTTTTCTCAATTCGCTGATAGCGTTGCGCAATTCTTTTTCCGTCATACCGGCATCTTTCAAGATCGTGGAGACGGTACTCTTAACAGTCAGCAATGCCAGTATGATAGGCTCTAATGAAACAAACTCGTCGCCCATTTCTTTAGAATACTGTGTTGCTTTCTGCAAAACTTCGTTGGATTCACGACTTAGATACGGTTCTCCGCCGGATACTTTCGGCAGGGAGTCGATTTGCTTGTCGACCACGAGAGCTACTTGCTGTCCATTCATACCAAGTTTTTGGAAGATGAAATTAGTGACGTTTTCGCCTACTTTCATTACTCCCTGCATGATGTGGACAGGTTCAATGGCTTGTTGTCCCCGGCTTTGTACCAGGTTTACGGCCTCCTGTACCGCTTCTTGAGATTTAATGGTAAAATTGTTAAAGTTCATATCTTTGTTCTCCTTTCTTATTTCACGTTTTTAATAACACCTAAAGGGGCTCAAAAGATTTGCCAAGTATAAAAATATGACAAAATAGCATGAGTATTAAGGAGTTAAAGGACAAAATGACCTTTTTTATCTAGATATGACTGACGAATTTACCATATACTCCACAGAATAGGATGGGCTTCAAAATAAGATGGGTTTTCAATGAAGTTTACTATTCTGTGGAGAAACGATTGTTAGAAGATTCTTATCGGGAAGTCTCTAAGCTCTTCTTTCTACTTTTTTGCATTAATTTGTGTGCGTTGAAATTCTTTCCCATGCCATTCCCGATATTCTTTTGCAGCTTTTGAGTGTGGTTGTTTTAATGCCTCCAACATCTCTTGGTAACCATATATTCCTCCGCAATCTTCGGGCGGACATGCATTTGCTCCGTCTATGAGAAAGATGCCTTGTGTTTCGTCCTTTTTATATGCTTGTTGTGATTCCAGGGTAATCCGATGCATCCAGCTATCTCCGAAATCATATTCATATTCAATATGTGAGCCTTTTCGGGTAAGGATCTCTCCTAAAGAGAGAGAGTATGAGTTGACTGTTTTAACGGGATCAAACAAAAATCGTCATCGGATTCTTCGGTTGTATATATTGTTTTCCCTTTTTGAAACAGATGCATGTGATAACCTTCCCAACCCATTGCGGTATTTATGACATCCGCAAAACTTTCCAGACGGATGTCGGAAGGGACTTCCACTATACGATATATTTCCGGGTCGGAATTAATCAAAGAAATTTTTATATTGAGTTTTTTAGGGGTTTGTTCTCCAATGTAGAAAGAGTTGTCGTATTCATCATCGTCAAACTCGTCATCGTATTCTTCATCAAATTCGTTATCATCAAATTCATTATTCTCATTGAAGGCAAAGAACTCATTCAATAAATTCATTAGTTCTTCCATACTGTCCACTTCCAATCCCTTCAGTTCTGCGTGTGGCATTTCTTTTTTTATCTCTCTGATTCCTTTTCTCGTTAATGTATTGGGTATTTTGAATCGTTTATAGATTTTTTCCAATATAGGCAACGTTTCTATGGCACGGATATTCATCAACGTATTTGTGATATAGTCAATTATCGCGATATTATTATCTTCCCCACGCTCAAACTGATCGTAATAAGAATTCAATAATTGGCAGAACCAGTTAATAATTTCCAGTCTTCGTTCAGGGTTGGTTATGGCAATTTGTGCGACAGCACTACAAATATCTTCTTTTCCGAAAGGAGCGATTCCGTCTTCATTCATGAAACTAAGTAGCAAAGGCAATTGGTTCTGCCCGAGTTGGTAAATGATGGCAATGGTGGCTTCATCCTGTACGAGGTGGCAATAGGAAGCGAGGAAAGTCGGACTTTGCCGCATTATTTCCAAGATGATATTTAAAGAAGATTCCATTCGGTAATGTTCCATTGCCCAGTAGATATACCATAACTTAAAAGGTCTGTCTTCTTCTTTTGCGTTTTCGAGAGGTCCTTGATAATGGATAAATAGATGCAGGATAAAGTTGCGCAAATCTTTTTCTAATTCGGCAGCGGGTACTGTCGTGCAATCTTTTTTAAACTCGTCAAATGGGTAGTCTTTGCATGTCTGCATATCCCAAAGCCTTTGCAGGTAAGCTGCAATGGGGGTTGCTTCCAAGCTATAGTCCGGATGCTGATAGTGATAGAAAGCTTCTTCCATTTGTTGGTTAGATTTTTTCTAATCCGTTATTGCTTAATATATCTATCACTTCTTGTTGTTCTTCGGGTGTAAACAAGTTTAATACTTCAGTCATAATCGCATCGAGATCAATCGAAGTTTGGTTCTTTTTCTTATTCATTATCGTGTCATTTAATTAATTTGTCAATTTTCTCCAAAGATACGCCTCTTTATTGAGTAATAGCCTGATAATTTCTCTTTTTTTTTAATATTCTTTCCGGAGAAGATAAGAAAGTTTATCTTTGCCCTATCGTAGAGAGTAAATCTGTTTTCTAATTGATGACTAATGATATGAACGATAAACCACAAATAAAATTATCAGAGACAGTGGTGCTGATTGATGCCGCTTTCCTGAATTTTGTAATTACGGATATGAAGAGATACTTCGAAGAGACTTTGCAACGTTCTTTACAAGAGATCGATCTTTCGATGTTGACTACCTATCTGACTTTGGATGCTGGGATTGCGGAAGGAAAAAATGAAGTGCAGTTTCTTTTTGTTTATGATAAAGAGTCAGGTAATCTTGCGCATTGCCAGCCTTCTGACTTGGAGAAAGAGTTGAATGGAGTTGCTTTTCAAAGCCCTTATGGAGAATATTCGTTTGCCAGTGTTCCGTCGGAAGGGATGGTGTCGAGAGAGGACTTGTTTTTAGACTTATTATCCATTGTAGCCGATTCGGCCGATGTGAAAAAAATGATTCTGGTATCTTTCAATGAAGAATATGGAAAGAAAGTGACTGATGCTTTGAATGAAGTACAGGGCAAGGAGATTGTCCAATTCCGAATGAACGAACCGGATACTCCGGTAGCTTATAAATGGGATATGTTGGCTTTTCCTGTCATGCAGGCATTGGGAATCAGAGCCGATGAATTATAGCCTTAGCTACCCATTTCAGTCATTAATCGCTAATCACTAATAAGTTAATCACTATTTTCCATGTCCGATTTTCGTTTAAAAGTATTTCAGAGCGTGGCGAAGAATTTAAGTTTCACGAAGGCTTCGCAAGAGCTGTTTGTCAGTCAGCCTGCTATCACTAAGCACATTCAGGAACTGGAAGCTTATTATCAGACTCGTTTGTTCGATCGTCAGGGCAGTAAGATCTCGTTGACTAAGTCCGGAGAACTATTATTGAAACATAGCGAAAAGATTTTGGACGATTATAAACAGTTGGAATATGAGATGCATTTGTTGCATAATGAATATATCGGCGAACTGAAACTGGGTGCCAGTACTACGATTGCGCAATATGTACTTCCTCCTTTGTTGGCGGATTTTATAGCCAAGTTTCCACAAATCAATCTTTCTTTGATTAATGGAAATTCCCGGGGAGTGGAAGCTGCTTTACAAGAACATCGGATTGATTTGGGATTGGTTGAAGGTATCTTTCGTTTGCCTAATCTGAAGTATACTCCATTTTTGCAAGACGAACTGGTTGCTGTGGTTCATACCCATAGTAAATTGGCTGTTTCGGATGAGATCGCTCCGGAAGATTTGCCAAATATCCCCTTAGTTTTGCGGGAGAGAGGTTCAGGAACGTTGGATGTGTTTGAACGTTCCCTGTTACGCCATAATTTGAAACTTTCTTCTTTGAATGTATTGATGTATCTCGGTAGTACGGAGAGCATCAAGCTTTTTTTGGAACATACAGATTGTATGGGAATTGTTTCTATCCGTTCTGTTTATAAGGAACTGGTTGCCGGTAATTTTCGTGTGGTTGAGATAAAAGGAATGCCCATGCAGCGCGAGTTTAATTTTGTGCAACTGCAAGGGCAGGAGGGAGGTTTATCTCAAGCTTTCATGCGATTTGCCGGGCATCACAGTAAGAGTTTGTAATCAAACCTCTTCCATACGGACTAATTCCCAGCCGCAGAATTGTATGACAATGCAGTGAAGTTGAGTTCCCTGACATAGTTGGCGAACTTTCGGACCGGCAGCATAACCATGAATTTGTTCAACGGCTTCCTGCCATTGTGCGGTGCCTTGGGTGTCGTATTTTTCTTTCGGCAGATATTTTAATTCCAAGATATAGCTATGCGCTACTTCTGCGTAACGTTGCAGATCGGGCATCAGAAACATATCGCAAAAGCCGTGATTCAGTTCTACTTCAGGCATTGTGAGGTAGTAGGCGTTCACGCTAAGGTAAGCGGTGAAGAATCCCTGAATGTTACGTTCGCCCTCAATGCTGCTGCGTACGGAAGTATTCTCCTTATAAGCTTGGGCTATGAATTCCAATGCCGGTCGCCATTGTCCGTCAAAAGCCATATCATTGAATAGAATCTCTATATCTATCAGGTTGATATAATGGTGATTTTGATATTCTTCCAGGATATATTCATAATATTGTTTACGGACATTCGTGTTGGGAATTCCCAGGATAGTCAGATTTCCACGTGTTCCGATGATAGTTAGCATACCATAATAAAATAATAGGCTGGGGAATATTTCCGGATTCGTAATTTGGTCGGCAGAAAAAGACTGGTATAGGTTAGTCATGATTTTCCCTTCTTCGGCAATTCGTTTGATAACACCTTTGCGGTTACCGTCAAGACGGTCAAGTTGAATCAGTTTTTTCATCTTATTGTAGTCCGTACGGGTATTAGGATCAATCATCTGTTCAGGAGATTCTCCTAACTGAATTCGATTACGTAGGTAATAGAGTACCATGTCGCAATTAAACATTTTAGGATCTGACTTTAGACTTTGGCGAGCAAAACAATAATTATCATACCATGGCTTCATCTCCTGAATCATTTCTTCAATGTCTCCTTGTAACTGCCCTGCTTCCTGATAATATCGGAGCATAGTACGTACGTCTTCTTCAGAAAATCCCAGCATTTGATTAAACAGTGGATTAGTGCTGATGTTCCAACCTATGTTATATCCGCTTGACAAGTCGTCCAAAGTTACGGGGCTGACCCCAATCATGAATATACGGTCGAACATTCCTTTATAATTCTTGAAGGCATCTCTGTAGAATCCGCTGGCATGGGTGATGGCGTGGTATATCTCATTTCCTTTCTCGTTGAGTACGACATTTGTGAAATTGTCATACTCATCTATAATAAGGTATAGGGGATACCCTTGACGGCGTGCTTCATCGTCTAGTATATGCAGTTTATCAATCCCTTTTTCCGCTGTGCTGAAGCGTTCAATAAACTCATCCGTGTAGTATTCACGATAACGGTTCAGAAAGCCATCCAGTTGCACTGCGCTATACGAATCAAATCTTTGCGGCAGTTCATCAATGTTGCCGCCAATCTTGGAAAAGTCAAGATAAAGCATCTGATATTTGCCTTGAAGCGGAGTTGTATTTTGTCCGATCCAGAGATTCCCGAAAAGTTGCTGGAATTTATCTTTCTGTGAAAGGTCATAATATGAACGAAGCATGCTTAGTAGCAGGCTCTTGCCGAAGCGTCTCGGACGGATGAATATCAGATAGTTGGCTTGATCTTCCAACATGGGGATATACATTGTTTTATCCACATAATAGCGGTTTTGCGTGATTACATCCTCAAAATTGGACATACCATAAGGAATTCCTTTTATTGTTCCCATAACTTTTTCAGATTGTTTCTTCTTGTTTTCCAAACAATTAATTACCAAAGATAGTTTTTTTGAAATGGATATTCCATTCTTTTGCGCTTATTTTTTATCTAATTATAAACGAAGTTTTTAACGTCAGGGATTATTCTTCTACTAGAAAAGAAAAAACGTTTTTATTTCTCATATTCTCATGATTTTACATTAATCATCATATAATCAGTGAATTATAGTATGAGAAATGTTTTTAATAAATCGCATTTCTCATCATTTCCGGGTGAAATAAGCCTTAAAAACAGTTATTTCTCATACTTTTTTAAGTCATTTCTCATACTATTATTGCCCTTCTTCGACTATTTTCTTCTTTGTATATACCCTATGTGTTCCTCTTCCGGTGATTTCTATTCCCGAATCGTTGATGGCCCCATTGTCGCAGTTCAGTGGTTGCTGCTGTTTGTAGCAATCCGGTTAGTTTCCGATATTCCCAAACGGTCAGGAAAGGATGTTCGTCCAGATACTTTAGGGCTAATGCCAGTCGTTGTTCCGGTGTGAATTTATTCGAGGATTTTTGCTTTTTCCAAGGAGCTCTTTCCAACCGGCATCTATCGCTGATATTTCTTACCATTTCCCTGTCTACCCGGAAATTAACACCTCCTATAAAAATACTTTGTGCGTTGCGGTGTTTTCCACCTTCTTCCGCATCTTCCCGTTCCTTGTCTCTGCCTAAGGTGAGCGATGGAGTGAATGTACCTATCCCGTCTATCTTTACCGAACGTCCCTCTGCCATCAGGTGTGCCATTTCAATAGCTGTCTGAAGCAGTACGCCTTCTATGTCTCCGGCACTGAAGCCGCTGACATCGCCCACCCGTCGTGCCAACTCTTTTATGCTTGCATTGTCTATCCGTGCAAACTTCGGATATGTAATTCTTTTGCCCGTCTTTTGTATGTCGGGCATCTCCTCCATAATGTATCGTGCCATACTATCTGTCGTTTAAAGTATTAATAGATAAGTTCTTTTCTATTGGAAGTAAACTTCCTTTCCTCTAATAGAAAAGTTCCTTTGGGTTAAATGTAAACTGTAAACGGAAGTTTTGTTTTTATAAATGCAACTTGCGTTTATAAAAATGAAAGTTCTGTTTTTATAATCAAAACTTTCATTTATAGTTTGCTATTATGCAAAGGTAAGTTTTCTATTTGGGAAAAAGAAGTTTATCCTTAATAAAAAAGAAGTTTTCTATTAATAGTTTAGGAGAGAAGTAGCAAGAGGCAATGTTTTAGAAGAATGGAATGGGGATTTGTTGAAGAATATATGTGTTTATGAAAAAAGAATAACATGCAGTAGGATATTAAATTTTATTTTTATAGTTTTGCAATGTTTCTCACGCCGATACCTCAAATCGTGAGGTTAGGGCGGTGTGGGAAATGTATTATATAAAGAAAGACGTTTACTTGACGTTTTGTCTTTGACGCATCAAACTTCGCAAATTTTGAAACTTCGTCAAAAAACAAAGCAGCAGTAGATGTCTGCGGGATATGTTTTATCTTTCACAAACTTCTTATAAGTAAGTTTGTGAAAATATTTGTATACATATCGGCGTGGGCTTCTGCGTTGCTTGTTCTGACGAAGTTGGGCAATGCGAAGGCCTTGATGCGTGGGACAAGTAACAGGTACAGATTCCCGCGTATTCTATGCTAATATCCTAATCTCTTATTCCGTTTAACAATAAATTAACTTCTCGTTCTTTTTCCTTTCTATTAACTTCTCGTTCTTCATAATATTTGTATGTATTTTGATCATATGGTACTTTCTTCCTGACTAATGCCACTATGATTCTTATGAGTTTGTTCTTGACATTATTTAAAGCCACTTGAGGCTTCTTTCC
>ENA-OQJX01000705-OQJX01000705.1-human-gut-metagenome-genome-assembly--contig:-NODE-705-length-13840-cov-2.410851_pt1 | contig 13840 bp, 15 predicted proteins | sample MGYA00242615_ERZ504782 | MGnify/ENA primary metagenome ERZ504782 (study PRJEB26092, sample SAMD00036354) | human gut metagenome | host: Homo sapiens | study: EMG produced TPA metagenomics assembly of... | reverse complement strand
TTTACGTGGAAGTGGGATACGGACGGAAAAGTTGAGGCTCTCTGATAAGATTTAGGTCGTTTGTTTTTTTTCTGATACAACTTTTAGTATCTTTGCGAAACAGCAGTTTTTTATTGTGACAGAAAATTGCATGTGTTTTGTTAACCATATAGAAAACTAAAAACAATCAGCGTATTATGAACCAGGAATTATCCATGAGCCCAATCTATTGGTGGCTGCCCTTCAAAAACCGGCTTCCGAATTTACGAAAGCAGACATTGTTTCCTATATAAAGGAGAACGACATTCGTATGGTGAACTTCATGTATCCTGCGGCAGACGGGAGACTGAAGACACTGAACTTTGTCATCAATAATGAAGCATACCTTGATGCCATACTTACATGTGGTGAACGCGTAGATGGTTCCAGCTTGTTTCCGTTTATAGAGGCCGGTAGCAGTGATTTGTATGTAGTGCCGCGTTTCCGGACCGCTTTTATAGACCCTTTTTCTGAATTGCCCACACTGTCAATGCTCTGTTCTTATTTCAATAAGGATGGTGAACCGCTGGAAAGTTCTCCGGAATATACCCTGCGTAAGGCATGTCAGGCATTCACTACGGTTACGGGGATGGAATTTCAGGCTATGGGAGAATTGGAATATTATGTCATTTCTGAAAATGACGGATTGTTCCCGGCTACCGACCAGCGTGGTTATCACGAATCGGCCCTTATGCCAAGTTCAATGATTTCCGTACGGAATGTATGTCATATATTGCGCAGGCAGGCGGACAGATAAAGTATGGGCATTCTGAAGTCGGTAATTTTACGCTGGACGATAAGATTTATGAGCAGAATGAAATAGAGTTCCTGCCGGTGCGTGCCGAGGAGGCTGCTGACCAACTGGTGATAGCAAAATGGGTTATTCGTAATCTGGCTAGCCAGTATGGATATAACATTACTTTTGCACCGAAAATCACGGCAGGAAAAGCCGGTTCCGGATTGCATATACATATGCGTATCATGAAGGACGGGCAGAACCAGATGCTGAAAGATGGGGCACTTTCTGAAACAGCCCGTAAGGCCATTGCGGGCATGATGAAGCTGGCTTCTTCCATTACGGCTTTCGGTAATACAAATCCTACTTCCTATTTTCGTCTGGTTCCTCATCAGGAAGCACCGACCAACATTTGCTGGGGCGACCGCAACCGTTCGGTATTGGTACGCGTTCCGTTGGGCTGGTCGGCAAAAACGGATATGTGCATGTTGGCAAATCCGTTGGAGACCCCAAGTCATTATGATACTACACAGAAACAGACGGTGGAAATGCGTTCGCCTGACGGTTCGGCCGATTTGTATCAATTGATTGCCGGACTTGCTGTAGCTTGCCGTTATGGATTTGAGATAGACGATGCTTTAGGAATTGCAGAAAAACATATGTCAATGTAAATATCCACAAGAAAGAAAATGAAGATAAGTTGAAACAACTGGAACAGCTTCCTGACAGTTGTGCCGCTTCTGCCGATTGTTTGGAAAGACAGCGTGCTGTCTTTGAGCAATATCATGTGTTCAGTCCTGCAATGGTTGATGGGGTTATTTCCAAACTGCGTTCTTACGAGGATAGACCTTGCGTGCAGAGATACAAGACAGTCCGGAGGAGATGCTGAAACTGGTCGAGAAGTATTTCCACTGCGGATAGGAGAAGAAATGAGGGCATAACTCGCCGCAGGTTACACAGATTGCTATAGAATTTCTGATAATCAAGAACTTTTATTTGTGTTAATCTGCGGTGATTGTGTATTTTGACACCTCTCCATTATTCCTTTGGCTTTGAATACTGGTTCTGCTTTTTGTATTTCCGATTCGAAGCCGAACCAATAACCATTTTGGGTATTGTCGTCAATGGGTAGAAAACATAAGCGGAGGCTTTCTTTGTAGTTTCCATAGATGACTTCCCAATATTCCGGTGGCATCTGGCGCTTGGTCTTGACTTTCTCTGCTGGTTTTTTCTTTAATGACATGCCTGCCTCTATCCAGGCAATGGTGACCATGATTTTATAGGCCGGATAATGCATACTGCAGAATTCATAGAGTACGAGGCCTCGCTTTTCCAGGCTCATGGGCTGGTCTATAAGATTTTTATCGATTAAAAATTCCAGAAAGCGACGTAGGAAGTCGTTGTCGTCCAGAATCAGCTTGCGGGTGATGGCTTGCCAAGCAGTTGTGTTATAGAATCCATCCAGAAGACGTGACAGTTGCCGGGCTGTTTGAAGCTCGTTGACACTGATTTCATTTGTTTGAAGCACTTCATAAGGGGGAGAGGAGAATATCGGATGCCTAGTTCTTCCGCTCTTCTTCTCATTTCTGTGCCGGGAAGTAACTTCAGGGATTCAAGCTGTATCTCGCCGGCATTGTATCCGGCAAGTGTACGCACATCTTCAAATATTTCGGATAGGTGGTATAGAGGCAAGCCGGCAATGAGGTCGGCGTGTGTTTCCATATTGGGTAGGGAACATAGGAAACGAAGACCTTGCAGTGAGTCCTCCAGGCTTCCCATCCGACGGCTTTTCTGGAGGACCGGTTCGCGCAGGCTTTGAATACCGGCCTCGAGATGGAGCAATCCTTTAGGTAGCTTTTTCAATTCATTTTTCAGCTCTTCGGATAATAGTGCAGGGTGTATTTCTAAGTGAAAGCATATGTCCGGGTTGAATTCCAGGAAAAGTTGCAGTAATTCTTTAGCACGGCGCGGATTATAATTAAAGGTCCGGTCGAGGACGCGTACGTTTTTTATTCCATGACTGTGGATAATTTGAAGGCGTTCACGGATACTTTCAATGGACAGTGTGCGCACCGGTTTTTCTTCACCGCTGACGCAGAATGCGCATGTGTTGAAACAGCCTCGGGTAGTCTCCAGTTGTACGAATGGTTTGCTCCAGTTGAAAAACAGCTGTTTTCCGGTGGTACGAGCCGTGAAAAGTTAAGTACACGGGCTATGCCGTTGTCTATATATTGCTTTTGAGGATTCATATAGCAGAGTCCCGGAATACTGTTCCACTTTTCCGGCTGGTTCCAGCAAGACAGCCATTGGGGGAATGCTTCTTCTCCCTCTCCCCTGAATACACAGTCGATGAAAGGGTTTTTATGCAGAAAGTCTTCATTGTTTCCTAAGAATTCAGGTCCACCCAAGATGAAGTAGCTATTGGGAAGCAATGCTTTTAATCTCGCTGTGATGTGCAACAGTTGTTCGTGGTTGAACAACCATGTCGTTGCGGCAATGATGTCGGGTTGGTGCCGGTATATTTCGTCGACAATCATTCCTACGTTTTCATTGATGGTGGCAGATACGATTTCCCATTTTACGGAATTGTTCTTTGCTATTTGTGCGTGCAGTGCAGGGAGTGCCAACGAAGAGTGTGCATACGAGCTATTGAGGTCTATCCAGAGAATTTTCATATTTGATTGAATTTCATCTTTGCAAAGATAACTGATTTTGCTTTTCGTATAAACAAAAAGGGTTATATTTGCATGTCGGAAATCGAAAATAGTAGAGTTATTGGTATAGAATGTTTTTTGAAAGATGAAATATTCTTTTTGTATTCTTATTTCTATAAGGTGATAACGGGTTGTCTTATCACTGGCTTGATAAAGTAAGGAAGGAAGTACTATTAAGTGTGATTGATACAGAATGCAAAATATCGGAATAAGTTTCCAGCTATTTTGAACATTTTGAGAAAGTAAACTCTTTTGTACAAGGACTGGTTTAGGTAATTGATTCCTTCCTATGATGTAGGGATACTCTGTGAGGAGTATCCCTACAATTTTTTACATTGATTCCACGTTGCCTCCCTTTGGGGGATTGTTTGGACAATAACAAAAAAAGAGGAATATTCTTTCGAATTTCCTCTTCTTTGCGGGTGGCAGATGGGACTCGAACCCACGACATTCAGAACCACAATCTGACGCTCTAACCAACTGAACTACAGCCACCATGTTAGTGCATTTCTTAAATGCGGTGCAAAGATAGGGATAATCTTTAATATTGCAAAGAATGAGACGAAAATTTTTGAGATTTCTGCATTATTTTTTCTTCTCGTAGATACCTATATTGTGCTGCTGGAGCAGCTTTCGAGAGCTTTTGACAAAGATTTCCAGGTGTTTACGAGCTTCCGGCGTTAAATGTTCTGTAGGAAAACTGGCAGGATAAAGAATGTAATTTTTTTCTTTAGTAAGTTCCGGCCGGCCGGTCCAGACCAGATTATATCCACAATAGGAAACACGACAGTATGGAAAAGGCAGAGGATTGGAGTCTGGCAGGGGCGTCTGACTCTGACCGGTGTAAGAGGGACGGATGGGTTGGGGGAGAGGATGTTTCTCCAACTGCAAAGTGAAGATGAGCCGCCGTCAGTGTTGGCCTTGCTCATATTGGAAATGAAGTTTCCCAAGGAGTAGACTATGATGTGCTGTTCGGTACCGTTGGTACGTAGTTCCATCGGTTGAATGACGTGAGGGTGTGAACCGATAATATGTGTTACGCCTTGTTGGAGCAACCAGTTGGCCAGTTCGCGTTGCTCACGGTTGGGAAGGGACTGATATTCCTCTCCCCAATGCATGCAGGCAATAATGGCATCCGGTTGGCGTGCCTTGCACTTTGGATATCTTGCAGGATGGTATTCTTATCAATATAGTTTACGATATTGGGAGAGGTAGCCTTGATACCATTGGTGCCGTAAGTATAGTTGAGTAGGGCAATGCGAAAGCCGTTTCTGTTGATGAACAGGGGATAGCGTTGCCTGCGCGTCCGACAGATTCTTGTAGGTGCCTGCGTAACGAATACCGGAGGAGTCAAGCAATTGTATGGTACGCTCCATTCCCTTTTTTCCACGGTCCAGACAGTGGTTGTTGGCTGTCAGTAAAATATCGAATCCGGCGTCCTTTATGGCCTGAAGATATTCATCGGGGGCGCTGAACATAGGATAGCCCCGATAGGGCCTGCCCCCCAATGTGACTTCCAGATTTCCTATGGCGAGGTCTGCCTGGGATATTTGCTCTTTTATGAGGGAGAAGCAGGAGGAGTAGTCATATTTTCCTTCAGATACATGTGCAGCGTCTATTTGTGCCTGGTGCTGCATCAGGTCGCCGACAAATAATAGCGTAATCCTTTCCTGCGAGGAAAGGGTTACGCTATACAGTAGGACAACAATGAAGACGGCGAGCGTTTTCATCGCCTTGTTATTGGTAGATTGCTTTCTTGCCGGCGAGCAATGTATTCTTCATAAGGGAAACGATGGTCATGGGACCTACGCCTCCCGGTACGGGGGTAATGAATGAACATTTGGGAGCTACTTCGTCGAATTTCACATCACCGGTCAACTTGAATCCGGATTTCTTGGAGGTATCGGGCACACGGGTAGTACCTACATCAATAACGACAGCGCCTTCCTTGACCATTTCCGCCTTAACAAAGTTCGGTTGTCCCAACGCAGCAATGATGATGTCCGCTTCCTGGCATTCCTTTACCAGGTCTTTGCTGCGGCTGTGGCATACGGTCACTGTGGCATCGCCGGGATAAGCCTTCTGCATCATCAGGCAGCCATGGGTTTGCCGACAATGTTACTGCGTCCCAATACCACGCATTTCTTGCCTGAAGTCTCTATCTGATAGCGCTTCAGCAGTTCGAGGATACCGTTGGGAGTAGCGGATACATAGCAGGGAAGGCCAATGGACATCCGTCCCACGTTGATGGGATGAAAGCCGTCCACATCCTTGCGGTAGTCGATGGTTTCAATCACTTTCTGCTCGGAGATGTGCTTGGGCAAGGGAAGCTGTACGATGAAACCGTCCACATCCGCATCCTCGTTCAATTCGCGTACCTTGGCGAGCAGTTCCTTTTCGGTAACGTCTGCCTCGTAACGGATAAGTGAGGACTTGAATCCGCAAACTTCGCATGCTTTTACTTTGGCGGCAACGTAGGTTTCGCTACCTCCATCGTGTCCTACAAGAATGGCGGCCAGATGCGGGCGTTTACCCCCACGAGCCACTATCTCGGCTACTTCTGCTGCAATCTCTTGCTTTACTTGCTCTGAAATTGCTTTTCCATCAATCAGTGTCATAGGCTGTTATCTTATCTTTTTAATTTCGGCATCATCTTGCCCATCTTGCTGCCAGTGACCATCTTCATCATCTTGCGGGTCTGGTCAAACTGTTTCAGCAGGCGGTTTACTTCCTGAATATTCGTACCGCTACCTTTGGCAATGCGCTGGCGGCGTGAACCGTTCAGAATGGCCGGATTGCTGCGTTCTTCCGGAGTCATGGAGTAGATGATGGCTTCAATGCTCTTGAAGGCATTGTCGTCAATGTCTATATCCTTGATGGCTTTACCTACGCCCGGTATCATGGAGGCAAGTTCCTTCAAGTTACCCATTTTCTTGATTTGTGCAATCTGGCTCAGGAAGTCGTTGAAGTCGAACTGGTTCTTGGCAATCTTCTTTTGCAGGCGTTTGGCTTCTTCCTCGTCATATTGTTCCTGTGCACGTTCCACCAAAGATACGATGTCACCCATACCGAGAATACGGTCGGCCATACGTGAGGGATGGAACTGGTCGATGGCATCCAGCTTTTCACCGGTACCTACAAACTTGATGGGCTTGTTTACCACCGAACGGATAGAAAGGGCGGCACCACCGCGGGTATCACCATCCAGTTTGGTCAATACTACACCATTGAAGTCGAGCCGTTCGTTGAATTCCTTAGCGGTGTTCACTGCATCCTGACCGGTCATTGAATCCACTACGAACAGAATCTCGTCCGGATTGATGGCCTTCTTGATGGCGGCAATCTCGTTCATCATCTCCTCATCCACTGCCAGACGACCGGCTGTATCGACAATTACAAGGTCGTAACCTTTGGCTTTGGCTTCTTGGATGGCATTTTGGGCAATGGCTACCGGATTTTTGCTGTCCGGTTCCGAGTACATCGGTACGTCAATCTGTTCAGCCAGTACACGCAACTGCTCGATAGCGGCAGGACGGTACACGTCACAAGCCACCAATAACGGCTTTTTGTTCTTCTTGCTCTTCAGCATGCGGGCCAGCTTTCCGGAGAAAGTTGTTTTACCGGAGCCTTGCAAACCGGACATTAGGATAATGGCAGGCTTGGAGTCGAGGTTTATTTCAGAAGTCTCGCCGCCCATGAGCTGGGTCAGTTCATCGTGTACGATTTTTACCATCAGCTGGCTGGGCTTAACGGCTGTCAGCACGTTTTGTCCCAAGGCTTTTTCCTTAACGGTATCGGTGAAGTTTTTGGCTACCTTATAGTTCACGTCGGCATCCAAAAGTGCCTTACGTACGTCTTTCAGGGTTTCCGCAACATTGATTTCGGTGATTTTGCCCTCACCTTTCAAAATTTTAAACGACCTTTCAAGTCTCTCGCTTAAATTATCGAACATAGTATCTAATTACAATTACTAAATTACAAATTACTCTTATTGAGGCGCAAAAGTACAAAAAATCCCTTTAACTGCCTTCTTTTGAAGCAGAATATTATTGAAGACTTGCAGCGGGATGGGCGAAAAGAATGGAAGTGCCGGTCAAGGCACTGATAATCATCTATATTATTCTGTTTTTTTAGTTCTTTTTGCTTACTTTCTATTGATAATGTCTCTGGCGCAGGGTCCTTCGTGGTTGGGATATCCCGGTGCGTGGCTGCGCCATCTCTTGTCGGCTTCAACTTTCAGGCTTCGGTAGTCGTCCTGTGTGCGGCGGATGTAGTCGTCCAGCAGTGCCCGGTGCTCGGCCAGAATCTTTGAGTATTTGGGGTCATGGGCAAGGTTTCGTCTTTCTCCTTTATCCTTCAGCATATCATACAGTTCTTCCCCGTTGCCTTCCAGATAGTGTGTGTATTTGTATCTGGGACTGCGTATCATCGTCCCGGGCTGACGGTCACTTCGTATTCACTGTGCCATTCGGAGGCTGCATAGGGGTGCTGTCTCTTTTGCTTCTCGCCTTTCAGGAAAGGGGCAAGGCTGATGCCGGGCTTGGAGGAAGGCACCGGAATGCCTGCCAGTTCACAGAGAGTGGGCAGCAGGTCGATAGTGGGTTGGGTCAGTAAATCTTCCACCGGTTTTTGACGGGGATGAATACCGGGACCGGCTATGATGAAGGGCACATTTGTCATTTCTTCGTAAAAGCTGACCTGCTTGGTTACCATGCGGTGTGACCCCATTCCGTCTCCGTGGTCTGCCAGTACAATGACAATTGTATTTTTGCCGGCGGGAGTGGAGTAGAGGCTTCCAGTACACTCTCTATCTGTCTGGCCACTATCCGCGTGTAATGCTGGAAGGCGGCGACGTAGTGCCGGTAATTGTCCTCGTTCCAGTGGGCGGCTTGCATCATCCTCCGGTGGCTGCAGCAGATGTACTGAATGGGCAACGGAAGTTTTTCCCAGTCTTCCACTTCAAAGTTTTCGGGTAGTAGCGGGAGTGGGGTACTGATGGGGCTATCTATGTGCTCCCCTTTATTTTCGCCTACATATCCGCAGATATTGTGCGGGTTTTGGAAATCGGCTATGCAGATGAAAGGTTCTTGCGGTGGATTGCTGAGATAGGCCACGGCATCCTCGCAGGTTCCTACATCCAGAAAGCTGTCATTGTTGACGGGAAATTCGGGGTCGGTGAAGGGCTTGGCAACCGGTTCCTTGTGGCGGAATCCCCTTAGGGAACCCATGTCATGGGTTTTGCCAAAGTGGACGGCCTCATAACCGTTGGCGGTGAAGAGGCTTCCCAGGGTCGGAATGCTGTCGGGCAGCGGAGGATTGATGTGTTCGGCCGAGTTGGAACGTACATTGGTTTGATGCGGCATCAGTCCGCTCCATAAGGCAGCGCGTGACGGTTGGCTGAGGGGGCATCCCACGTATGCGTTGGCAAATGTTACACCTTGGGAGGCAATTCGGTCTATAGGTGGAGTGCAGCTGGGGTCGGCACCGTATGCGCCTACTACCCGCTGGGTCAGATGGTCGCATTGGATAATAAGAAAATTGGGCGATTGCTGTGCCATTACCGGAAAGCTGCACAATGCCATTCCCATAAAAGAGTGAATCGTTTTCATCAGATTTGGATTTTATTTGTTCAAGGTTATTGTATGGTGGCAAATGTATGAAAAAACGGATATAAAAAAAGCTTCCACCTACGTTTATGAACGTAAATGGAAGCTTTTGTACAATATCTGTATGCAGTTGTTGTTAACTGTTCATGCTCATCAGGAATTCGTCGTTGTCTTTGGTCTTCTCCAGACGGTCTTTTACGAAGTCCATGGCTTCTATCGGATTCATGTCGGCAAGGTACTTGCGGAGAATCCACATGCGGTCCAGTGTCTGCTTGTCTTGCAGCAGGTCATCGCGGCGAGTGCTGGAGGCAACGATGTTGACAGCCGGGAAGATACGCTTGTTGGACAAGTTGCGGTCGAGCTGCAACTCCATATTACCCGTACCCTTGAATTCTTCGAAGATAACCTCGTCCATCTTCGAGCCGGTGTCAATCAAGGCAGTGGCAAGGATGGTCAGTGAACCGCCGCCCTCGATGTTACGTGCTGCACCGAAGAAGCGTTTGGGCTTATGCAATGCGTTGGCATCCACACCACCGGAAAGCACTTTGCCGGAAGCCGGGGATACGGTGTTGTAGCACGTGCCAGGCGGGTGATGGAGTCGAGGAAGATGACAACATCGTGTCCGCATTCCACCATGCGTTTTGCTTTTTCAAGGACGATGCCGGCAATCTTCACGTGGCGTTCTGCCGGTTCGTCGAAGGTAGAGGCGATTACTTCCGCATTGACGGTACGCGCCATGTCGGTAACTTCCTCCGGGCGTTCGTCGATGAGCAGCATAATCATGTAGACTTCCGGATGATTGGCGGCAATGGCGTTGGCTATGTCTTTCATCAAGATGGTCTTACCGGTTTTGGGCTGTGCCACAATCAAGGCACGCTGACCTTTGCCGATGGGGGCAAACAAGTCTACGACACGGGCCGACATAGAGTCGGAGTATCCGCCTTTGCAAAGCTTGAACTTCTCGTCCGGGAAGAGGGGAGTGAGGTGCTCGAACGGTACGCGGTCGCGTACGAAAGCCGGGTCACGTCCGTTTATTTTGGATACTTTTACCAGCGGGAAGTACTTTTCGCCTTCTTTCGGGGGACGGATTACGCCTTCTACCACATCACCGGTTTTCAGGCCGAACAATTTGATTTGTGATTGTGATACGTAAATATCGTCCGGTGAGGACAAATAGTTGTAATCGGAGGAACGGAGGAAGCCGTAGCCATCCTGCATGATTTCCAGTACACCGGTTCCGGTGAGGATGTCGTCGAATTCGTACGCCTTCTCGCGTTCTATTACAGGTTTGCGTTCCGGAGCGGCGGGATAGTTCTCTCCGTTGTTATACGGTTGTGCAGGGCGCTGCTGTACGGGGCGCTGCTGGTTATAGCCACCGGTACGGTTATTATTGTTGTTATTATTATATGGGTTGTTGTTGTCACGGGGACGGAGGCGTGGGCGTTGTGGCTGTTGCGGTTGCAGTTCGGCAGGGGCAACGGCAGGAGTGGGAGTTGCGGGAGTTTCTGCTTTGGTCGCTTCGAATTTACCGATAAGTTCGGAAGGCAACTCTATCTTTTCTGTGGGGAGGTCTTCAATGGGGATGAAGTCATCTGCCGCCTCGGCCAGAATAGGGCTTTCGTCCGGTACGATATTCTTCACGGCTTTTTAGCTTCCACTTTTTAGCTTCCGCTTGGGGTTCCGTTTTCGGAGCTTTAGCCTCGAAGTTCAATTCCGGTTCGGCAACCTTCGGGGTTTCCGTTGCTTGGGGTGCGGCAGTCTCTTCCTTTACCTTGCGGGGGCGTCCCGGTTTGCGTTTGGGTGCGGCGGCTTCTTTGGCTGGCGCCGGCGTTGCAGCTTCTATGGTCGGTTCTTGGGGTGCTTCCACAGTTTTGGGTTGTTCTTTCGCAGCCGGTGCTTCCTCTGTTTTGGCTTTGGTGAGGTCTCCGTTTTTATTGGCTGAGAACACTTTGTCGGCACCTTCCTTTTTTACGGTCTTGACAGTGACGCGCGAGCGTTTTTGCTTTTCCCCTTTACGCTCTTCCTTCAGCTTGTCGGCGGCAACTTTCTTGGTAGCGCCTGCGATAGCTTGTTCGTCAAGTATCTTGTAAACAAGTTCTTCTTTTTTGAGTGAGTCTGTTTTTTTATACCAGTTCTTGGGCAATAGTTTGTAGTTCCGACAAATTTTTGTCGTTCAGTTGAATGATGTTATACATACAGTATATATGTGAATGGTTTAAAATTTACTTTTATTGAAAGGCATAAGTGCACAGTTGCAGTTGTTGTAGGAAGCAACTTGGGCAAGTTTACCTTGTGATATATGATTTATATGGGATATTTATTATTGAACCGGAAATCTGATAAACAATTCTCGCCACAGCAAGAAGTCGCAGAATGTTTCAACGGTGCAAAGGTAATAAATATTTTTGGTTTCATAAACAAATCATCTTTTTTTAAATTTAGAACTTTATCTTTGCTGTATTAACAACAACATGAAGGATTGGTTTATGAATATAGATGAAGTACAGTTGATAACTTTTTCACCTACTTGTACCTCTAAACAAGTGGGAGAGGCAATTGTTCACGGAACGGGAATTTCGTCTGTCTCCAAAGTGGACCTCACTTTGGAGGCGGCGGGTAAAAGGGAGGTGCCTTCCATGCTTTGGCGGTCATCACGGTGCCCGTATATGGCGGTCATGTGGCTCCTTTGGCATTGGAGCGGATGAAGGAGCTTCATGCTGACGGTGCACCTGCCGTGGTTGTGGTGGTGTACGGCAACCGGGCCTATGAGAAGGCTTTGGTGGAATTGGATGCTTTTGTCACGAAGTTGGGCTTCAAGGTAATTGCAGGTGCTACGTTGTAGGAGAGCACTCTTATAGCTGTGAGAAATATCCGGTGGCATCCGGACGTCCGGATGCGGACGACTTGGAGTATGCAAAGCTTTTTGGTGAAAAAATACGTGCTAAAATTGCGGCGGCCGAAGATATGGAGAAACTGTATGGGGTGGATGTGACCCGTATCCAGCGTCCGCGCCAGCCTTTCTTCCCGTTGCTCCGCTTTTTGCGCAGAGTCGTCAAGTTGCGTAAGAGTGGGGTGCCTATGCCCCGTACTCCGCAAGTGGATGCGGAACGTTGTACGCATTGCGGATATTGCGTGAAGCATTGTCCTGCAGGAGCCATTATAAAAGGAGACGAGTGCAATACGGTTGCAGAGAAATGCATCAAATGTTGTGCTTGTGTGAAAGGCTGTCCGCAGAAGGCGCGCACGTATGACACGCCGTTTGCCGTATTGCTTTCCGATTGCTTCAAGAAACAGAAGGAGGACAGAATCATTCTGTGATGGCTACTGGTCGATGGTTGATACGACCAACACTTTCCGGGTTTTTTCGTCTATTCTGAAACGGTTGTCCACCCGTTCTCCCACCAGCCAGATGATGTCATCTCCGCAGCAAAGCACCCATTGCCGTTCTTTGCGCAGAAGGGAGAACTTGCGTCGGTCAGGTAGTCGCTTACCTTCTTCCGGCCTTTCATGCCGAAGGGCACGAAGCTGTCTCCCTGCCTGCAAAGGCGCAGTGATAGGGGATGCTGGAGTTTGTCGGCATCAAAGCAGGCGGTAGCTTTGTCGCGTGGAATCATGAAATCCGGTGCATAGGGATGCTCTTTCATTTCCAATAACGGCTTTACGGCTTCCTGTACGGGTTCTATCAACAACGAGCCGCGGTCTTTGATGACACGCCAGCCGGGGGTGGCAAAGACTTTGCCGGGCTGTCCGTCCAATGTCCGGCAGATGTCCCTTACTTGTGCGGCGTTGAATCCAAGCGGATGCAGAATTTCAAATAAGACCGTTTCCGGTGCCGCTTCTTGCCTCAGGGCGCCGATACTTATGCCTTCCGGTGTCTTGACTCGCAGTTTGGCTTCTTCTATACCTATATTATATATAGAGGCGGCATCGTCCAGATGCTCTGCCGTTTTGAGGATGCTTTCCTTGACGGAGGGGTTTATCTCCTGCATCATGGGAAGCAGGTTCAAGCGTATTTTGTTGCGGGTATATTCGTCCTGCAGATTGGTGCTGTCCGTCACGTAGGCTTGCCCGATACTTTCCAGATAACCGACGATTTCCTTTCTGTCCAGGCAGAGCAAGGGGCGGACTATATGTCCGTTTCGGGGGCGTATGCCCCGCAACCCGTTGATGCCGGTACCGCGAATCAGATTGAGCAGCAATGTCTCTACACTGTCATCTTGATGGTGGGCGACGGCAATGACAGCTGCACTGCATGCTTCCCTTGTTTTTTCGAACCACGCGTAGCGCAATTCCCTTGCAGCCATTTCGATGGAGATATGCCGTTCCTTTGCTTCCTGCTCCGTGTTGAAGTGGACGGTGTGCAGCGTCACCCGGTGCTCCAGGCAGAGTTGGCGTACAAAGTGCTCGTCGCGGTCGGATTCCGCTCCGCGCAGATGGAAGTTGCAATGGGCGGCTTCGCATGTGTATCCCAGGCTGAGGAGCAGGCGCAGCAACGCCACGGAGTCCGCCCCGCCGCTCAGTGCCACAAGTATCTTGTCGTCCAGCGAGAAGAGCTTGTGGCGCTCGATGTATTGTACTACCTTCTGCATATTCAACTATAGAGTGGTGCAAAGATAGTGCAAACGATTTTTATTGCCATATCTGCAAGTATCTATTTTCAGAATCTCTATCGGCTAAGGTCGTATTTGCTAAAAGCTAATCTTACCACAGCTGTGTTTTATGCATACCACAGCTTTGTTCTTTTCTTACCACAGCTGTGTAAGAAA
>ENA-OQJX01000704-OQJX01000704.1-human-gut-metagenome-genome-assembly--contig:-NODE-704-length-13857-cov-0.920830_pt1 | contig 13857 bp, 24 predicted proteins | sample MGYA00242615_ERZ504782 | MGnify/ENA primary metagenome ERZ504782 (study PRJEB26092, sample SAMD00036354) | human gut metagenome | host: Homo sapiens | study: EMG produced TPA metagenomics assembly of... | reverse complement strand
ACATAATCAACCTCCTTAGGTGAGAAACGTACAAAACCATTCTAGAAAAGACACACAGAAAAAATACTCCTACATAGCCAACCAAAAATGGAATCTCCGCCTTTGCGATCTCTCCCATCTTCAGCTTTGACACTGTGGCCGCCGAGTAGATGTTCACCGCTACCGGAGGCGTCATAGTTCCCACTACATTGGAAATACACACAATCATTCCAAAATGCACTACATTGATGCCCATGCTCTGAGCGATAGGCCACAATACCGGAACTAACAAAACAGCTATGGCTGTCCCCCCATAAAGGTTCCGAAAATCAGAAGAATCACTGCTACCACCAGGCAGAACATTGTTGCATTTAAATTCATGCCAATCACCGTATCCACCAGGGCCTTGGAAGCGCCAGAGATTGTGAACACCCACGAGAAGGCTGTGGACGCAGCGATGATGAACAGGATCATAGCAGAACTCTTGGCAGAGTCCTTGATGATTTGGATTGTATCCGGCAGATTCAGCTCACGGTAGATAAAAGCTCCGGCAATAGCTGCCCATACAACAGCCACCGCAGCGCTTTCCGTGGCAGTCAACATACCGGAATAGATTCCTCCAGAATAATAATGGGTGTAAGCAGCGCTGGAATGGCGTCCAGAAAAACCTTCACCACCTCGGCGGGCGTGCGCTTCACATTCTGTTTCGGCCACTTTTCCTTATGGGCAAACCACAGTACCTCCACCATCAGTACCAGCATAATCACAATACCAATCATCATCCCCTGCTTGAACATATTTCCAACAGAGGCACCTGTCAGCGTACAGTAAATCACCATTATAATAGATGGCGGGATGATGGGCCCAAGCCCACCGGACACTACCAGAAGTCCTGCGGTCCGCGGCCCTGGATAACCCTTTTGATCATATCCCCGTAGAGCATGGTTCCGATGGCAATGACCGTTGCAGGGCTGATCCAGATAAGGCAGCAAAGAATGCACAGGCCAGTACCAGCGCCAGGCTCATACCGCCTCTCACGTTGCCCACCAGGCAGTCCGCAAAATCTACAATCCGCCTGGAAATCCCCCCCTTCGTCATAAGATTGCCAGCCAGTACAAAAAATGACAATGGCCATGATAGAGCTGGACTGCAGCCCGCCAAAGATCCTTTGGGCGATAGCGTGGAGGAGGCCGGAAGGCCCCCGAACACCACGGCCGCCAGTGAGGCCACACTCAAGGAGATGGACACCGGTACCCCGATTACCAGGCAAAGAATAAAAATCAAAAATAAAATCAATCCTGCATTCATGTCCTGTTTCCCTCTTTCTTTCCGAATTCTGCAATCTGCTGTACCAGCGTAATGTCTGAATGACGAAGATAAGTCCGAAGGCCAGTACCAGCGAGAAATACATCAGAGACATGGGAAGCTTCATCACAGGCGTAGTTTGGCCGGCTTGAAGCTGCTTTAAGACCAGGGCCCCTCCCGCTTTAATCATGATAAAAGCAAATCCCACCAGAATCACCTGCCGGATAAGATCCACAATCTTGCGGGCCACACCGTGTAGTTTGTCCACCACGCAGTCACCGCCACCTGGGTGCCATCTCTTAGACCCACCTCTGTTCCCAGCAGCGCCATATAGGTCATACTGTATATGGCTATCTCTTCTGTCCAGGCATGGAGGCCTGGATAAAATTCCGATTCAGCACAGAAATGAAATAGGAAGCGACCATGGCCACAAAAGCAGCGACCATGACTGCATACTCTGCCGATGTAACGCATGACAGAAGCTTTTTCATAAATTTCATACGAATCCTCTCCTCTGTTTCTACTGTACCGCACTCTTGGCTGCGTCGACAGCTGCTGCCCATTTCTCGTCGTAGGAAGCACCATTCTTTTCCTGGGCCGCCTGATACTCTGCCTTTAATGCCTCGGTATCAATATCATAGAAGGTCACACCTGCACCCTCTAAATTTTCCACTGCCTCTGCATTAGCCTCATTCAGGTAGGCCCACTGGGCCTTGCATCCCTCCTGCACCGCATTGACAAAGGGCTCTCTCATGTCTTCAGGAATCTTGTTCCAGGCATGTCGCTCATACAGATCGGAATGTAGACAAAGCAGTGCTTTGTGTTCGTGATTGAATTCACTCCTGCCTCATAATACTTATTAATCCAGCAGTTAGATACTGCATTCTCACAGGCATCAATGGTTCCCTGCTGAAGCGCTGTGAACTGCTCGGAGGCAGAGATGGCCACCGGATTCAGCCCCAAAGGCACGTAAATGGCCGCCAAGCTGGCCCTCCGTTCTGGCATCCACCCGGATTTTTACACCCTTAAAACGTCTTGCCGGGGTCTGAAATTGGTTTCGTTAGAGAACACATCCCGAAATCCTGACTCTAAATAGCCAATGACGTGAAGGCCATGCTTTTCCGCCTCGGCAGAAATCAGATCTCCCAGCTCATTCTGCACCGCGTAATTAGCCTGGTCTGCGCTGTCCCAGAGAAAGGCCTGGTCTAAAATAGACATTTCTGGAATATAGTTGGCCAAAACCGAATTAGCGCAGGTAGCGATGTCCAGATCGCCCTGGATCGCCATATCCAGGGTATCTGCCTCTCCACCCAGAACGCCGCCTGCCTGGATGGTAAGCTGGATTTTTCCTTCCGTGGCCTCATTCACCAGCTCGGCAATCTTTTCTGCTCCCTTGTAATAATTCGACTGGGAATTATCCACCAATGCCATTGTGAAATTCAGAGATTCTTCATTGGCAGCAGCTTCCGTCTCGCTGTTTCCCGAAACGCTTCCCTTTGCCTCTGTTTGTCCGCTGCCGGACGAGCCGCAGGCCATAAGCCCAAGAGCTGTCAGTACCGCAATTCCTGATAATAAATACGTTCTTTTCAACACACTGATTTCCCTCCGTTTTCTAAATTGTTCTGTAAACAAAAAAAATATATCCGACGAATGCAGTGTAGCACATCGGATATATTTTGTCGATATGTTGGATTTTGTTTCTATATTTGCAGATATTTATTGTGTATATTGTACAATATTTTTAAAAGTCATTCGATGACTTTCCCGCCTTCTGCTGTTCAATCTCCTCAATAATCTTTCTTCGGGTACTGTTTAAGTGATCGATCATACTGTAACGGGCTCCACTGGCATCTCCCCGTTCGATAGACTCCGAAATCATATGATGGAATTTCACCGTCTGATTTGCCAGCTCGTCATTTGTGACCTTGCAGAACAGAGGGATTCCCTTGACTACAATCTCCATCAGCTTGCAGGCAATCTCATTCTTAGAACACCTGGCAATCTGAAGATGGAACTCTATATCCTTCTCATAATGGGATTCCTGCATCTGGATCTGCCAGCGCACCTCTGCCTCCAGCTCCATCAGTTTCCGGCAGTCCTCATAAGTCGCGTTGGTAGCTGCCAGGGCAGCGATATCCGGTTCCAGCATCAGCCTTACTTCTGAAAATTCCAGCGCTTTATTTGGCAGCTCTTCCGGCAAAAATGCTCCCAAAAGGTTTGGCGTCTCTCCCCCGCTGATCTCAATGGGCTTTTGCTTCTGCCTCAAAAGATAGGTGCCGCTGCCCTGAACAACCTCCACCAACCCTTCAAACCGCAACAGTTTTACCGCGTCCCGGACAGTCCCTCTGCCAACCTCGCAGTATTCGGCCATCTGCAGCTCATTTGGAAGCCTATCGCCCGCCTTCATTTCATTCTCAATAATATACTGCCGTATCTTCACGGCCACCCGCTCCGAGAGCGTCTCTGTCTTTTGTCTCACCCAGACACCGCCTTTTTCCATCATGTTTTCTGTCAGTATACAATACCGCCGGGGTTCTGCAGGTGCAGGCACATTCAATCATCCAATCCCGCCATACACAATTCCCAGTATGAACACTATCACGGCCAGCGGCACATAGACATACCTGGCTAAAGGTCCGAAGAACTCTCCCAAAGGCTTTTTCCTGCCTTCCTCCAGTTCCTCCCGTATCTCCTTATATCCCAGAATATAATAAATGGATACAGCCCCCAGCACTGCGCCGAAGGGCACCACAATAATGGTGATGAAATCCATCCACGAACCCACCTTAGGCTCTGACTCCAGAAAAATACCCACTAACAGGGCAATGCCGCTGCACAGAGCCACGGCCGCTTTCCTGGGAAGCTTAAACCGGTTCTGCCATGACTCGCTTACGGCCTCAAACATATTAATTAAGCTGGTGATGCCCGCAAAAGCCACGGACAGGAAGAATATCACTGCGAACAGCCTTCCCATAGGCATCTGCCGGAAAATCTCAGGCAGGGTGATAAACATAAGGGGCGGGCCTGCGTTTGGCTCAATGCCGAATGCAAATACAGCAGGCATAATGGCAAGGGCAGCCATCATGGCAGCCACCGTATCAAAAAAAGCAGTGCGGATGGATGCTTGGGTATATCCTCTGTCTTGGCCAGATAGGTGCCGTACACAATCATTCCCGAGCCCGTGATGGACAGTGAGAAAAATGCCTGTCCCATTGCCATGACCCAGGTATCCACCTTTAATAAATCACTCCAGTCCGGGGCAAAGAGGAATTTATATCCTTCTGCCGCCCCCGGCAGGAAGGCCACACGGATGGCCAGTATTGCAAACAATACAAAAAAGGAAGGCATCAGGACCTTATTAATCTTCTCAATACCCTTGGTGGCCCCAAACATAAGGATGCCGGCCGCAGTCACCACCACCAGGACATGCCAGGGAACACTTCCGAACTCACCTGTGGCCTGGCTGAAATAGGCCGCTGCATCCGCTGTAAGGATAGCCCCTGTTACGGAACCAGCCAGGCTCTTACCACCCAGCCCACGATAATGGCATACCCAATGGCGATACCTAAAGAACCCAGAAGAGGAATCCAGCCCAGGAAATACCCCAGCCTGCCCTTTTCTATTTTTTTCCAGCAATATTCATAGGCGCCCAGGGTTCCGGTCCTGGCCCGGCGTCCAATGGCAAACTCAGCCGACAGCCTACCAGGCCGAATAATACAATGAATAGAATATAGGGCACCAGAAACGCGCCGCCGCCGTATTGCCCTACGCGGTACGGAAACATCCAGATATTGCCCATTCCCACTGCGGAACCCACACAGGCCAGCACAAATCCCAGGCTGCTTCCAAAGCCGCCGTTCTGGTGCACGGCTGCCGGTGAGGAATCCGTTTTTTTCTGCTTGTTCATAACTTCTCCTTTATGACATACATTTAGACGGCCTGCGGTCCTGCATGAAAATGAAACAGGACTGCCTGTAACGCCATCTTTAATATACTACCCCATTTACACCATTTAGTCAAAGTTTTAAAGCAAAAAAGCGGCAATTAGAAAAATCCGAAAAGCAATCCCCAAAGAACCGGCATCTGTTATAACATATCGACCACATCATAGCTGCTTCCGTTCCACACTGCCGGACGCACCTGCCTGGTCTTAAGCTGTTCCACAAAATCCTTCAGACAGTCTACCTTCTCCGGCAGCCATGTGGCATACTTTCCAATCTGGCCCATGGTGTGGGCATCGCTGGCCCTATGGTCTTAAGCCTAATTCCCGGCAGTAAGTAAATGCCCTGCGGTTGGCCTCCAGGGCCGTACTGCCGTTTAACACCTCCACCCCGTGGAGCCCTTTGACCGCGCGGAGATTTTCCTCCAGACCGCGGTTATTGTTCCGGAAAGGGTGGCAGGAGACACAGAAACCGCCGGCCTCATTAACATGGTTTATAAAATCCTGGGCATCCACCGGCAGCCGGGATAATCTTCAATCCCCCACGCCGTGATATCCCCCTGAACGGAAAAGAATTCAATACCCACAAAAATGGGAAAACCGGTCCTGTCTGAATACTCTGCCGCATATTCCCTGAGTCCCATGCTGTCATGGTCCGTGATGCAGACAGCGTCCAGCCCCCTGCCCCGCGCTGTGGTCACAATTTCCTCCAGGCTTATTTTGCTGTCCGATGAATAAGTACACTCATGAAGATGCATGTCAACCAGCATTTAGGTTCCTCCTATCTCTTGATAATTTTAAGCAGCCTGCCGTCCTCTGTCCATACCAGGCTCTCCAGATCCATGAATTCAGCCACAAACGGGCTGGCCGGCTTCCGGCAAAGGTCCAGGGGCGCGTCATTCTGGACCAGCTCGCCCTGGTCCATGATAGCGATACGGTCAGCCAGGATAATGGCCTCCTCCTGGTCGTGGGTGACGAACACCATGGTCAGCCCCAGGTCTTTCTGGAGCCGTTTCAATTCATAGCGCATCCTGGTGCGCAGGGCAGCGTCCAGGTTGCAGAAGGGTTCATCCAGAAGGCACAGCTTAGGCTCCACAATCAGCGCCCTGGCAAGGGCCACCCTCTGCTGCTGTCCTCCGCTGATTTCCTGGATATAGGCCGAGGCATAATCTCCAAGCCCCACCATCTCAAGATAACGCATCCCCTTCTGCCGGGCCTGTTCCCGCTTCACTCCCCGGAATTTCAAGCCGTAAACCACATTCTGGAGCACTGTCATGTGGGGAAACAGGCCGTAGGACTGGAAGACGGTTGTCACAGGCCTCTGTTCCGGAGGGATACGGGTGATGTCCTGGCCATCCAGCCGCACGCTGCCGCTGTCCGGCTCCAGGAAGCCTCCTATCATATTGAGGGTCGTTGTCTTCCCGCACCCTGACGCCCCAAGGATGCACAGAAGCTGGCCCTGTTCCAGGGTAAGGGATAAATCCCGGCCACCACTTCCCTGGCCGTCAAACGTGTTTTTTCAAATGGTCAAGTATTCAAGATACACGTCGCTTACCTGCCTTCCATGTTATTAAATAAGCCATGCCTTCCACTGCCAGCACCACCAGGATGATGCTGGTGGCTATCAGGGAGGCCAAGGCGTAGTCTCCGGTATAAACCGCATCAAAAAGCTTGAACACTGCCAGCTTGCGGCCCGGATCTATGAGGAACAGGATGGCTCCGGCCGTAGTCATGCTGCTGGAAAAGTTATACACAAAACAGCTGAGAAAGGCCGGTCTGAGACCGGGCAGTATTACGGTCTTCAGCACCGACATCTGCCCCCCGCCCAGGTCCCGCACTGCTTTTTCCTGTGCTCTGGCACCTGGGTCAGGGTGGCCGAACATATCTTTGTGGCCGTGGGAAGCTGCTTGAAAAGCATGTTGGAAATAACAATCAGGGCAGTGCCTGTCAGCTTTAAGGGCGGAGAATTAAAGGCCAGGATATAGCCGATTCCAAAGCAGGTTCCCGGCAGCATATAGGGCAGCGTGACCAGACAGTCAAGAAAATTCCGGCCCGGAATCTGTCTCCGCTCCATGTAATAGGCGAACAGCATGGCAAAGAGGTTCCGGCCAGGGATACAATGAGCGCATATGCCACGCTGCGCCCCATGGTGTCCAGGTCAAAACGGACCATCTGTTCCAGATACCGGGTGGTAAAGGAATACACACCTCTGGTGCTTTTGAGGAAACCGGATATGAATATACATCCGTACTGCAGAGCCATCATAAAAAAGAACAGTATGCTTCCCAGGTTTGCCAGAATCCCGGCCGCCCCGCATTTTCCCAGTGAAAGGGCCAGGGGCTCCTGTCTCCCCCTGCTTCCCTCTGTCAGCATATCCGAACGTTTCATCAGTTTCCGGTAGAGGAAAAACGCAGCTATGGAGGGAAGCATCAGAACCATATTCATGGCGGAGGCCTTCTCCAGATTAGAGTATCCCACCAGCTGGAGATATATCTCTGACGCAATAGTGCTGAACCTTCCGCCGATGATGACCGGAGTCCCAAAATCTGCCAGGGAACGGACAAAGGAAAGGAGCAGGGCCACCCAGATCCCCGGCCGTATAAGAGGCAGTACAATGTCCCCCAAAATGGCCTTGGGGCTGGCTCCCAGATCCCTGGCTGCCCGTATGCTGTCTCCATCCAGTTTGGTCAGGATTCCCCCAGGAACAAGGCATTTAAAGGCACAAAGGAAAGGCTCTGCATCAGGATAACTCCCCAGCAGTTATAGGGATCCCAGCTCAGCCCCAGCAGCCGGTACGTAATCCATCCCCGGCGTCCATAGAGCTGTATATAGGCAGAGGATACAAGGAGGGGAGACCATGGTAATCAGCAGAAGCGCCATGCAGAGCATCCTGGCAGCTCCCCGTCTTGTGGCAAGGAACAGGGCTGCCGCCGTGGAAAAGGCAGTGCACAGCAGGGATGCGCAGACACCCACGAACACACTGTTCCAGAGATTTCCCCTGTACTGGTTCCAGACAGCAGCATATGCGTCATAGCTTATGCCCTTTCCGTCCCACAGACTCCGTATCAGGATGCAGAGCATGGGCCAGAACACAAACAGGAAAACGCTGGCCAGCAGAACTGCCAGCAGCACTTTATCCGCCCCATATCCTGCAATGCCAAAAAGGACATCTTTCGATGCCCTTTTGCCATACATGTCTCCATGCATGTTTCCGTGTTTATTTGTATTCATATCTCTATGGATGCTGTCAAACCTATTCATCTGCTGCCTTATCTCCCATCAGCGCCTCAAAATGCTCCAGGATTTCCGTACGCTTTTCACCGAACAGGGACAGGTCCTCCTTCATCAGCATGCCGGTGTCATATCCCAGGTCCAGTCCTTCCAGGGACGGCTTGATGGTCTTTATGCTGTTCTTCTGTCAATCTCTGCCAGCATCCGGAGATTCTCGTCACTGCTGAACAGCCACTCTATAAAGTACTTGGCCGCGTCTGTATTCTCTGCATTCTTAAATGCCGCCACTCCCTCGGGAACCCATGGAATACCGTCCGCCGGGTAAACGATGGACACATCATACTCGTCTAACAGGGACTCGATGGTGCCGTCGATGTATGTGATTCCGATGGCATATTCATCGGTGGTCACCTTATTCTTAGGATCGGATCCGCGTTTTGCATAGTAAGCTATATTCTTATTCAGACCTTCAAAATAGGACCAGCCATCCTCTTCGCCCTTAGCCTGAAGCAGGGCATTGACCACAGCATAGTTGGTTCCTGATACAGCCGGGTTGGACATGATGATTTCGCCTTCATATTCTGCCTTTAACAAATCATCCCAGCTGGCAGGTGCCTCTATATTAAGCTCCTCCATGAGGCCGTCGTTGAGCAGAAAGCCTACGATGGTGATTCCCTTGGAATACCAGTAGCCTCCGGGTCCTTAAAGTCCTCTGCCAGGTCCCCAGGAAGCGTCAAAGGTAACCTGTTCTAACAGTCCGTCATCCTTCGCGCTCATGAATGCGTCAATGCCGCCTCCAAACCATAAATCGGCAGATGGTGTGCCGCCCTCCGCACGGAGCTTGGAGAGCACCTCTCCTGAGGACATGGACAGCAGCTCAACCTTAACACCGGTATCCTCTGTGAATTTGTCAAACAATGTTACATAATTCTCGCTGGTGGCCACTACCTTCATGGTGCCGGACAGAGCCGGTGCTTCTGCCTTAGATTCTGCATTGGTTTCTGCCTTAGTCTCCCCCTGGCTCCGGACTTCAGTTTCCTGGGCTGCGGTGGTTTCCCCGGTCTGGGATTCGGCAGGAGCCCCTGCAGTATTATTGCCTGTGCCATTGCTGCTGCCGCAGGCTGCCAGGCCGGTACCATGGTAAGCGCCATTAACAGGGCAACTATTTTCTTTCTCATCTGTGGTCGTATCCTTCTTAATCGTATTTTATATCACTATCCTGTCCTCTTCTGAAGGACAGCAATAACCATTGTTGAATTATAATGAGCACCGGCCCTTAAGTCAATATACAGACTGTCTAGTATAGAAAAAACAAACAGGCAGAAAATCAGATAGAAAAAATCTATTCGCTGCCGAGGCCCGCTGGACTGTATTAATTTGTAAAAAGGAATAGACGGTGCCAGGGCATTGTGATAGAATAAACAAGGTTATTTTCCCGCATATGGCCGGGATTTTTGATGAATATGTGTAGATATATGCCAGATATATGATGGATATAATGGAGGGGTTTTGAAAATGGAACATAAAAGAAGCCAATGGGCCAGCAACATAGGTTTTATACTGGCGCTGCGGGAAGTGCTGTAGGACTGGGAAATATATGGAAATTTCCGGGAAAGGTGGCTGCCGGAGGCGGCGGGGCGTTTTTAATCTGCTATGCGCTGATTGTCCTGTTCGTAGGATTCCCGGTCATGCTGGCAGAGCTTTCCATCGGGCGCAGCACCCAGAAAAATGTGGTGGGCGCCTTCCGCCGGCTGAACCCGCGCTGGAGCTTTGCCGGGGGCATCGGGGTCCTGACCTTGTTTGTAATCATGTCCTACTACAGTGTAGTGGGAGGATGGGTGATGAAATACATTGCGGTGTACCTTACCGGGGCGGATTTCAGTGCCTTTGGAAACGACAGCAGCAGATTTTCCGCTTATTTTGCAGATTTTATATCACGGCCTGCAGAACCGCTTCTCTGGGGCGCCGCCTTCCTCCTTCTGTGTATCTACGTGGTTGTGCGGGGCGTATCAGAAGGAATTGAACGGGTCAGTAAATTTTTAATGCCCGGCCTGTTCGTGCTCTTAACCGGAATTGTGGTCTATGCCGTAACTCTGGACGGGGCCGCCGAAGGCTTAAATATATGCTGGCAGTGGACCCAGCGAAATTCAACGGCGGAACCGTGGTGGCCGCCCTGGGCCAGGCCTTCTTCTCCCTCAGTGTGGGAATGGGCATCATGGTGACCTACGGCTCCTACGTGCCAAGGACAGAGAATCTGGCCAAAAGCGCCGGCTGTATCTGTATCTTGGACAGCCTTGTGGCCCTCCTGTCCGGACTTGCCATCGTGCCTGTGGTTTATATTACGGCTGGTCCCGAAGCCATGGGCATGGGAGGCGGGTTTGCTTTCATGGCTCTTCCTGAGGTGTTCAGCCGGCTGCCTGGCGGCGTGTTCTTTGGTTTTGCCTTCTTCCTCCTGCTGTTCGTGCAGCCCTGACCAGCGCCATCAGCATCCTTGAGAGCTGCATCGCATGGCTTACGGAAGAATTCGGTTTTGCCAGGTTAAAAGCAACCCTGCTCCTTGTGATTCCCATGTCATTCTTAAGCGCAGGTTATTCGCTGTCCCAGGGAGCCATGGACATAAAGCTGCCGTGGTTTGATTTTACCAACGGCGTCCAATATCTCCCCATGAACGCTGTCATGGAAAATTTCACTGACAATCTGATGATTCCCCTGGGAGCCCTGTGCTTCTGTCTGTTCGTGGGATGGGTTTGGGGAACCGACAACGCTCAAAGGAAATTGAAGCCTCAGGCCACAGCATGGCCTGGAAACGCCTGTGGGCCTTTCTGGTAAAGTTCCTGGCTCCGGCGGTTATTATTGTCATATTATATTTTACAGTTGGCCGCGGACAGGGTCTGTCCTGATAAATCCATTCTGTAAATCATGAAACTAAGGTTCCGGTATCCGTCTTTCCGGAACCTGTATTTTTTGCATTCCCGCTTTCCTCTGTCCAAATGCCTGTGCTGTTTTCTGCCCGAATTTCCGTCTTGTTTTCTTCACGGCTCTCCTCTGCCTTGTTTTCCCTTACCGGATCATCCGCTTCCCGGTTCTCCTCCAGCGCATCCATGCTGTCTCCAAGGCTCTTTGCCTGACTGTCCCCAAGGGCCGAAGCCCGGTCTCCCAGCGCCGCAATTTCCATCTCCTTTCGCTTTAATGCGCTCGTCTCATTGTCAATCATGTCCGCCACATTGGCAGCTCCGCCCATGCCTTTGCTGACCAGGGCATCCACATGCACACCGCCCTGGCTGACCTCAGCTTCCTTCACATGCATCTCACCCTCAACCCGGTCCTTTACGGCGGATATCTTCTCAGCATTCCTGATACCATCCGATACATTGGCCAGACTGCTTAAACGCTCCACCTCGCGCTGTTCCTCCGTCTTATGAGGTCAGTCCTGTCCGTCTTTTTCTTGTCATCCGGTTCCGCACATGCCTTGGCCTGCTGGGCATACAGTCCTGCTATCTGTTTATCCAGGTCGGCCAGCTGCTTTCCGTAGTTTTTAAGCTGGTCCTTGATGTCATCCACCTTACCGCCGTTTTCTAAGGTGTTCTCCACCAGTTCATTCTTTCTGTCAATGATGGTCTGCTTCTGCTTTGTCAGATTCTCTATCATGCTCATCAGCTTTCCCTGGGGCGAGAAATCGGCCCGGTCACTGCGCCCGGTTCCGGCAGGATTTTTCCGGTTCTGCTATTATTCTTTGCAAAGGAGGCATTTACCCTTGCTGCATTGATAATGGTGTTTTTAGGCTGGATTGCATTAAAATTTATCCTCATTGTTTACCTCCCACTGGTGTTATAGGGTTTTTGGGGTTTCTTATTTCTATTTATGTTATCGTACGGTTGCGGTTAAAGTTTATAGTCAGAAGTTAATATCTTCCGCCATTCATCAGACCATGAAATACTGATAATATTCTTTGGAATCCATTACCGCTTTCCATGTATCATAAACTTTTCATAAATGCAGCATATCCTAAACATTTATGACTTTTATATATTTGGAAAAATTACCGGATTTTAAGTTGCATGCAAAAAGGGAATCCGTCAACCAGCACTGTGCTGACGAACTCCCTTCTACTAATGCTTAGCATCCTATACCCTGTCCATGCTCACCTTCACAACCACTTTCCTCACCTTTCCAGGGTGGTCCACCATACATCCCGGACGGTGGATATCATTTGGAAAAAAAATGTTATAGCAGCCTTTGGTTGCTATGAGAAAGCTCTCGTCTCCCACATCGTCATAGAAGTAAATATCTCCTTCTTCCTTCCCATCTGTAATGGTCAAATCTCCTATATCCGGAGCAAATCCCAACATTTCTCTTCCCTTTGCAACAAACTGTACATCTGCATACTTCTTATGTATTTCTGGTCTTTTATCTGCGGAAGCACAGGTTGTTATATCCATTACCATCGCATATATATCCTTTCCGTCAATGGCATATGTGCCTGGTTCCATCTGTGTAAAATCCCTGCTCATAAGATATTCCAGGGCTTTCTGGATTCCCTCCGGATATTTTCCCAGGTCCTCATTGGTATAAATAGATGAAGATATCATATAGTCACCCTCCTATACAGTCTCAAAATGCTTTTTTAACGGAATATAGACATCCTTCCTCAGGCCGGCTAAGAGCATCTTGAAATTCGTTACATCGTTTCTCAGCGTCATTACCCTGACTCCATTTTCCGCCATCTCAATTGCCCGCTCCAGATTGGGAGGCGCGATGGGACCCATCAGCGGAATGCCTTTTTCCTTGGCCTTTTTAAACAAACGTTCAAACCGACTCTTCACCTGTGGGTTGTCAAAGTTATATGTCTCTTTAATACCCAAACCAAGCGCCAGATCCGATCGGCCCTAGCTGCACTCCCCCAGTCCCTCCACATCCAATATCTCATCCATATTATCAAAGAATTCAGGGTCCTCTGCCAGTGGTATTATCAATGTCTCCCGGTTGCATTTTTCAACATACTCTCCAAAATTAAAGTCAGGATAGCAACCATAGCCTGCGCTTCTGCAATCCGTGGCTGAGCCTCTCACACCATAAGGAGGGAACCTGACAGCCTGTACCATTTTTCTGGCATCTTCAGCTGTACGGCAATGCGGAACCACTACTGCGTCTGCCCCGAACTCAGCAGTTGTGCGAATCAGTACCTCGTCATTATACTTGACACGGACGCATGTCCCCATTCCGCTCTCATTGGCAGCAATGATCAATGCCTGCAGTTCCCTGTCAATGGTCACAGGTGTATGCTCCATATCAATAAAGAACAAAATCAAATCCTGAGTATCCTATCCATCTGGACCACGATAGGGCTTCCTGTAAATATCCCCATTCCCACTGCCAGCTTACCTTCATCCAATATTTGTTCA
>ENA-OQJX01000703-OQJX01000703.1-human-gut-metagenome-genome-assembly--contig:-NODE-703-length-13899-cov-3.543567_pt1 | contig 13899 bp, 18 predicted proteins | sample MGYA00242615_ERZ504782 | MGnify/ENA primary metagenome ERZ504782 (study PRJEB26092, sample SAMD00036354) | human gut metagenome | host: Homo sapiens | study: EMG produced TPA metagenomics assembly of... | reverse complement strand
TGTGATACCATTCAGCTGGAAAAGTATCGTTATCTTTTTCAATGCGCAAAGGAAAGCAATGATTTTGATTCATTTATGAAATTCGCAGTGTAGTTTTGTGCAATTTTTCAAATTTGCTCATTTATAGATTTATTATTAGGGATTGGATATGGATTTATCAAGGGATCGGAGAATAATGTAAATCGTATTATGGATACTGATTCAATAAGAGATTTTAGATTAAGAAAAGGAGATTTTGAATTTTATCCTGATATTGAGATATATGATGAATATGAAGATGGTAAATTAATATTTTTTGAAGGTAGTGAATCAGCATTAATATCAATAGAATTAACAGATGATAATAAAAGCAATATTTTTTATTATGATGTTAAGATTGCAGATTCATTAGAAGAGTTTTTAATAAAAATACAGGAAGATGATAATTATTATTTAGAAAGAATCGTTTAAATCATAAAATCACATTGAGGTGGCGGATATGCGATATAAAAAAATTGTATTGAGTATTATAGCAAGTGTGCTTTGTTTAGGGCTATTGAATGGCTGTGGGCATGAAAATGAGATTTCAATAAAAATTGAAACCTATTTACAAGAAGAATATGGTGAAGAATTTGAAGTATTGTCTTGGAATCAACCAAAACTTTTACCATCAGACAATGGTGCAATCTATGCAACTTGTATTTCAAAAAATGACCCAAAGCATCCATTTGAGGGTAGCTATTTTAATCCCGAAGAACCAAACTCAGAAATAGAAATTATTTATGATGGTTATGGGCAACGCCTTTTGGCAAAACAAATGGAGTCTATGATAGAAGAAGCCATTTCGCAGGCAGCTGAGAACTATTATATTCAAGGTGATATTATTATACCTGAAGAATGGCAAGACATCCCAGTGGAGGAAATTTCACAATGGAAAAATTATGTTGATCTATGTAATCAAAGTAATTCAGATTATAAAACTTTAGGTTCAGCTTGGGTCTATATTGATGCTTCTACAATGAAAGGAAAAACTGATGAAGAAGAATATCAAATGTATGAAGAAGTCTATCGTGATAAATTAGGTGGTCAGGCATTGCTTTATGTTTATTATTTAGACCATAAGAGTTTTGAAAAAGCAGAAAAAATATTAGAAATTTTCACATCTGGTGATGAGGGTAGTAATTTTGAAGATATTATCGAAGGTCAGCCATACTTTGGAACAATCATGCGATATGGTTCAGATAAATTTGATGATAACTTAGAGATATTCAAGGCCGCAAAGCAGGGAAAAGAACAAGAAAAATATCAGTAAGTAAAGCAAGTTTTAATTGATGTGGGTATAAAGGAGTGGTTTAAAATGATTAAAAGAATATGGACATTTAAAAGAATTATATTAGCAATAATTATATTTATGTGTACTATAATTGTTGCAATCTCATTGCAAAAAAGTATTATGGGAACAGATAAATTACAAAGAGATTTTGGAGTCGCACTTCTTTTCATTGTTGTGCTTGTTTGTTTACTTTACTTTTTATATAAACTATTAATACCAAAAAGTTTTAGGTGTATGACAGTAGTAAAAAAATATTTATCTTTTAGAGAATTGAAAGATCGAATTAATAATGAATCGTTTTCAAAAGTCGTTATTGACGAGAAGAAATCTGGAAAGATTGAAATATATTATTCCTCTAAATGGATTTATGCTGATGAGGTTTATATACCAAGAAAATTAGTTTTGGATTTGATAGCAGAACGCAAATCTTTATATTCATCATTTGAAAAATTATCAATAGCAACAAAAAATGGAGAAAATATTGTATTTGCCATAATTGATATTGAAGAAGCAGAAAAAATCATAAAATCTTTGCAAGGAATTTTCGAAGAGTTTACATTGGATTTTAATAATATGAGAAAAATTCAAAATAGAATTTTAAGAAAAGAAATAAAGCAAGAATTTTATAAACGGGTTATAAATAAAGAAGACTTTTTGAAAGAAAGCGGTTTGTAGAGCGTGTTAAAGTAGGAGTTTCATAGTTTGTAACAATGCTTTATAGATAAATCGGAATTTTGTGGAGAGGAACAAGTTTGAGGTAAGAGGTAATATTCTATGAAAATATGGTACAAAGGAGTTTTATGCAATACCGGCACATATCGTTATATGGGAGAAGATAAACCTGCGTTATATTATATTTATAGTCCAGACCAAGAAACAATGCTTAAAGCAGGATTTGTGGAAGATCATCCCTGCTTATGAGTCAAAGTATTAGCCGATGAGGAATATAATGAAATTATTACTATTTTGAATCAAATGATGGACTGATTGGATAACTTTCAGTTGATATTTCACATATTTTAGGAAATTTAATAACTGTTATATTTAATTATCAAATTCTTCGCAAACCCTTGAAAATACTAAGTTTGTAGCAAGTGAGCTTTCCCTTACTCTTTCCCTTGTGTTATATTCTCACATTGGTTTTCATGAACCTTAATATGGGAAAAAATAAGGGAAAGAAAATTTCATAACACAGTATAACAATAACGACATGGTGAACTGATTGAAATGTTTTCGATATTTAACTCTATAACTGATTATTAAAAGAAAATGGAGATAAGATACGATGAGAACAATTTATGCAGAATACAACATAAATCACGATAGTATTGATGTTTACACAAGTGCCGGATATATGCTTCGCATTGATTGCTGGAAAGCTGAAAAAAATCTAAAAACCACATACGGATCAGAATGTGCGCTTACTTCATTGGCTGTGGATGAGCCTTTGGAATATGCAAGATTATATCTTGAGGGTAATTTACAGATGTGGGTAGATGCAGAAGACTCACTAGAGTTATAATCCTTATCCATATAAATAATATGCAAATATATATCCCATCAATATAGCGAATATACTGAAATAAAAGTATCTTTATAATCAATTTTAACCAAAAGAATATGTTCTTAGAGGAGGTGTCTCCCGAAAGAACATATTCTTCTATTATGGGTAATTATAAATATAGAACATGCTTTTCTTGTGCTACAATTTCTTCACTATGAGTTACAACAATAACTGTTTTTCCCTGTTCACTTAACTCATGCAATATATTCATAACAATCTCACTATTTTTTTTGTCTAAGGAACCAGTTGGTTCGTCTGCTAATACAATCGAACATTTCTTTAGCATTAAACGAGCTAACGCAACTCTCTGCTGTTCGCCACCAGATAATTGATAGACTTTTTTGTTAATTACTTTCTGTAAACCAACTTTTTCAAGAGCTTCATTTATTGAAATATCCGTTCTACCTGATTTTTTTATTATTTCTAGATTTTCTTTTACTGTTTTGTTTTCCAAAAGGGCAAAATTTTGAAATAAAAATCCAACAACTTCTTTGAAATATTTCTGCTTTTTTCCTTTTTTTGCCACATCAAAACCATTCACAATAATAGAACCTTTGTCAGGAGTTTCAATACCTCCAATCATATTAAGTAAAGTACTTTTTCCGCATCCACTTTCGCCACTAATTACCAAAAAACGGCTATCTGGAATTTCCAAATGAAAATTTTTGAACAAAATTTTATCATTATATGCTTTGCATAGATTTTCAATTGTTATCATAAGCAACCTCCTTTTAATGATTTCGGTATGTTTGTTTTTTCAACAATTGTGATATTAAAGAAAATAATTGTAAATTCTATTAGTGCCATAAATGAACTAACAAGAATGCTAATTCCTACTTCAGTCTGTACCGATAATAAAGAATAGATAAGCATACCTACTAATATCACAAAATTTTCCACTACAATCATTTTAAGAAGTGTTTTGTGCCGTTCAAATAAACTATATCCAAAGATTTTCATCAAGGAAATTTTCATTGCATTTTCTCGGAACTCTAGTCTACTTACTGTAACAATAATCATAATATTTAAAAGCAATACAATCGTACAAAGAGAACTTAAAAATCCCACGAGTTTTATTAAAAATGTGTGATTATATAAATACTGTTCATGTACGTTTGTAATTACTAGCTGATAATTTCCAAGCATATCTTCATACTTTTTGCTGATATTTCTTAGCTGTTTTTCATCACATTGAAATAAAACTGCTCCTGCTTTATAGCTTTCAAGATACCCACCATTGACTGCTAAATCTTTGTTTGCCTGATAAATAATTATCGGATTTTTGCTTTTTTCGATACCATTTATTCTACTTGTATCTAAATAGGAAAAGTATTCTGTTTCGCTATACTCTATGTACTGAATATTTAATTGTTGTAAATTATCATGATTTAAAACATGGCTCAAGGAGTCATAGGCTAATTGCTTGTTTTTAGCAAAATATCTATTCTTTGGAATGAAAATAATCAAATCAGAAGATTCATTCTCTACTGCATTTATCTGCTTCGTAAAACCTTGTAACATATCTTTTGCATGATTATTTACATATATCACATCATTTTTATCATTTAAAATATTCAAGCATATTACAGGCTTTAATGTGTTATATTCATTCTTGTATAGTTTATTCCAAAAAGCTTCTTCTTTTTCAGCATTAAAATCAGTAGTCTTTACGGTAAAATAATTTGCATCATAATATTCTTCTAACAAATGTTCATTTGTAAATAGGTTATTATGAATACTACTAATATTAGTGGTAATTGTAAAAACAGCGGCTACCCCTGCTATAAATTTTAACGAATAAATTAAAAAATCCACTCCTCTTTTGTGTGTTGCATTTGCGAATGCCTTTCTAATATCAAAAAAGCAAAAAGAACAATATGGAATAGTGGAAAGAATAATTCCAATGGAATATAAAATTGTGACGAGTCTATTCTCATATGCTCCCGATATATAATTTGACAGCAATATTTTTGCAACAATAAATAATGCAATGTCAAAAGTTACATCGAATAAAGCAGCCTTAAATGCTATGAAACCAGCACTTTCTCCTAAGGAAACTCGTACAACAACCTCTTTTTTTCGCCTAACCACTTCAATTACATTTAGAACAATCATCAATGCAATAATCATACCCCATATAATAAAAATCATGTCCTTTTCCGTAGAATTCCAATATTCTGGATAAGTTAAGCTATATTTTTCTGATAATTTCTGATATGCAGAGATAATATTGTCCTCATTTCCTATGTATGAGATAAAGTTTTCATAACCCACAGAGGTACTTTGCAATTCTGAGAGATTATGAAATTTTACTTTCGTAATTCCGGAAACTAAAGCGGTATATTCTGATTCTTCTATGTTTGCAGTATTTTTTAATGTTTGTCTGATTACTTTATCATCGCCATAAATATGAAGTGTTGAAAGGTATTTATTATTGATTTCATTGTACTGAGAAAAAATATGTACATCATTCTCCGTTGCAGTTTCTGATACATCTTTCAGAAACTGCGACATATCTTCACTAGCAACTTCATAGCGTGATGACGTAAAATATGCTGTAGAAAAGTTCCAAAGCTGATCTTGAAATATTTCAGATTGCATAAGTATTCCAAAAATCAGGAAACAAAACAAACATAAGTTTTTAATTGCTTTCATTTATTTCAACCCCAGATTCCATACTTTATTTGCTTTTTCAAATATCGTAGTCAATATTGTGCTATTTTCATCAACAATCCATTGATCTTCTTGATCTTCAGCTTTTTTGCTACTTGACAACATAATTTGAGTATTCAAATCCTTATAGTCATTAAATAGCACGCCTTGACTTATTCCTTGGTGAAATGGTTTTATCCAAATAATTAGTGCATATCGAACATCTGACTCAGCTATCGCAAGATTTCCATTCCAAAGCAAATAATCAGGGACAGACACACTATACTGGAATCCATCTTTATCTGTGTAAATTTTTACTCCAGATTCTTCTATTTCAGGGAAGTCTTTCTGAAATTCGTTATATGGTTTATAACTCCCGAAGTACCAAAATAAATTATAGCAACAGAACAAAATAACCAAAACAATTCCTATATATTTTATTTTTTTCTTCATTTATATACACTCCACAAAAAAGAGTGGTTGGAATTCCAACCACTCAGCCATTATCCCGAACCTTTGTTTAGTAGCTATTACCGTAGGTAATACTATTTCCTTTATGAGCAACCTCAATTTTAGACCAATTACCTTTACCAACATTTGAACCCGAAAAAGAACCATTTCCATTCTTGACATATGCGTAATGATCTTTAGTTGAATGATATGCGTGTGCATAATCTTCATTAATAGCAAGAGTATTATAACCATAAGTCAAAACACCTTTTCCGTCATCAGATGTAGTGCTCAATTCCCACTTTTTATCAAATGTCTTATTCCCGTTTGTAACAGAAAATGCCATTACTGGAATTGATGAAGAAATTAACATTGCACTAATAGCTACCCCTACAATCACTTTCTTTGCTCTCATAAGTTTTACCTCCTTTGATCTGCTGTATTTCTATTTATATTTTATCAAATATTTTGTATCAAGTCAATCAGTATCTTGACTTATATAGCGTCGAATTGTAAGATATATTCCTTGTAAAATTAACCAAAAGAACAACAGATTTATTGATAATGCTTTTTTAATTACTTCTCCAAAATAAATGATGACAGCCGCACTTGTCAGTATCATCAGTAGGGTAATAACATCCCAACAGTTTTTCTTATATAATTCTATAACCTTTATTTCTATCAGTATTGCCAGTATCCCTGTCCCTGCCACACATATTCCAACAACCAATATCATCAATAACCAATATATGATTCCGGCTATAATCTCATTTGGAATTTTTGTGCTGATTTGTGCCACAGATTGCCCGGCATCAATCGTCCAACCGATAAAAGTTTGTATGAATGATGCTGCATCATGGAAGAATGATTTGCAATCGGAAAGGAACACATCTGACTGTACTGCCTGAAAAAGAGTGGTTGTCAGCGAATACCATGCAAGAAGGAACAAGGTTGTTTGGAACATTACCGTTTTTGCTTTATATTGTCCTGCAAGTTGCTCTTTTTGTGTTTCGTATCTTGCTTTTGCATTCTGATAGGCTGTCCGGTCACAGGCTTCGCATTTTTTATAGAGTACCGGCTTTTCTACCGGTATCTCTACGATTTTCTGATGTGTCCGGGCATAATCCCGTTGTTGTGTTAAGCATCGTATTTTATCTTGACATTCCTCTATCGTGACGTTTGCGCTTCGCAGCTTCTCTTTCTCGCTCCGCAATGCTCTGTCTGCCAGCTTCAAGTCGTTCTTTAATGCTTGAATATTCCCGGCTCTGTTCTCTTTGTTTAATTTCTCGTTCAAGGTCAGAGATTCGTTGAGCTGCGTCTTCAGTTCCACGATAAGCTGGTCTTTCTGTTCCAACTCTTCTTGTATCTCCTCGGTCAAGAGCAGAAGTTCTTCCAACTGTTCGGCGTTCTTTAATTCTCTGGATTCGTTCATCTATATCACGTCCTTTCTCTACCTGCTGTTCCAGTTCAGCAATTCGGTGTTCTGTTTCAGTAATAAACTGTTTTCGCTGTTCAGCTTCTGTGCCAATATCTGCCATTGCTGATTTTCGTTTTCCAAAAGTTCTATCTTCGTTTTCTGTTCTTCCATCTTGGAAAGTAGTTCCTCGGTATTTGGCAAAATGTTGAGCAGCTCGGATAACTCGCTGTTTAATTTTTGCAATTTCTGATTCTGTTCCTGCATAAGAGAGAGTTGGGTGTCCCGGTTCTGCATTTCCAGAAGCATTTCTGCCATTAAGGTCTGCTGTTCTTCGATTTGCCCAATCATGGACTCCATTAAGGGTATAATTTCCCGGCTTTCTTCTAATGTCATTTAATCGCTCCTTCCATAATGATAATGCACCTGATACTTTCCCAAAGGTGTCCAGTATCTTTTGCAATAACGTGTTTTGTTGTTTTATGATTTGATTTTCCGCTACTTTCCACGAACCTTTTATTTCCTGCCCGGCAAGAAACTTTTGTTCAATCTTTCTTGCGTCAGCACCTTCATGGATGGTAGGAATCTGGAGTTTTCCCTGCTTTTCGTAAGAACGGTGATCGACCTGATTATGCAAAGGCAGATGTTCATTACACACCTTTGCCCACTCGCTCCGCCACAGTTCACAGTTTTTTGGATTGTTCCATCCCGTAGCATCGGTCAGTACCCGTTTCCATTGCAGGCGGTTTCTTGCACCAATCTTCTGGATTCCGTTTTCATCTAATACAGGGATACGGATTCCATGACGGTCAGGGTTTTTCTTATCCTGCCACCAGTTCGGATGGGATTCATCAATCACGATATTTCCGCTTTTATCTCTGACAAAATCCCAATCTTTGACTTCTTTCTTCCCCCAAGAATGATCCGGGTTAAAAGGGCGCATTGTCAGAAGCAGATGGACATGAGGATTGCCATCCCCTTTGTCGTGGATACTCCAATCAGCACACATTCCCTTATCCACAAATGTTTTTTGATATAGTCGGCTGTATATTGAATCTGTTCCTGTCTGCTCCATTCTTTGGGGAGGGCAAATTCAAATGACCTGCCAAGTTGGGCATCTGCACTTTTTTCAATCTTCAATACCTCATTCCATAACCGTTGTTTCTGAAATGTGATTTTAAATTTTTCTAAAGCAGCTTCTTTATCTTCTGACCTTTTGTATCGGACAGATTTTTGAAAGCGTTTTATATTTTCTTCTGGTACTATCTGCCATTCAGGAGGTGCGTTTTCGCACATCATCAGACTGGTGTAGACCACTTCTTTTTTAGAAGTGTAATAACTGATTCGCCCGGTTTCCTCGTTTTTCATCACATCCCCATTGAGATATGCGGAAGCGGAGATAACAGATTTCCCTTTACTTCGTCCGACTATTTTGATTGTGTAATGAAAAATCGCCATGTCTGGATTCCCCCTTTCTGCACATCCGGCATAGATTTCCGGCAACATTGCTTTCAGTTTTAGAAAAAGCAGTATTGCCGGAACGCCCTCTGCGTAAGAGTGCCCTGCGCATAGCAGCCTGCATGGAATGCGCCCCTCTGGCGAAGAGTGCCTCCTGCGGCATGAGCAGGTCTGGCTGAAAGCCCCGCCGACGGAACGAGCCCGGCAAGCGTGAGCGAAGACCGGTTGCCACTTGTGGCAAACTTATTGGGACGACCTCTGGTTGTCCATAAGTGCGCCCTTCATGAAAAAGCAATGAAGGGAATGAAAAACTCATCCCCCCCCGCCATTACACTTCCTCCATATCGGTATGTGTTTCTTTCTGCATTGCCTTTGAAAAAAATTTCCCATTGGCTTCCTGCTTTTTCAGAAAACCAATCAGCTTTGGGATGTCCTCTTCCTCGATAGGCGCACCGAGAACGGATTCCACCGCACCGCCAACCTGACAGAGCCTATGGGTTCGTTTTTTACTTTCTTCGGCTTTCTTTCGTTTCAGAAGTTCTTTCTTCTGTGCTGCATATCGTTTTGCTTTTTCAAGGCTTTCCTGTTCCTTCTTTTCCATTTCAAGCATTCGTTCTTCATAACTTTTTGTTGATTTTGCCATGATTACATTCCCCTTTCTTTTACAAACATAAGTTCTCGGTTGCGTATCAGAAGAAGCACATGGTATAATCTTCTTGCGTGTAGGTATATCATGGCTTCGGTCTGATAGAACCTTTGGCGGTTTCTTTGGAAGCCGCCTTTTTAATTTGCCGCAGTTCTTGTTACGGCTTTTACATTTCCTCTATCCCTCAAATCACGACCTTCATTCGCTTCCATAAACATTTCCAGAATATCGGTTTTAATCAGGACTTTGCGACCAACCTTTAATACTGGAAGTTTCTTCCATTCTACAAGCTGTCTTAAGGTGTTTCTGCCGATTCCCGTATAGTCAGCAGCTTCTTCGATGGATAATGCAATTTTTCTTTGCGTCATATAATCACCTCCTTATAAATTGCATTATGCAATTCTTGTGATGTAAGTATATCCTTTTCATATCTTTTTGTCAAGCGTTACGAAATATTAAAAATAATTTTTAAATTGCATATTGCAATTACAGAAAAACAATGCTATAATTCATACATACCGAAAAAGGAGGCAGTCAGCATGAAAGATAAAGAACTACGCAAGCTGATAGGCAGCAGAGTAAAACAGCGCCGTCTGGAATTGAATCTGACACAGCCTTATGTCGCAGAAAAGATGGGTGTTACCGCTTCTACAATCCTGCGTTATGAGAATGGTTCGATTGACAATACGAAAAAAATGGTGCTGGAAGGTCTTTCGGAAGCACTCCATGTATCTGTGGAATGGCTCAAAGGGGAAACAGATGAATATGAAACCGACATTACGGATAAGAGAGAGTTACAGATTCGTGATGCGATGGGAGATATTCTGGAACAGTTACCGCTTGCCCTTACCAAAGAAGAAGATGCTTTTTCAAAAGATTTATTACTGCTGATGTTAAAACAATATGGTCTGTTTTTGGATTCCTTCCAGTTCGCCTGCAAAAACTTCAAGGGGAATGCTGGTCAGACGGATATTGCCAAAACAATAGGGTTTGAATCGAATGATGAATATAATGAGATTATGTTCTTAAGGGAAATCACTCACACCATCAATGCTTTTAATGAGATGGCAGACGTTGTAAGGCTCTATTCCAAGAAACCAAAAACAGCAGAACAAAGGCTTGCAAATCTTTTATCAGAAGTCTTATACGAAGATTCCGAATCGGTATAGTAAGACAACCGGAGTTATGATATACTTACACGCACGAAGCATTTCATCAGTTCCGATTGTCTAATATCGAAGGAGACATACGATTATGGCAAAAGGATCTGTAAGAAAAAAGGAAAGAAATGGTACTACCGCTTCTATGTAGAGGACGCAAGCGGCAATCTTGTTCAGAAAGAATGCGTTGGAACAGAAAGCAAAAGTGAAACTGAAAAGCTGCTCCGTCAGGCAATGGATGATTATGAGAAAAAGAAATTTGTTGCCAAAGCGGAAAATCTCACAGTCGGACAGCTTTTGGATGTGTGGGCAGAGGAGGAATTAAAAACAGGTACGCTCAGCAATGGTACGGTGGAGAATTACCTCGGAACAATCCGAAATATCAAGAAACACCCATTGGCAGAACGGAAACTGAAAAATGTAACCTCTGAACATTTGCAATCCTTCTTCGATTTGCTTTCCTTCGGGGGAGTTCATCCCGACGGAAAAGAGAGAAAGGGTTACAGCAAAGATTATATCCATTCTTTTTCCGCAGTCATGCAGCAGTCCTTCCGTTTTGCAGTATTTCCAAAGCAGTATATTACGTTCAATCCCATGCAGTATATTAAACTGCGGTATCAGACGGATGAAGTGGATTTGTTTTCCGATGAGGATATGGACGGAAATGTCCAACCAATTTCACGAGAAGATTATGAAAGATTGCTTGCTTATCTGCAAAAAAAGAACCCAGCCGCAATACTTCCAATCCAGATAGCCTATTATGCCGGGCTTCGTATTGGAGAAGCCTGCGGTTTGGCATGGCAGGACGTAAATCTGGAAGAACAATGCCTTACCATAAGACGCAGCATCCGATATGATGGCTCAAAGCGCAAATATATCATCGGACCAACCAAGCGGAAAAAAGTAAGGGTTGTTGATTTTGGAGATACACTGGTAGAGATTTTCCGTAATGCCCGGAAAGAGCAGTTAAAAAATCGAATGCAGTACGGAGAACTTTATCACACGAACTACTACAAAGAGGTCAAAGAGAAAAACAGAGTGTACTACGAATATTATTGTTTAGACAGAACAGAGGAAGTCCCGACAGATTATAAAGAAATTTCTTTCGTCTGTTTAAGACCGGATGGTTGTTTGGAACTTCCAACTACTTTGGGGACTGTTTGCAGAAAGGTGGCAAAAACATTAGAGGGATTTGAAGGCTTTCATTTCCACCAGTTACGTCACACCTATACAAGCAACCTTTTAGCAAATGGAGCTGCCCCAAAAGATGTGCAGGAATTGTTGGGACACTCAGATGTCAGTACCACAATGAACGTCTATGCTCACTCCACAAGAGATGCGAAACGAAAATCAGTTCGGCTTCTTGATAAAGTGGTGGGCAATGACTAAAAAATTTCCCTTATTTCCCTTGTGATTATCTCATAAGGGCAAAAATAAGGGAAACTACATATCATTTCACTAATGGACAGGCGGGAAAGCTATAAAATGGGGAAAGTTAGAGGAATAATTATATAAATTTCAGTTTGTAAAATTGAAAAATATGAATTTGAAGGGATGTGTTTCAAGTGACAAAGGAAGAACGACAAAAATATAAGGAACTAACAAAAGTGTTGCCTAAAATATTAAAAGATAAAATTAAAAAATATAAGTTTAAGAAAAAAGACTTTATGATTTGGTATAAGAAAAAAGAATTATTTTTCGATTTGCTTATTGATGTGAAAGTAAAGTCAGATGATAAGTGTTATTGTACTGCCGTAGAAACAATCAAACCATTGTGGTTAGATGATTTGTTATGGGATTTATTGAAAATGGAAACCAACAAAGAAACACCTTTAAGTTTGAGAACTATTGGTGCATTTACAGTTAGCGGAGCTGAATTGTTTAAAAATGAAACAGAATTAAAAGAATGGACAATCAGTGAATTAGAAGAAATCATAGATAATTATTTAGAACATTTTTATAAAACTGTTCAATCATCTTCAATCTGTGATTTTTACAATAATTTAGAAAATTCTATATACCATGTCGAATTAAGAAAAGCATTATCATTTATTTATGATCATAAATATCAAGATGCATTAGATTATTTATTAGATAAAGGCGATGGTGTTTTTAAAAATGGTGATATATCTATAAATAGTGCTATGAGAGAATACTGTAAAAACCAACTTTCTCATTGATAACTAGAGATATCTATACTCCTGTAACAGATGGATGGAGTTCACTTGATTGTGTGATGCAGGAATCAACTGAGAAAATAGACTTCTTAAAATATATGACAAAACAGGTCTTTCCGAAAGAGGAAGATTATTTTTTAAAGCAAATGGGGAAAGAACTGCATTGTAGTCAAGGATTTGCAATGCGGATGATTCTACAATGGCATTAGATTATGAAATCTCGAAGGAGTGCAGAATTTTATGTGGGAAATTTATTTACAGCAGATAAGAGAAGAGAAAGAACTATATGATGAGGAAATAAATTCCGGTGCATCCGAGAAAGAAATTTATGAATTGGTAACAACTGCAAAAGAGAAATGGAACATGGAAATTCCGCAACAATATCTGGATGTTCTTTCAAGGATAAACGGAATAGAATTTAATGGATTTATTTTATATGGTGTAGATCAGTATTTATTAGAGCATGAAATGAAGCAGCTTGTTTATGGACTATTGGAATTCAATCACATATGGTATGAAAATGAAAAGCAGAGAGAATACTTATTTTTAGGCGAAAGTAATATTAGCTGGTATGTCTACCAATATAAAAATCAATGTTATATGGAATTGGATCAGCCGTCTGGAAGAGAAATCCATCGATTCCGTAATTTTTACGAAATGTTTGATAAGGTTTTGGATGAGGCGATTAAGGGATAAGGAAGGGAATGCTTGATTATGCAACTAAAAAAATTAGAATGGCAACGATTATATCCAGTAAAAAAACTTTTATTTCTTGGGGCGTGGTTATTTTGTGTTTTTATATTTGTAGCGGCGATTATTTTGCTTGTTCGTGATGGAAATCGTGAAAACTTATGGCTTGGGATACTATGTGGAATAGCTGCCTTTGTGATGAGTTGCCCAATGATAAAATATATAAGAATTTCATATCATTGTATGCCATACTGTTGATCAGCACATTATAATATGCCATTTTCAGAAAAATAAATAGTGCAGAAATAATACGGGGATCTTCCATCCCCGAACCCCTGGAATCCTTGTTATAACAGTAATAGAAAAAATTATTACC
>ENA-OQJX01000702-OQJX01000702.1-human-gut-metagenome-genome-assembly--contig:-NODE-702-length-13914-cov-0.985349_pt1 | contig 13914 bp, 17 predicted proteins | sample MGYA00242615_ERZ504782 | MGnify/ENA primary metagenome ERZ504782 (study PRJEB26092, sample SAMD00036354) | human gut metagenome | host: Homo sapiens | study: EMG produced TPA metagenomics assembly of... | reverse complement strand
TAATAGACGGAACTAATTGAATAAAATAAAAATTCGAATTGGTTCTGTGATTCCGGTCACAGCTGTCGCAATCACACCTGAAATCAACAATCCTTTGATTTTATGTTCGATTTTGTTGGTGCTGCGGTACGATACATAGCTAATGCTGCTGCAGGCAGTCCAAAAATAAATGTAGGCATTTTTCCCTGTGATAAAAAGGCAGTTGCACTTGGCGAAATAGGCAAATTGTTTTGCAATTCTGCATAAAAGATATTCAGTGCACCAAATACTTCTTTCCCATCAATGATCGCCGAACCACCAGCTTCAGTAAAGCGTATCATCGAAACTAGAATATGATGAAGCCCGAATGGAAGAAGCAGTCGTTCCCCTGAGCCGAATAAGAAGGGACCAAATATTCCTGAACGTTGGATTAGCTGGCCGATAGCCATAATGACCATAGCGAATAAAGGCCAAATCAAGGGGATGATCAAACCAACAAACCCTAAAACTAGAGAAGTGATAATCGGTACAAAACGAGCCCCTGAGAAGAAGGCGAAACTATCTGGTAACTGAACAGTATAAAACCTGTTATGCAACTTATAAACGATGATTCCAGCAATGATCCCTCCAAGAACACCCATTTCGATCGTCTGGATACCAAAAACCATTCCTTGTCCAGCTTCTCGCAAGTGGTCGGCATCAACTAAACGATTTGTCAGGACTAAGTAAAAGTTGATGGCTAAATTCATGACAGTGTAACCGACGAATCCAGAGAAAGCGGCCACACCTTTTTCCTTACGAACTAATCCTAATGGAATGGCCATGGCAAACATGACTGGCAAGTAGGTAAAGGCAAAACCGCCAATAGCAGACATGAATTGGAACACTGCTTTGACTGCTGGATATCCTAAAAACGGTAAAGTCTGAATCATTGATTCACTGGAAAATGAACTACCTAACCCTAAAAGAATACCCATGAAAGCTAACAAAGCAACCGGCAACATAAAAGTCTTTCCCAACCCTTGAAAGAACTCCCAAAAGGTCGATTTCTTTTTCTTTGTATCCATTTTTCTTCCTCCATCTCTTAGTAGTTTTAAGATCTTAAAAAAATGATTGCGTTTTCATTGATAGGTTTATTATAGCTAACTAAAGGAAATAAAAAAGAGGAGACAGATATTCTGTATCCTCATACATGATTGAGTAAGCAGTTTCACTAGAAATAGCAATAAATTATAGCTAATTGTTTTTCATTTGGTCTGCATACATCAAGAGTACTGTATCAAATAAACAAATCACAGAAATTCTTGAACTTAAATCGACACTGTGGTGATAGCGAGTCGTTCCCTTTGCATATAAGGAAATCGTCGATAATTTTTCCAAGTTACTTCCCTTGGTTGAAATAATACTGATGATAGGGACTTGTTGTCTTTGAGCAATCTGGGCATAGGAGAGGATACCTTTTGTTTCTCCTGTGAAACTGACGAAAATAGCTAAGTCTTCCTGATTTAAATTACTTACAGCTGCTTCTTGTTCATCCCAATCTGAACGAGCAAATGCTTTTTTTCCTAAAAAAGTCAGTTTTCGAGCAAAATCTGTACAAATAGGGAAGCTTCCTCCTAATCCAAAAACTTCAATAGTATTCGATTGATGGATCAATGTCATCATTTGTTTGGCCTTTTCTTCGCTCATTTGATGGAACGTTTCTGTAACATTTGAAGTGATCTGGTTCGTGATTGTTTGAAGCTTCGGCTATTTCCTTCCTGTTCCTCTACATGGATGGATTGATCGATGGCGTATTTCAACTCTTTAAAACCTTGATAGCCTAAATGTTTAGCCGTTCGGGAGATAGTAGCAGTTGAGACAAATAAATCATCAGATACTTCATAAATCGTTTTTGTTCCAATATCGGACAAATGGAGGAATATATAATCCAATATTTCATTTTCGATTTTACTTAACGAGGAACGCTTCTTTTCTAGTAAAGCAATCAAACTATTGCTTAACATGGACGGTACTCCTTTCAATATTTAACAAAAATAGCATTCGTAAACAAATATCTCTGTTGAGTTTAGATAATAATCTAACTCATTATATAGCGCTTTCATGAAAATGTATATATAATAAAAGTTAGTTAAAATACTGGGATGATCTAAAGACAAAAGAGAGGAAGGTAACCAATGAATCTTAACAAGCCCAAGATTGCTGAACAAAGTCCAAAGAAAATCTTTCTTTTCGATATGACATTCAGTTTGATTTCTTCTGATGGACTTTTGCAAACGCAACGTTTAGAAAGAAAATTGACACATTTCTTTCAAAAAGAGCAAAAAAAATGTGTCAGTCAAAGTAATATGATTCTAAGCCAAAATAGACAAAGAAGCAAAGAGAGAAGACATCTTATTGCTCACTCCTTTACTTGGATATGCAAAAGATAAAATAGAAAGTCAGTTCCCTGAAATACCTATTTTCGTAATATCTAAGGAAGAATACGGAACTTTGGATGTGGAGAAAATAGTAGAGAAGCTAGGGACTCTTTATAAATAAAAATGGGCGATCATTCAGAATGTTATTCGTTTAAAATTGTGCTGCTAGGAGTTGGAAATTTATGTTTGATTCAGAAAAAGTGAAAGAATTAAATGAATTGGAGTTGATTGTTTATACATTTATTTTAGAAAATATGAATCAAATAGTTGAGTGGACCATTCGCGAATTTTCAAATCATTGTCATGTATCAACATCTACGATATTACGTTGTTTAAGTAAATTAGGTTTTTCAGGCTATTCAGAATTCAAGTTTTCTCTAAAAGAAAAACTAACGAAAAGTCGTCAAACATTTGAGTCATTTTATGAAGCAAATGTGCATGTCGATGCTTTTTTGAAAAAAGTGAATAATGAAAGTTATCACGTTGTTTTAGATCCTGCAATTGAACTCATTTCATTACATGATCATTTGATTTTTACTGGAATTGGGACTAGCGGAACATTGGGAACTTATGGTGTCACGGTTATTTTTCTAATTTACAGTTTAATGCCTACTCGATTACTGATCCATTTATTCCTGTACCGACACGTGGATTAGAGAAAACATTAGTGATTGTATTATCCGTTTCTGGAGAGACAGGGGAAGTTATTAAACAAATCGAAAACTTCAAGCGATACGGTGCAAAGATCTTAAGTATCACGAATGATCAGCATTCAACGATTGCTCAACTATCAGACTGCAATATCTCTTATTACATGCCGGATGTCTCTGGACCAGACCCGACAGATAATGCGATTAACTTAACTACCCAAGTACCAGTAATCGCGCTTTTGGAAATTTTAGCGCATCAAGCTTATCAGAAAGAAAATGCGATAAATCTGAAATAAGGATTTTTTGGAATCTATTATAAGAAATCGTGCAGTTTATACATATCAAACTGCACGATTTCTTATCGTTTCAGTAAAGTTGTTTTTTTCCTTGGTACATGTTTTTATACGTTCTGAAAGTATTCCTTAGAAGGTTCAAATCGCTTAAAATGTATTTGTAAACGGATACAAAAAGTGGCTGGCCAGCGCTTCAAAAAATGTGAAGGAGGATCATTATTGAATAACTTTATTAATGAAAAATTATTGCCGCCTATATTAAAATTTGTAAACACGAAAGCAATCACTGCACTTCGTAACGGGATGCTTTACACGATGCCTTTTACAATCGTAGGTTCTGTTTTTTTGCTTTTAGCGAATTTTCCGATACCAACCATTTCTGAATGGGTCGCTGGTAGCGGCTTGGCTGTCTATTTCAACGAAGCATTCGGTGCTTCATTTGCTATCATGTCGATTTTTGCTGTAATGGGTATTGCTAATTCCTATGTAAAAGAAGAAGGGTTCGAAGGCTTGCCCGCTGGGATGATTGCATTAGTAGTATTTTTATTAACTCAGCATTCAAGTGCAACGAATGCTGAGACAAAAGCCATTGTAACTAACGTTATCGACAAAACTTGGACTGGTGGTCAAGGAATGATCAGTGCAATTCTAGTTGGATTATTTGTAGGGTGGACTTATTCTTGGTTCTTGAAACGAGATATCCGTATCAAATTACCAGAACAAGTTCCCACCAATGTAGCTAACTCCTTTACAGCTTTGATTCCAGCGGCTGTAATCACCGTTGTATCTCTTATCATTTATGCTATTTTTGATAAAGTTTTCAACACGACTGTTGTAGAAGCTATTTATACAGTAATCCAAGCACCGATGCAAGGAGTAACAGATACTTTTGGAGGTGCGATGATGTTAGGCTTCTTGGTACCTTTCTTATGGTTCTTTGGTGTACACGGCTCTACTTTAGTTGGAGGGATCAGGGACCGATTTTGCAAGCAAATTCTCTACAAAATACAACGATTTTGAATTCTGGAAAAGAGTTGACAGTAGCTAATGGGGGTCATATTGTAACACAACAATTTTTAGACCAATTCATGACTATAACAGGTGCTGGTATGACGATCGGCATGGTGATGTTCATGGTTACATTTGCTCGCTCGGCTCAATTCAAACAATTAGGACGGCTAGCTTTATTGCCTGCATTTTTCAACATCAATGAACCTATTTTATTTGCTACACCTGTTGTAATGAACCCCTTGATGGCTTTGCCCTTTATCTTGGCACCAATGATTTCTGGTATGATCACCTATTTTTCGTTATACACTGGACTTGTTCCTTTATTTACGGCAGTACAAGTACCATGGACAACCCCGCCAATCATTTCTGGATTTTTAGTTGGAGGGTGGAGAGCTGCTGTTCTGCAAGCAGTGGTGTTAATCATTGGTTTCTTCATTTATCTGCCATTTGTACGTAAAGTTGATGCGTTGAATTATTTACAAGAACAAGGTGAAAGTATGGACCAAATCGAAAAAGACTTAGCAGACGAAACAAAAGGACATGTAGTTCTTCAAACAGAAGATGAAGAGGTAGGAATATGAGTATATTGAAAAAAGAGTTTTTATGGGGAGGAGCAGTGGCTGCCCATCAGATTGAAGGTGGCTGGCAAGCTGACGGAAAGGGAATGAGCGTAGCAGATGTGATGACTGCAGGATCTAATCATGTACCTCGGAGAATGACAGATGGTATCGTAGAAGAAGAAAATTATCCAAATCATCAAGCCATTGATTTTTATGTACGATATAAAGAAGATATAAAATTATTTGCTGAGCTAGGTTTGAAATGTTTCCGTACATCGATTGCATGGACGCGTATTTTTCCAAATGGAGATGAATTGGAACCAAATGAAGCAGGATTGAAGTTTTATGATCAATTATTTGATGAATGTTTAAAGTATGGAATCGAACCTGTGATCACATTATCGCATTTTGAAATGCCTTATCATTTAGTCAAGCAATAAGGTGGTTGGCGCAATCGCAAGATGATTGATTTTTTTGTGCGGTTTGCTGAAGTTTGTTTTTTCTCGTTATAAAGATAAAGTAAAATATTGGATGACTTTCAATGAAATCAATAATCAAACGAATTATCAAGAAGATATTGCTCCCTTTACTAATTCTGGATTGAAATTCACTGAAGGAGAAGAGCGAGAAAAAATTATGTATCAGGCAGCTCATTATGAACTAGTGGCAAGTGCAAAAGCTGTCGAAATCGGACACGCGATTAATCCTTCTTTTGAGATTGGCTGTATGATTGCGATGGTACCAATCTATCCTTATTCTTGCCGTCCCTCAGATATCTTGGCAGCAACAGTAGCTATGCAACGTCGTTATTGGTTTACGGATGTTCATTGCAAAGGGCTTATCCAAGCTATATAAAATCGTATTTGGACCGTAAACACTTTGATTTGGATATTACGTCAGAGGACGAAGCGCAGTTAGAAAAGGAACAGTTGATTATATCGGTTTTAGTTATTATATGTCTTTCGCAGTCAAAGATCATGAAAAAGGTCCATCATATGATTATGATGAAGCACATGATCTCGTAAACAATCCGTATGTTGAATCCTCTGAATGGGGCTGGCAAATCGATCCAGATGGGTTACGTTATGCATGAATTGGTTCAATGATCGATATGAACTGCCACTGTTCATTGTAGAAAATGGCTACGGTGCTGTCGATGTCCCTTCTAAAGACGGAAAGATCCATGACGAATACCGGATTGCCTATTTACGTCAGCATATAGAGGCCATGAAAGAAGCAATTGTTTATGATGGTATCGAATTGATGGGATATACACCTTGGGGATTCATTGATCTAGTGTCAGCTGGAACCGGGGAAATGAAAAAACGCTATGGGTTCATCTATGTGGATAAAGATGATAACGGCAATGGCACATTGAACCGGAGCAAAAAAGACTCTTTCTACTGGTTTCAAAAAGTGATTGTCGAGCAACGGAGAAAATTTATCTTTTTAGCAGTGAGATAAGCTAGTCTTGTAAAAAAACAAGAGAACACGCTACGTTCATTTATTAATTTGAACGTAGTGTGTTTTTTATTAGAAGTTATAACTGTAAAAAATGGTGTTTTAACCAGTTTTTCGATAATCTTAACTACCTAAACAAACATATTTACATCCTAATTCTTAAAATGAATCTACTTGGATGATTTTTGTCCCCATATTCTTGATTTTGTCTAATACTTTTTCAGAGCAAAATTTATCAGTGATCAAATAATCAAAGACTAGAAATAATCAGCAATCTTGAACTTTGATGTCAGTCCGATTTTCGATGATCAGCAACTAGAATCTTGCATTTGATTGTCTGGTTGATCATCATTCATTGATTGTTGATTCATTCAATTATTTCGTTGTGACCCCATGTGCGACATCGACTCCGCTGCAACCAATGATACAAATGTCTGCATTGATTGAAGAAATCGTATTTAATGCGATATCGCCCACCAGTGCTTCTTTTGGAAAGCGCATCTCTCCGCCAGTTAAAATATAACTGCAATTATCTTTGTGAGGAGAATAGTTGATTTTTACGTTGTTTGTAACGACGGTCAAATGGTTAGATTGAAGAAAATCCAGTGTTTTCAATGCAGTCGAGCTAGAATTAATAAACAATGTATCATAATCGCTAATGTATTTACTAGCTTCTCTGGCAATCGCTTGTTTAATCCTTTCAGGACCAGATTGATCAAAATCAGTCTGGTTTTTGTAATTATAAGAACAATAACCGTAATTGCGGATGATCTTCGTTTTTTCTTCTAATAAATTTAAATCTCTGCGTATCGTACTAATAGATACATCCAGAGATTCAGCTAATTCAAAAGTTGACAATTGTTCGGTTTGCTGAAGTAGTTCCAAAATATCTTTTTGACGTTTTTCAATATTGACAAGTGAGTTTTTAATGACTGTTGCCTCCTGAAGGTCATCTTGATTCATGGATTTATTTGATTAGTTGTTCATTTAAATATTCATATCTGTCTTTATTATACTGAAACGATCATTAATCTTTAAAAGAAATCATATAAAAGACAAACAGTCATATAAAAGGGTTTTCATGCATGCGGTTACGCATTAAGATTTACTTGTAAGTCGTAAGAATGATATGGGGGGAGCAAGCAAATGAGCAAAACGGTGAATGAAGTGACAAAAGAAAAGTGGATATTAGAAACATTTCCAGAATGGGGTACGTATTTGAACGAGGAAATCGAATCAGAGGTAGTGGAACCTGGAACTTTTGCTATGTGGTGGCTAGGCTGTACGGGAATTTGGCTGAAAAGTCATGAAGGAACGAATATCTTATGTGATCTATGGTGTGGAACGGGAAAACGCAGTCATGGAAATGGCATGATGAAAAAAGGACATCAGATGATGCGTATGAGCGGTGTTCAAAAGATGCAGCCTAACTTACGGACTCAGCCTTTCGTAATCGATCCTTTTGAAATAAAAAATGTAGACGCTTTAATCGTCACACACATCCATTCCGATCATCTAGATATCCACACAGCTGCAGCCGTTCATCAAAATTGTCCTGAAGCAATATTCATTGGACCAAAAGAAGTGGTTCGCACGTGGCAAAAATGGGGGATCCCTGAAGAAAAAACGATTATCGTGAAACCAGGTGATGCGGTCAAAATCAAAGATATCAATGTAGTAGCTTTAGAAGCGTTTGATCGGACAGCGTTGGTTACTTGTGGAGATCCGGAAGAAGTATTGAAAGGAAAAATGCCTCAGGAGATGGATCAAATAGCAGTAAATTATTTATTCGAAACATCAGGAGGTACTCTTTATCACGCAGGAGATTCACATTATTCCAATTTATTTGCCAAACATGGCAATGACCACAAAATCGATGTCTGCTTAGGAGCCTACGGTGAAAACCCACGAGGGATAACAGACAAAGTTACTTCTGTTGATATGCTGCGCATGGCGGAGTCATTGAATGCAAAAGTAGTGATTCCTGTCCACTACGATATTTGGTCTAATTTTATGGCTGATCCTAAAGAGATTACTGAAATTTGGAAATTCAAGAAGGATCGCTTACAGTATGGGTTTAAACCTTATATCTGGCAAGTAGGCGGGAAATTCATCTATCCGACAAACAAAGATGATCTTGAGTTTAATTTTTATCGCGGATTTGAAGATGTCTTCTCGATTGAAAATGATACACCGTTTCCGTCGTTTTTATAAGAAAGAAGGGAAGTTTCTTGCTGAAATACTTTTTTGACCATCAATTGATCCATTACCCAGATAAAGAAATCACGGATTGGCGTGAAGCTATCGCCGAAAGCTGTCGTGTATTGATTGATAAGAACATCATTGATCAAACGTATGTTGAAGAAATCATTCATTGTGTGCAAAATATGGACCTTATATTGTGATTGCACCTCAAGTAGCCATGCCGCATTCTTCAGAAAAAGTGAGGGAGTTTTTGGAACGGCTATTTCATTTACCAAGTTGAAGCAGCCAGTCCGTTTTGAAAGTGAAGGGGAGAATGAGGAGAAAACGGCCAGTTTGTTTTTTACACTCGCAGCAAAAAATCCAGAAGAACACCCAGAAAATATCCAAAAATTATCCGAATTATTAATGACAGATGGATTGGTTGAGCGTCTCATCTCTACGAACTCCATCGATGATTACCAAGTTGTGATGGCGGAATATAATTAATTGATAGAGGAGAAAAAAGATGGGGGAATTTTTGTTAAGCATTTGGACGTATTTTGCAACAAATATCTTGACGCAGCAGCGTACCTGATTGGTTTTATCGTGTTATTAGGCTATATTTTGCTGAAACGCCCACTTCATGAATGCATCGCTGGATTCTTAAAGGCAACGGTTGGCTACTTTATTTTGACTGTTGGCTCTGGTGGTTTGGTCAACAATTTTCGGCCAATCTTGGTTGGACTGAAAGAACGGTTTAATCTGGATGCTATGGTTACAGATCCTTATTTTGGACAAAATGCTGTGGATGCTGGATTAATGGAGACATTTGGCCGTACCTTTGGAGATGTGATGATTCTATTACTGATTGCATTTGTTTTAAATATTTTGTTAGTTCGTTTTCAGAAATATACGAAACTGCGATCCGTTTTCACGACCGGAAATGTTCAGGTCCAGCAAGCAGCGACCGCTTTTTGGATTTTACTGTTTTGCTTTCCTGATCTAGGCAGGATACAAGTATTGATATTTATGGGATTGATTTTAGGGTGTTATTGGGCAGTAGCTTCTAACTTAACAGTAGGGATCACGCAGGAATTGACAGAAGGTGCCGGATTTGCGGTGGCACATCAGCAAATGTTCGGAATCTTTATTTTGCTTAAGCTAGCTGAATGGATGAAAAAGCGGGATGAAAAGAAAAATCGATTGAATCAAGCAAGACAAGAAATCGAAGATATCAAATTACCAGGATTCCTATCGATATTTAATGAGAATATGGTTGCTACTTCGTTGCTTCATGCTATTTTTCTTTGGGATTCATTCTGATTGTACTAGGCAAAGATTATTTGATTCAAGCGCAATTCATGCAAGAGGGGCAGAGTTTCTTATTCTACATTATGACGACTTCCTTGAATTTTGCGGTATATCTGGCAATCTTGCAATTAGGTGTTCGGACTTTCGTCGATGAACTAACTCAATCTTTTCAAGGAATCTCAAACACGATTTTACCAGGAGCTGTTCCAGGAATTGATGTAGCCGCTACTTTTGGCTTTGGTTCGCCAAATGCGGTAACGATTGGATTTTTGTTTGGTGCTTTGGGCCAGTTTTTGATGATTGGTTTACTGATTTTATTGAAATCACCAACGATCGTCATAGCCGGTTTCATTCCATTGTTCTTTGATAATGCTGTTACAGCAGTTTATGCCAATAACCGAGGTGGATTCAAAGCTGCCTGTCTATTCCCGTTTTCTTTCTGGAATCATACAAATAGGCGGTTCAGCATTATTCGCTACATGGATCGGGATGTCAACATACGGTGGTTATATCGGGATGTTCGATTGGGCGACAGCTTGGCCATTATTTACAGTAGTCATGAAAGTCCTAGGTTATGCTGGAATCGCCGTAGTCGTCATTGGTCTATTGGCTATTCCGCAGTTACAATATCGGAAAAATCCTGAAGGGTATTTCTTGATTGTAGAAGATTATGAAAAATATGCAAGAAAAGCAGAAAGCATAAAAGAAAATCTGATTAGACAACACTCATAATGGAGGGATTAGGATGAGAATTTTAGTATCGTGTGCAAATGGATCAGGAACCAGCTTGATGATGATGAGAAGTGTAGAAAAAGCAATGAAAGAACTAAATATACCAATTACCAAGATTCATCATTGTGCTATTTCAGAGGGAAAAAGCTCAGCCAGTCAATATATTGTCGTTTTTACACAGTCAATTTTTTGAATATGTTACTCAGGCAGAGAAAAAAGGCGTTACAGTTATCGGTATCAAAAATGTGATGTCCGCCAAAGAAATCAGTGAAAAATTTGCTGAAACAACATGGTATCAAAAAACAAGTGAAAGAAGGAACCAAGATGAGCAGGCCGAATCTACAAATTGCGTTAGATCACAATGATTTAGAACATGCATTAGGCGATGTTATGAAAGTCGGTGATGTAGTAGATATTATTGAAGTAGGAACGATCCTTTGCTTACAGGAAGGACAAAAAGCGATTCGCTGTATTCACAGTATATTTCCAGACAAAAAACTGGTCGCTGATACGAAATGTGCAGATGCTGGAGGAACAGTAGCAAGAAATGTGGCTAATGCAGGAGCAGATTGGATGACAGTCATTTGCTGTGCAACAATGCCAACGATGAAGGCAGCACAAAAAGAGATAGGCGAATTACAAGTAGAACTCTATGGCAATTGGACTTTTGAGCAAGCCAAGGATTGGTATAACATCGGAATCCGACAGGTAATCTACCACCAAAGCCGTGATGCACTCTTATCTGGTGAAGCTTGGGGTGAAAAAGATTCGTCGAAGGTCAGCAAACTGATTTGAACTAGGCTTCAATGTTTCTGTAACTGGTGGATTAAATCCAAACACATTACAATTTGTTTGAAAGGAATCGATGTGTAATACCTTTATCGCGGGTCGGGGGATTACAGCAGCAGAAGATCCAATGAAGGCTGCACAATGTTTCAAAGATGAGATCATTCGTATCTGGGGGTAAGAAAATGGCTCAAATCGGGATTTATGAAAAGCATTACCCAAGATATTTCATGGAAAGAACGTTTTTCCCTTGTAAAAGAAATGACTTCGATTTTATCGAGATGTCGATTGATGAGACGGATGAGCGGTTAGCGACGATTAGATTGGTCTGAAGAAAAGATAGACTGAGCTGAGAGAAGAGATGTTTAGCTCTGGTGTACGTATCCATTCGATTTGTTTAAGTGCGCATCGGCGATTTCCGTTTGGTTCTGCTGATCCAGAAAAGAAAAAAGCAGCGAAACAACTAATGAAAAAAGCAATCCATTTGGCGCATAATCTAAGCGTCAAAGTAATCCAAATAGCTGGATACGATGTTTATTATGAAGAGAAATCAATGAATTCCAGAGAAGACTTTATCGAAGGAATAAAAGAAAGCGTAAAGGAAGCTTCTAAATATGGCATCATTCTTTCCGTGGAAATCATGGATGATCCATTTATGAACTCCATTTCAAAATTTTTAGAAATCAAAGAACAGATTCATTCCCCTTTTTACAAGTATATCCAAGACCTAGGCAATTTGTCCGCATGGCCGGAAAATAATCCGGCTCGAGAACTTGAGAAAGGGATCGATTATATCACTGCTATCCACTTAAAAGACACGTATCCTGTAACAAAAGAATATTCAGGTCAGTTTCGTGATGTTACTTTTGGTAACGGATGCGTTGACTTTCTTGGATTATTGAGACATTTGAAACGTTTAGATTATGATGGAACATTCCTGATCGAAATGTGGAGTGAAAAAAGTCAAGATTTTCGAAGAGAAATCCAGCAGGCAAAAGACTACTTAAGTTCTAAATTGAAGGAGGCTGGTTATGATGTCTTGTGAAGAAAAAATTGCAGCAATGAAGCAACGTGTCTTTGAAGCAAATCTGGCATTGCCGCAATACGGATTAGTTAAATTGACTTGGGGCAATGTGAGTGAAGTGGACCGTGAGCTAGGAGTCATCGTTATTAAGCCAAGCGGTGTCCGATATGAACGCATGCAAGCAGATCAAATGGTTGTAACAGATTTGTCAGGAAATATAATAGAAGAAGACAGCTTGAAACCATCTTCAGATCTGCCTACCCATGTTGTTTTATACAAAGCTTTTGAAGATGTAACTGCTGTTACTCATACTCATTCTACTCACTCTGTCATGTGGCGCAAGCAGGCCGAGATTTGCCAGCTTATGGCACGACCCATGCTGATGCTTTTTATGGAAAGATTCCTTGTACACGCCAATTGACGAAAGAAGAAGTAAAAGAAGCTTACGAAGTTCATACAGGGAATGTGATTGTCGAGACGTTTAAGGAAAGAAATTTAGAGCCAAACGAAGTACCTGGAGTACTTGTCTATGGACATGGACCATTCACTTGGGGACACTCACCTATAGAAGCAGTAGAAAATAGCCTGATTTAGATGAAATTTGTTTGATGGCTAAAGAAAACGAGTTGATCAACCAAAATATAGGTGAAATCCCACAATATTTGCTAGATAAACATTATTTTCGAAAACACGGAAAGCATGCATACTATGGGCAATAGAGATGCTAGGGTAAGGGTAGAAAATTAAAAGATAATACTTGATAGAGAGAAACAGAGGTTGTGAAGAAAATTTATCACAACCTTTTTTATTTATCAAAAAGGATGCATTCTAAAAGGAAAGAGGAATTTTAAGGAATTGAGAGAATCTTTACAGGAGCGTTATACGTGATAGATTAAATAGTCAAAGAATTGTATTATTAGAGGGAGAATTGTATAAGAAAGGAAGAAAAAAATGAATGTTGATTCCCTTATGATCGATGAGATTTCTGAATTATATAAGATGCGTTTGGTTGGACGCATTACACAAAAGACACTGCAAGGTTAGCTAGAGCATTTGAACAATCTGAATCTCTGGTAAGCGTAATGGAGAAGAGAAGATTATCGGAGTCGTTCGTTGGATCACTGATTTTGCGACGATCGCATTTATTCAAGATATCCTCATTCATCCGAGGTATCAGCGCCAAGGGATAGGCAAAGCGCTTTTGAATGAAGCTTTGGAGAAGATCACCAGTTATGGACCAGTCCAAATCGAATTATTGACAGATGATACTGAGAAAACAAAAAAATTTTATGAATCAGTAGGATTTGTTCAAGTAAAAGAAATGGATGCTGTTTCTTATATAAAGGATACTAGAAGATAAGAGGGTCTTTTTGGTAATGACAAATACTATGTATAACGTAAAAGAAAAAATGGGAAGGATAGATTCAAGTATCACTCAATCTATCCTCCTATCCTCGTCTATTTTATTTTTTTATTCACTTCTTATCAAATACTATTTTTTGT
>ENA-OQJX01000701-OQJX01000701.1-human-gut-metagenome-genome-assembly--contig:-NODE-701-length-13931-cov-2.937047_pt1 | contig 13931 bp, 15 predicted proteins | sample MGYA00242615_ERZ504782 | MGnify/ENA primary metagenome ERZ504782 (study PRJEB26092, sample SAMD00036354) | human gut metagenome | host: Homo sapiens | study: EMG produced TPA metagenomics assembly of... | reverse complement strand
AAACAGTACGTCGTCATAAGTTAATCCATCCATTACAAATCTTATCAGCAATAAATTGACATAGGGCTAATGCGTTTAAAAATTTATTGCGTGCAAATTAATTATCGGTTTTTATTACCATTCCGGTTATACTTTGCACTGCAACATTTTTTTCTTCTTTTTTATCAACTAAAACCAATCAGTTTGCCATCTCTGAAATAAACTTGATGCGTACCAAACGTACCTCTTCTTCCGTAAAGTCATCACCCAACTCATCCAGAGCATCGTCAATCTTATCAGTGGTAGATTCCTTGAAATAATCATAGATATCCAGCAAGTGGTCTTCATCCATAATATCCTCCAAGAAATAGTCGATATTCAATTTCGTTCCGGAGTAGACGATAGCTTCTATCTCATCCAGCAGCTCTTCAAACTCAATGCCCTTTGACATGGCAATGTCATCCAATGCCACCTTACGGTCAATGGCCTGAATGATGGCCACCTTCATTTTTGACTTATTGGCCACAGTACGCACACGCAAGTCCTCGGGACGTTCAATCTCATTCTCCTCACAGTGCCGCTTAATGAGTTTACAGAATTCCTCGCCGTAGCGTTTTGCCTTTCCGGCTCCTACACCCGGTATGTTCTGCAACTCGTCCAAAGTCACCGGATATATGGTCGCCATCGCTTCCAAAGACGGGTCTTGGAAAATGACATAAGGAGGCACTTCCAACTTCTTGGACAACTTCTTTCGTAAGTCCTTCAACATGGAGTACAATGCCGGGTCTACCGCACACGCACCGCCTCCACGTGCAGGTGCTTCCTCTTCCACATCCTCAAAGTCATTGTCTTCCACTATTTTGAATGATTTGGGATGTTTAAGGAACTTCTTACCGTCATCTGTCACTTTCAGCAAGCCATAGTTTTCGACATCCTTACTCAGGTAACCGGCAATAAGTGCCTGACGGATCACAGCATTCCACGTTTTGTCTTCTTCGCCCATACCAGAGCCGAACACTTCGAGATCTTCATGCAGATGCGCCTGCACTTCTGAAGTTTCCTTACCTTGTATTATGTCTATAATATAGTCCGCTTTAAAATTTTCTTTCACCGCGAGAATAGCTTCAATCACGGTACACAATAATTCTTGAGCTTCCACTTGTTTTTTCGGATTTAAACAATTGTCACAATTACCACAATTTTCTTCTATATATTCTTCGCCGAAGTAATGAAGCAATGCTTTTCGGCGGCATACGGAAGATTCGGCATACGCAGCAGTCTCCAGCAGAAGCTGCTTGCCAATTTCCTGCTCTGCTACAGGTTTGCCTTGCATAAACTTCTCGAGCTTCTGCAAGTCTTTATTGGTATAGAAAGTAATACACTGCCCTTCTCCTCCATCTCTTCCGGCACGTCCGGTCTCCTGGTAATATCCTTCCAGACTTTTGGGAATATCATAATGGATAACATAACGCACATCCGGTTTGTCAATACCCATACCAAAAGCAATGGTAGCTACAATCACATCAATTTTTTCCATCAGGAAATCATCCTGGTTCTGTGTTCGTGTAGCCGAATCCATTCCGGCATGATAGGCACGGGCATTGATTCCGTTTGCCTGCAGGATTTCAGCAAGTTCCTCCACTTTCTTCCGGCTCAGGCAATAGATAATGCCTGACTTTTCGGGATTGTTCTTAATGAACTTGATGATGTCCCGGTCTACATTTGCAGTCTTGGGGCGTACCTCATAATAGAGATTCGGGCGGTTGAACGATGACTTGAACACCTGCGCATCCACCATACCCAGATTCTTCTGGATGTCATGCTGCACTTTCGGTGTAGCCGTCGCAGTCAACGCTATCAGAGGGGCTTTTCCTATTTCATTGATAATGGGACGGATGCGGCGATACTCAGGACGGAAGTCATGACCCCATTCAGAAATACAATGGGCTTCGTCCACGGCATAGAACGAAATCTTCACCGTTTTCAGAAACTCCACATTCTCTTCCTTCGTCAGTGATTCCGGAGCTACATACAACAGCTTTGTCTTACCACTGAGTATGTCGGACCGGACCTGGTCTATCGCGCTCTTGTTTAGGGAAGAATTGATGAAGTGGGCTATCCCATCCTCTTCGCTGAAGTTACGCATCGCATCGACCTGATTCTTCATCAAGGCAATCAGAGGAGAAATCACGATACCCGTGCCCTCCATCAACAAGGACGGCAGTTGGTAGCACAAAGATTTTCCACCACCGGTAGGCATCAACACGAATGTATCATTACCCGCCAACAGATTCTCTATGATTGCTTCCTGATTTCCTTTAAATGTATCGAACCCGAAGTATTTCTTCAGCTGGTCTATCAAATTAATCTTCTTCCCTGCCATGATTCATTAGGTTGTTGTTTATTGAGTTAACTTTTAATAGTGGTACTCCGCCTTGTTTTCACAAAGAACCCTAACAAAGTTATAAACAACTTCTTAAATTTCAAGCATAATCCATCGAATATTTTTCAATAAAAAGTAAAATAGTCGGTTTTACCCCGTATTACCATCTGATTCTTAAGCACTTTGCAGTCGTGCTATATTTGCCTTTTCAAGCTGGCACTTGGCGTAGTCCAACGTCACAACAAAATTGTCCTTCTGTTCTGACGGAATTTCGAACATGGCATCCATCATAATTGTCTCCACAATGGAACGCAAGCCGCGGGCTCCCAACTTATATTCTACCGCTTTATCCACGATATATTCAAATACAGCATCTTCAAACGTCAGCTTCACATTGTCCATCTCAAACAGTTTGATGTATTGCTTGATGATGGAATTCTTCGGTTCCGTAAGAATGGAGCGCAATGCCGCACGGTCCAACGGATTCAGATAAGTCAGCACTGGAAGGCGGCCGATAATCTCGGGAATCAGTCCGAACGACTTCAAATCCTGCGGAGCAATGTACTGCATCATGTTGCTCTTATCAATGGTTGCCGTATTGCGTACAGCGCTATACCCGACAACGTGCGTATTCAGCCGCTGGGCAATTTTCTTTTCAATGCCATCGAAAGCCCCACCGCAAATGAACAGAATATTCTTGGTATTGACCGGAATCATTTTCTGGTCGGGATGCTTGCGCCCACCCTGGGGAGGCACATTCACCACAGAACCTTCCAGCAGTTTCAGCAATCCCTGCTGCACGCCTTCACCACTCACATCACGGGTTATGGAAGGATTATCACCCTTGCGCGCTATTTTGTCTATCTCATCAATAAACACGATACCTTGCTCTGCCTCGGGCACGTTATAATCCGCCACCTGGAGCAGACGTGTCAAAATGCTTTCAATGTCCTCACCCACATAACCTGCCTCTGTCAGAACTGTTGCATCTACAATAGTAAAAGGAACATGCAGCAACTTTGCGATAGTACGCGCCAATAACGTCTTTCCCGTACCGGTACTGCCTACCATGATGATGTTCGATTTTTCAATCTCCACATCATCACCGCCGTCCTTCTGGAGCAGACGTTTGTAATGGTTGTACACCGACACAGACAAGAAACGCTTGGCATCGTCCTGACCAATGACATATTGATCGAGGAACTTCTTTATTTCTACGGGTTTAGGAAGTTCTTTCAGATTCAGCTTCGTGGCACTTGCTTCTTGCCAGCCCCCAAAGCCTCCTGAGTAATCTCATAAGCCTGGGTGGCGCAACTGTCGCAGATATAGCCATTCATCCCCGTTATGAGAAATCCGACTTCATCTTCGGTGCGACCGCAAAAACTGCATCTATTTTTATTCTTTCTTGAATCTGCCATATTTATTTTTTAATCAAAACCTCATCTACCATACCATATTCTTTGGCTTCCTGGGCTGTCATCCAGTAGTCACGGTCAGAATCTGCCCATACCTTGTCAAAGGGAGTGTGGGAGTGGTCGGCGATAATGGTATAAAGTTCTTTCTTCAACTTCTGGATTTCACGTGCCGTGATTTCAATATCCGAGGCCTGCCCCTGGGCACCTCCCATCGGCTGGTGTATCATCACGCGGGAGTGGGTCAATGCGGAGCGTTTGCCTTCGGCACCGGCAACCAGCAATACGGCTGCCATGCTTGCCGCCATTCCAGTACAGATGGTAGCCACATCACTACTGATGAACTGCATGGTATCATAAATACCCAGACCGGCATATACCGAACCGCCCGGCGAATTGATATAGATGGAAATATCCTTGCCCGGATCCACCGAATCCAGATAAAGCAACTGAGCCTGCAAAGTATTGGCTGTATAGTCATCAACCTGCGTACCGAGGAAAATGATGCGGTCCATCATCAGACGGGAAAACACGTCCAACTGCGTTACATTGAGCTGGCGTTCCTCGAGGATATAGGGATTCAAATAGCCGGCTTGTGATTTAATCACATCGTCCAGCACCAAACTGTTCATACCAAGATGCTTGGTAGCGTATTTTCTAAAATCATCCATTTCTTTCTATTTTTTAATTTATAAGGATACAAAGAAACAAAAAAGAACACAGAGACACAAAAAAACACAGAGTTATAGTTTGTCAAACTCTGTGTTTCTTTATAAATTTTAGCCGTAGGCTCACATTACTCTTATGCAAACATCTTATTGAACTCTTCAGCAGAAACGTTCTTATGCTCCAGTTCCACCTGAGACTTCAATGCTGTAGCCAATTTAGATTCAACCACACGATTAACCAAGCCTTCTATGCTCTCTTTCTTCTTAAGCATTTCCTTTGAGTAGTTTTCCAGGATTTCTTCAGGCACACTCATCATACCATATTGTGCAAACTGTGCGCGGGTAGCTTCCTTAGCCATGTTTGTGATGTCTTCCTGCTCAACCTTGATATCATTGGCTTTCACCAGCTGTTCTTTAATCAGGTGCCAAGTCAGCTCTTCGATGCTCTTGTCATAGTTGTCCTCTACAAAGCTTTCTTCCTTGTCAGGATTGTTCAGACGCATAATGCGCTTCAGTAATGCATCCGGGAATTCCAGCTTGCCTACTTTCTCTGTCAGCATCTTACGTGCGTCAATCAAGAACTTATAGTCACTGTCTGCCACGAACTGGTTGGCAATAACTTCCTTCACTTTGGCACGGAATTCCTCTTCCGTTTTCACATTACCTTCGCCAAATACCTGGTCGAAAATTTCCTGAGTCAAGTCACCCGGAACGAAACGTGTGATTTCTTCTACCTGGAAGCTGAAATTGGATTTTACTTCGGGAGCAGCTTCCTTGTCAATCTTCAATAAAGAAGACAATTCGGCAGCATTTCCGTCCCAAGCAGTATTCGGATTGAATACAAGCACATCGTTCACTTTTGCACCGGCAAAGATAGCTTTCTGTTCATCATTCTTCATGTACGAAGGCATCATTACAGCACCTTCCACCTGAATGCCACCCTCTTTGGTATTACCTTCTTCATCCAGTTCTGCAAGCAAACCTTTCAGCATGTCATTGTCCTCGTAAACGTCTACCTTGTCATACTTGCCGTTACGTTGAGTGTAAGCCTTGACCTGGTTATCCACCATTTCGTCTGTAACTTCAATAGTATAGTAATCTACCTTATCTTTTGCACTGACTTCAGCTTTAAATTCCGGAGCCAAAGCAATATCAAACAAGAATTCGAACTCTTCCATAGTATCGAAATCAATTTCCTGCTGCTTGTCTTCGTTGGGCAAAGGCTCGCCCAATATATTTACCTTATTGTCCTGGATATACTTATATACTGTTTCTGAAAGCAGCTTGTTCACCTCTTCAGCCAATGCAGACTTACCATACATTTTCTTAACTAAGCTCATAGGAACCATTCCCTTACGGAAACCGGGAATCTGTGCCTTCTGACGGAAGCTCTTCAATGATTTGTCTACTTTTTCCTGATAATCTGCTTTCTCAAGCTTTACAGTAAGCAGTGCGCTTACTTTGTCAATGTTTTGTAATGAAACGTTCATTCTGACAATTATTTATTTGATTTATACTTTGTTCCATATCTCAAATGGGCGTGCAAAATTAGCGTTATTCTTTCAATTATCAAAAGAACATTGCCGATTTATTTCAGTTTAATTCTTGGATAGAGCGGTAGAAGAGCCCAACCATCGGGCTGACAACGGAGGACGTTTACGGGAAAGATACTCAGGGAAAAGACGATGATAAACCGAACCGTCCAGTTCTATGAAGAGAAATGGGAGTTGCCCGAAGGCACGACAATCTACAAAAATAATTAAGGAAAAACATTGTTTATCCGAATTTTATGCGTTTCTTTGTCGCGGAATGATGGCGCATTAGTTTTTCGATTTCCATTACATGGTTTTTACTTCCGTTTTCAAGAACGCTTTTGTAAACTCTCTGTCGTTGTAATCCATTTATTATTCAGCCTTCCTTCCAAGAGAGTTTTATTCATTATATTTATTTTATCAATTTCATTATGAACATTTATGTTGGAAACCTTAACTACCGCGTTAAGGAGAGTGACCTGCAGAAGGCAATGGAAGATTACGGCACAGTATCTTCTGTAAAATTTATCAATGACCGCACCACCGGACGTTTCAGAGGCATCGCTTTTGTAGAAATGGAAGATGACGCTGCTGCAGCTAAAGCTATTGCCGAACTAGACGGTGCTGAATTCTTCGGCCGCCAAATGGTAGTGAAAGAAGCAAGACCTCCAAAATATTAATCATAGAGATTTAAGGAGAAATAAAAAAAGGCCACTGAATGAGTGGTCTTTTTTTATTTCTATCAATCGACAGTATCCGGGATTACTTCATAAAATCCTTGCGACGAAGTACAAAGCTATTACTCAGATACTTTTCACGCACAATCTTATTCTCGGCCAGCTCTTCGGGCGTACCCTGGAACAGAATCTTTCCTTCAAACAACAGATAAGCACGATCGGTAATGCTCAGCGTCTCCTGCACATTGTGGTCAGTAATCAAAATGCCGATATTCCTATCTTTCAACTTCCACACAATCTGCTGAATATCCTCCACTGCAATCGGGTCTACACCGGCAAAAGGCTCGTCCAACATAATAAATTTGGGGTCAATGGCCAGACAACGGGCAATTTCTGTACGGCGCCGCTCGCCACCTGACAACTGGTTACCCTTGTTCTTCCTTACCTTCTGCAAGCGGAACTCTGCAATCAGGCTCTCCAGCTTGTCTTTCTGATACTCCAAAGGCTTGTCGGTCATTTCCAGTACAGATGCAATATTGTCTTCCACACTCATTTGACGGAACACGGAAGCCTCCTGCGCCAAATAACCGATACCCGTCTGCGCACGCTTGTATACCGGATATTTCGTTATATCCAAATCATTCAAGAAGATACGTCCCTCATTGGGAGTAATCAGCCTACGGTCATATAAAACGAAGTTGTCTTACCGGCGCCATTCGGCCCCAGCAAACCGACAATCTCCCCTTGCTTCACATCAATGGACACATGGCTCACTACCGTACGCTTTCCGTACTTTTTCACCAAATCCTCCGTACGCAGCACCATGCTACCTTCCTCCCGTGGCTCTGCCCCGGCAGTCAAGCTTGGTCCGACCTGCAGATTTTCCTTAACTTCCTCTACATTGTCCTTTATGCCTTTTTCTTCTTCCATACTCTAAAGGTTTTCGCCGCAAATGTAGCAAAAATAAGCCGAAATAGTGTACATTTGCATTCAAATACTTATATGTCATGTTTAAAGCACTTAAGACAGTGGGACGATATATCATACTGATGGGACGCGTATTTGCTCGTCCCGAACGTATGCGTATGTTTTTCCGCCAATATGTCAACGAGTTGGAACAGCTCGGCGTGAACTCTATCGGCATCGTATTGCTGATATCGTTCTTCATCGGAGCTGTAATCACCATACAGATAAAGTTGAACATCGAGAGTCCTTTCATGCCTCGATGGACAGTGGGATATGTAACCCGAGAAATCATGCTGCTGGAATTCTCCTCCTCCATCATGTGTCTGATTCTGGCAGGAAAGGTCGGGTCAAACATCGCCTCGGAGCTGGGCACCATGCGAGTCACCCAGCAGATAGACGCCCTTGAAATTATGGGTGTCAATTCTGCCAACTATCTCATCCTACCGAAAATTGCCGCTATGGTGACAACCATTCCACTGATGGTGACGTTCAGTATATTCGCCGGTATCATAGGTGCCTTCTGTACTTGCTGGTTCGGCGGCATCATGTCGGCGGTAGATTTAGAATACGGCTTGCAGTACATGTTTGTCGAATGGTTTATTTGGTGCGGCATCATCAAGTCGCTGTTCTTTGCCTTTATCATTGCCAGCGTATCGGCATTCTTCGGTTACACCGTCGAAGGCGGTTCCATCGAAGTGGGCAAGGCGTCCACCGACTCCGTAGTATGCAGCAGCGTACTTATCTTATTCGCCGACCTAATATTAACTCAACTTTTAATGGGATGATTGAACTGAAAGGACTTTGCAAATCATTTGAAGAAAAAGAGGTACTGAAAGATATCAATGCCACTTTCGAGAATGGAAAGACCAACCTAATCATAGGGCAGAGCGGTTCGGGAAAAACCGTACTCATGAAATGTATCGTGGGTCTGCTGACACCGGACAAAGGAGAATTGTTGTATGACCACCGCAACTTCCTCGCCATGGGAAAGAAGGAAAAGAAAGCGCTCCGCCGGGAAATGGGAATGATTTTCCAAAGTGCCGCGCTGTTCGATTCCATGACGGTACTGGACAATGTGATGTTTCCACTGAACATGTTCAGCAACGATACCCTGCGCGATCGGACTCGTCGTGCCATGTTCTGCTTGGAGCGTGTAAACCTGATTGAAGCCAAAGACAAATTTCCCGGAGAAATCAGCGGCGGTATGCAGAAACGCGTAGCCATTGCCCGTGCCATTGCCCTAAACCCGCAATACTTGTTCTGTGACGAGCCGAATTCAGGACTTGACCCCAAGACCTCGCTTGTCATCGACGAACTGATACAAGATATAACCCGAGAATACAATATGACTACTCTCATCAACACTCATGACATGAACTCTGTAATGGGTATCGGAGAAAAAATCATCTATATTTACGAAGGACACAAAGAATGGGAAGGCAATAAAGACGATATCTTCACTTCCACCAACGAGCGGTTGAACAGTTTCATATTTGCATCTGACCTATTCCGGAAAGTAAAAGAAGTGGAGATACAGAACCTTGAAGGATAAAACCACACCTCATTTCTAACCTATTACATAAGAAAGCGTCCGGAAGCTATGTTCCGGACGCTTTCTCTTCATAAAACCAGTTAATAGAATCGACTATATCATCACGATATATTTTACTTCTGCCGGATATAGATATTTATCGGAGTTCCGGTCAACTTCCATTTCTCACGCATCTTATTTTCCAGGAATCGTCTGTAAGGCTCTTTCACATATTGTGGAAGATTTGCAAAATAAACAAATGACGGCACCTGGGTATTGGGCAACTGCGTAATATACTTTATCTTGATATACTTACCTTAATTGAAGGGGTGGATACGCCTCGATAAGCGGCAGCATTTCCTCGTTCAAACGAGCTGTCGGAATACGCGTCATACGATTTTCGTACACATCACGCGCCTCTTCCAATACCTTCAGAATACGCTGTTTGGTCAGTGCCGAAGCAAAGATGATAGGAAAATCCACAAACGGAGCGAAACGGTTGCGGATAGCATCTTCGAAAGTCTTCATCACCTTCACAGTCTTGTCCTTCACCAAGTCCCACTTGTTCACCACAACCACCAGCCCCTTGGCATTCTTTTGTATCAAGGAGAAGATATTCAAATCCTGGCTTTCGATGCCACGCGTAGCGTCTACCATCAAAATACATACATCTGCATTCTCAATGGAACGAATGGAACGGATTACGGAGTAGTACTCCAAATCCTCATTCACCTTGTTCTTCTTACGGATACCCGCCGTATCTACCAGGTAGAAATCAAAACCGAATTTATTGTAGCGGGTATAGATAGAATCGCGCGTGGTACCGGCAATCTCCGTCACGATGTTGCGGTCTTCTCCAATAAAGGCATTGACTATGGAAGACTTTCCGGCATTAGGGCGTCCCACTACTGCAAAGCGGGGAATATCCTCGTCCAGAATTTCATCAGATTCCTTCTTGAACTTGCTGACGATAAGGTCCATCATATCGCCCGTACCGCTACCCGTTACAGCAGAAATACAATAAGGGTCACCCAAACCCAAGCTATAGAACTCAGGAGCATTGTATTGCAGTTCATGATTATCAGTCTTATTGGCAACCAGCAACACAGGCTTCTTGGCACGACGCAAGATGGCAGCTACCTGCTCGTCGAGGTCCGTAACCCCGTTCATCACATCCACCACAAACAGTATCACGTCGGCTTCGTCCACCGCCATCAATACCTGCTTACGAATCTCTTCTTCGAAAATATCATCAGAGTTCACTACCCAACCGCCGGTATCTACCACGGAGAACTCACGTCCCAACCATTCGGTCTTTCCATATTGGCGGTCACGGGTGGTTCCCGCTTCCTCATTCACAATTGCCTGACGTGTCTTGGTCAGACGGTTAAATAATGTAGACTTTCCCACATTGGGACGTCCTACGATTGCAACTAAATTTCCCATAGTTCACACTCTTTGTTTTTTGCGACTGTCACAGTCGTATGAATAACTCTTAATCCAGCTGATAACCAAAATTACGCAGTTCCTTGTCCGAACTCCGCCAATCCTTATCAACTTTCACAAACGTCTCCAGGAATATCGTTTTCCCGAAAAACCTCTCCAAATCACGGCGCGCTTCAGTAGCCACTTTCTTCAAAGCCTTCCCCTGCTTGCCTATGATAATACCTTTTTGCGAATCACGCTCCACATAGATTACGGCACTGATATGAATCTTCTTTGCCTCCTCCTTAAACTGTTCTACCATCACCTCCACCGAATAAGGGATTTCCTTATCGTAGTACAACAGAATTTTCTCACGGATTATTTCGGTCACGAAGAAACGCGCCGGCTTGTCCGTCCACTGGTCCTTGTCGAAATAAGGAGGTGAGTCGGGCAACAGCTCCTTCACCCGCTTCATGACATAATCCACATTAAATTTCGAAGTAGCAGAGATAGGAATAATTTCCGCCTTCGGCAGCAATTCCTTCCATGCTTCCACCAGTTCCACCAGCTTTTCCTGGTTGCTTAAATCAATCTTATTGATAAGCAGCAATACCGGAACGTCCAAGTGTCCTACTTTCTCCACAAAATCATTATGCTTGTCGGGAGTCTCAACCACATCTGTCACATACAGCAACACATCTGCATCCGCCAATGCCGAAGTGGAGAAATTAAGCATGGACTCCTGTAACTTATAGTTTGGCTTCAATACACCCGGAGTGTCCGAAAACACAATTTGCATGTCATCCGTATTATAGATGCCCATAATCCGATGACGGGTGGTCTGCGCCTTGAAAGTGGCGATAGAAATACGCTCACCTACCAAAACGTTCATCAATGTGGATTTGCCCACATTCGGATTTCCCACGATATTTACAAAACCTGCTTTGTGCATGACTTCAGTATTTGAATTGAGACAAAAAAACGCATCGAATCGAAATAGGATGCGTTTTATCATATTATATTTAGCAATAGTATGTTACTGCTTCTTTCCGTCGTATCCCCACTTCACATACACGGCTCCCCAGGTAAATCCTGCGCCGAATGCAGTGAAAATAAGATTGTCGCCTTTCTTCAGCTTATCTTCAAAGTCCCAGATACAAAGAGGCAACGTAGCAGCACTGGTATTGCCGTAACGTTCGATATTAATCAGTACTTTCTCACGAGGAACTTCCAGACGATGTGCCACAGCATCAATGATACGAAGATTGGCCTGGTGCGGAATCACCCAGTCAATGCTATCCTTTGTCAGACCGTTTTTCTCGGCAATGGCCGCGCTAACATCCGACATATTGGATACGGCATACTTAAACACAGTACGTCCTTCCTGATAAATGTAATGCATGTGGTTGTCTACAGTAAAATAAGAGGGAGGACAAACCGACCCACCCGCTTTCATATGCAGGAAAGGCAAACCTTTGCCGTCGGTTCTCAGAATAGCATCCATAATACCTACATCTTCTGTTGTCGCTCGAGCATGAAAGCTGCAGCGCCGTCTCCAAAGATAGGACAAGTAGCACGGTCTGTATAATCAACCATTGACGACATCTTGTCGGCTCCCACAATGATAACCTTCTTATATCTTCCAGAACGGATGAAATTGGCCGCCGTCTCCATCAGATAGAGAAATCCGCTGCAGGCTGCCTGCAAGTCAAAAGCATATGCATTTTTCAGCCTTAGCTTATCACATAAAATAGAAGCTGTAGAAGGGAAATGATAATCCGGAGTGGAAGTAGCTACAATCACCAGATCTATATCATCCGGATCCGCGCCAGTACGTTGCATCAGCTGTTTGGCAGCTTTACGCGCCATATAGGAACTACCTAACCCTTCTTCATTCAGGATACGTCTTTCCTTTACTCCGATACGAGTCATAATCCATTCGTCATTGGTATCCACCATTCTTGAGATTTCGTCGTTTGTCAAGACGTAATCAGGTACATAACCGCCGACTCCTGTAATTACTGCATTTATTTTTTCCATTAAAATCTTGTTTACTTATAGAACTACTGAAACAACGGTAGTCTAAAAAGGTTTGCTTATTAAATTACAAATCTTTTTAGACGCCCGATATTCAAGTATAAGTTTTAGTCAAACTGACCGTAATTATACGGCAGCTTCCTTTTCAACTGCAAGCTTACCTCTATAGTAACCACATGCACCACATACAGTGTGATATACATGCCACTCACCACAATTCGGGCAAATAGCCAGTGTAGGAGCTACTGCTTTATCATGAGTTCTTCTCTTCGCAGTTCTTGTTTTTGACTGTCTTCTCTTAGGATGTGCCATTTTCTTTAATCTTTAATTGTTATCTAATATTTTCTTTAATTCGTCCCAACGCGGGTCTACCTGCGTTTCTTCTTCATTCATCAGCTCCACCTCTTCTTCCGGAGCAAATGTGTCCTCAGCCATATCATCATCCGGAGTAGTGCGCATATGCTTACTCAATTTGCTGGTCATTGCCTTGTTACACTTACCCGGAGCATGCACATGCTTCATGGGGATGGCCAAAGCTACAAACTCGTACATAAACCATGCTACATTAATCTCACCTTCCTCTTCGGGAATTACAATGAGATTGTCACCTTCTTCGGCATATTCATGACCGAACTTAACCAGCAGCTTATCTGTCGAGCTGACAAGCTGTTCCATATCGTCCAAACAACGGTCACATGGCACCCACACCATTCCGTCTGTCTGGAAGTTCAATTCGAAAGCACGAGATGTTTTCTTTACAACTAACACCACATTGACTTTACCCTTCTGCACTTCCGGTCCATCAATATTGGCAAAGAAAAGGTTGTCTAGCACAAACTCATATTTGCATGAATCTGCTTGCATACCTTTCAGGTCTATTTTGTATTTATCAAACTTTCCCAAAGCTTCTTTTGTTTATTCGGGCGACAAAGATACGAATAATTATCCTCATTATGTAGTATTTAGAGTAAAATATTCATTTTTTTATGTTCATTTCACCCTGATATCACTACAAATCAGCAGAAAACTCATGGCCTAAAACACAAGAACAATCCATGCCGGCATCCAAGTATATGTAAAGATATAAAACGAACAAAGCCTCCGTATCCTTATCAGACACGGAGGCTTCTTCTGAAAACGGCGACTACCTACTCTCCCACTGTTACGCAGTACCATCGGCGTGACCGGCTTAACTTCTCTGTTCGGAATGGGAAGAGGTGGAACCCCCGGTGCTGTAGTCACCTGAATAAGGCAGACATGATGAGAAAAAAGTAAAGTGTCCATACATTGCTGAACGTATATACCTCCATACACGGAAGGC
>ENA-OQJX01000700-OQJX01000700.1-human-gut-metagenome-genome-assembly--contig:-NODE-700-length-13939-cov-3.197437_pt1 | contig 13939 bp, 15 predicted proteins | sample MGYA00242615_ERZ504782 | MGnify/ENA primary metagenome ERZ504782 (study PRJEB26092, sample SAMD00036354) | human gut metagenome | host: Homo sapiens | study: EMG produced TPA metagenomics assembly of... | reverse complement strand
TGATCGATCAGGTGGAACTAGTTGCTCAGTTGTAATTGAAAAATTGATATTCGGATTATACAGTGATTGATATTGGTTAGGAGAAACTCATTGAAAGAGTTCGGCATAAATGTTTGTCTTTAAAGACTTTACGTTCTTTTCAAGCAACTTCATGTTCAAGTCCAACTGCTTCATGGTGGTATTGTTGTCCAGATTTACATTTTCTTCTCTCAACTGGTTGGCAAACATGGCCGTCTCATAGTTGGTCAGACTATCGTTAATCTTTATCTCCACATCGGCTGTGATCCCCATCAGGACTTTCAACTGCAACTTAGCCAAAGTCACCGCATTAGCTGCCGAAATCAAGTTCGGTTTAATACTGCGCATCTGCACCTCCGCACTGATCTTGTCATATTCGCTCACAGTTCCCTGCTGATATTTGGCATTCACTACATTGTAGTTATCTTCTGCCAGTTTATAACTGCCTTGAAGCACTTCATAGCTGTCCTGCGCAAGCATCAACTGATAATAAGCCTTGCTCACCTGATTCACGAGATCCAGTTTGGAAGCGCGTGACTTCTCTACTGCCAGTTCAATATCCGTCTTTGTCATCGACATGGCACGATAAACGCCCGGCACAAAGAGTGGCAGATTAATACTCAACCCCGCATTAGCGGTGTTCGAACCGTCTTGCCCCATCTTGAACACGTTATCGTTCAATTTCATTTCAGCCGCTTTAATGGTATGGTCTACTGAACCGGCAATACTAGCCTCCGGCAACAGACTTTGCCAGGCTTCTTTGCTGGCAACTTTCTTTAATGCAACTTCTTCTTCTGCCACTTTTATTGTCGGATTCTCATCCAATGCAATTTCCAGGGCTTTGTCTAAGGTTAAGGTTAGTATATTCTTCTCCGCCTGTGTGTCCTGCGCCTTTGCAAAACCAAATGCACAGAGTGCCACAGCTACCAGAAGAATCTTCTTACCTGCCAATCTTTTCATCTTGTTCATAAACTGAATTTCTAATTTAATCTTACTTGTTTGTCAATAAAACCTCACTCTTGCTCTAATCTGCGATGCGGTTCTTACGATATTCTTGTATAAAGTCTTCCAGTACCTTTGCTCCTTTTTCGGTGGAGATGCCGCGTATATAAGTAAACATGATGGATTCGTACACTTCAATGAAAGGATATTCATTGCAGATATCCGTATTCAGAAGTACGTCAAACTGCTCTCGTACCAGCAAATTAACGATAGCGAAGTTCACATCCGGACGAAAAATGCCCTGCTCTACTCCCGTCTTGAAGAAGGACATCGTTTTCTGCGAATCGCTGTCCTGCCGGTTCTTCATCATCTCATATACTTTCGGATATTTCTTGATGTCTTCAAAAAAGCGTTTATTCGTCTGATGGAACACCTCAATACTTTTCTGAAAAACTGCAAGTATTACCTCTAACACATTATGCGACTGTTCAAAGATTTTCTGCAAGTACTTATCTCTGTCGGCCTGTGCTTCAGTATACATTCTTTCAACAACGATTCTTTATCCGAAAAGACTTCATAGAGGGTACGTTTGGATATTCCTAATGCTGCTGCAATATCGTCCATCGTAATACTCTTGATGCCTTTTGAAGTAAAAGCTTCTGTTGCTGCCGTTATGATCCGTTCTCTTAACTCTACCCGTTGGGAAGCGTCTTTTCCATGCTCTGCCATCATCCGTTTTTCTATTTTATTAAAATGCAGTTTTCGTTTTCTTTTCATTTCCAAAGGAAAAACGGAACAAAGATATATAGAAAACTCAATTAACAAATCAAGTTTCCATCTATTTATAATGCATTTGGGAATTATTATCATTCAATAGAGTAAAATGAAAACAAGTGTTAATAGGAAATACGGAACAAACATAGGGCAAAGGTAGGAATGAGGAGAATACGAAGTAAAGTTTTATCGCCGGCAGAGGGATTATAATCGACAAATGCCGGATAAATATCGATAAGAATCGACACTTATCCGGCAATAACAGCCACCATTATCAACGAAAAGCGAAAAAGGGTCAATTTATTGTCAGTATTCAATCTGTGTCCTCTTCAGGAAGGCGACTGTTTTATGTATCTCCTTGTACATCACGATATCATCTTTCACAAAAGGCACTTCTTTCCGATAGGCATGGAGGAAACGCTCAAGGACTGGGGAAGTTTTCTGCGGGCGGCGGAAGTCGATGCCTTGTGCAGCATTCATCAGTTCGATGGCAAGGATATGTTCCAGGTTGTCCATCACTTTATAGAGTTTGGTAGCGGCGTTGGCGCCCATGCTTACGTGGTCTTCCTGTCCGTTGGAGGAGACGATGGAGTCGCTCGAAGCCGCATAGCAGTACATTTTATTCTGGCTGACCATCGAAGCGGCAGCATATTGCGGAATCATGAAACCGGAGTTCAGACCGGGGTTGGCAACCAGGAATTCAGGTAGTCCGCGGAGTCCCATAATCAGTTGGGAGACACGGCGTTCGGAGATATTTCCCAATTCGGCTAAAGCGATGGCAAGGAAGTCATAAGAGATGGCAAGCGGTTGCCGTGGAAGTTTCCGCCGGAGATGATCCGGTCTTCATCGGGGAAGATGGTGGGGTTGTCCGTAACGGAATTGATTTCAGTCAGCAATACGGAGGCAACGTAGCGGATGGCGTCTTTCGTGGCACCGTGTACTTGCGGGATGCAGCGGAAGGAATAGGGATCTTGAACGTGATCTTTGTGACGTTCGATCAGTTCGCTACCGGCCAGTAGTTTGCGGAAGGCTTCGCCTGTCTCGATTTGTCCCTGATGGGGGCGGATTTGCTGGATGCAGTCCATAAACGGGTCGATACGACCATCAAAGGCTTCGAGGGAAAGGGCGGCTATGAGGTCGGCTTTTTTCGAGAGACGGAAGGCTTTGAGCATAGCGAATACACCGTTGGCGCTCATAAATTGGGTGCCGTTGAGCAGGGCCAGTCCTTCTTTACTCATTAGTTTGACGGGTTCCCAGCCGAATTCGTCGAGTACGCTGATGGCTTCGCACTTTTTCCCTTTATAGTAGACATCGCCGACACCGATCAGGGGGAGGAAAAGATTGGCAAGCGGTGCAAGGTCGCCGGAGGCTCCAAGGGAGCCACGGTCATAGACGATGGGCATGACGTCATTGTTGAAGAAGTCCAGGATGCGTTGTACGGTGATTACTTGTACTCCGCTATGTCCTAATGAGAGGGCGTGGGCTTTGAGGAGCATCATCAGTTTGATGATGACGGGGCGGATTTCTTCGCCTACGCTGCAAGCATGGCTTTTTATCAGGTTCTCCTGAAGCGTACCGAGTTCGTCGGGAGAAATATTTTGGTACATAAAGAGCCGAAACCGGTTGTTATACCGTACAGCGGTTCTTCGGAAGAAGCTATTTTGTGGTCGAGGTAGTCGCGACATTTCTGGATGCGCAACTTGGCTTCGGGAGCTAGTTCCAGTTTCAGGTTTTCGTTGATAATTCGTTCGATGATTTCGAAGGTCAATGCTCCGGAACCGATATGATATACATTCTTACTCATACGCGCAGGTCTTGATTTACGGCATCCAACAATTCTTTTTCTCTCCGGCAGGCGGTTTGCTCGATTGTATCGGCTTCGGTTTGCAGTTGGAGGACAAAATCTCTGTCTTTGAGCGAACCAAGGTTGATACGGACGTTCAGCAAGGCTCCCAATACGGCGGAACGGGCGGACATCATGGCTACGCAGGCATCTGTGACGGCATTGCGGTTGCCCAAGCGGGCAACATCTGCTATGACGGACATCATATCCAGGGCCTTGCGGGCTACTTCCAACGGAACGAGGGCGGCTTGTTTGGTTGCTTCCTGAATGGCGGCACTTCGCGCGGCGTTCTCTTCGTCGGTTGTTTTAGGAAGTTTGAAGCAGGCAAAGACTTCGTTGTAGGCAGCGGAATCTTTATCGATAAGTGCAATAAATTCGTCCAGCAGACGGAGGGTGATAGTTTGTGCGTGCTGCATTACTTCTTCACTGGCTTCGTATCCCTTTTTTCCTACGGTGAGCCGTGCTACCATTGTGGAAAGGGCGGAAGCCAGTGCTCCATCCAAAGCGGCAATACTACCTCCACCGGGTACAGGATCGCTGCAAGCTACTTTATCTAAGAAATCTTTTACGGTTAAATCTGCTAACATGGTATTTTGTTTTAAGTGATTAATGAATGAGTTGGTCAACTATTAAGTGACGGGATATAACATGCCACCTTTAATAGTCATGATTACACAGTTCATGCCTATATAATAAGGTAGAATATGATAGTTGTTGGAATTGAGAACGATAAAATCGCCTTGTTTGCCTACTTCGATGCTTCCAATCCGGTCGGCTCGCTGAAGGGCGGCAGCTCCGTTCAGGGTCAGGGCGGTGATGGTTTCTTCAATACTCATTTTCATATAGATGCAGGCCAGAGCAATGGTCAGCGGGATAGAACCGGAGAAACAACTGCCAGGGTTCAGGTCAGTAGCAAGTGCTACCGCACAGCCGGAGTCAATCATTTCACGACCGCGTGCGTAGGGTTCTTTCAGAGCAAAAGCTGTCAAAGGTAACAGGGTGGCTACTACTCCGGCATCGGCCATTGCACGGATGCCGGCATCGGAAGCGTGCAGGAGGTGATCGGCAGACAGTGCTCCCAGTTCGGCTGCCAGTTCAGCTCCACCGAGGGAGACGATTTCGTCAGCGTGGAGTTTCAACAGAAAGCCGTGTTCCTTGGCTGCCTGAAGCAGGCGGCGGGACTGTTCGATAGAGAAAACGCCTTGTTCGCAAAAGACATCACAACATTCTGCCAGTTCGCCGTCACGGACAAGGGGAAGCATTTCACGAATCAGGAAGTCGATGTATTCGTCGCTTCTTCCTGCATATTCTTCGGGAAGGGCATGGGCACCGAGAAAGGTGGAGACTATATCGACACGTTTATGCTCGGTGTTGTTCAGGCTACGCATTACCTTTAGCTGTAATAGTTCGGTTTCCCGATCCAGTCCGTAGCCGCTTTTACCTTCTACGGTGGTTACGCCCATTGTGCTCATTCTTTTCAGAAAGCCTTCAGCTGCTGAACGTAGTTTCAGGAAGTTCATTTGCCGGGTGGCTTTTACGGTGCTTGCGATTCCGCCTCCCCGCTCCATAATCGACATATAGCTTTCGCCGTTCAGACGCCAGGAGAATTCTTCGGAACGTTCTCCGCCAAATACAAAATGGGTATGGGAATCAACGAAGCCGGGCAAGAGGCAGTGTCCGCGAGCGTTATAATGCCAGTAATGTTGATAGTAACCGTCGCGGTCTTCGCCACGGTTCTCACCAACGTAGGTGATGATTCCTTTGGTGACTTCCACGGTTCCGTTCTCTATGACTTGCAGTTGGGACATTTCTTCGCCTTTACGGGCGGAAAAGCCGATGGGAGTTACGATACGGGCATTGAATATGATTAGGTTTTCACTCATAAATTATCCGAATTATCTTGGTTTATTCTTGTTTCATTCATCCTGCTTCTTGATCCGTTGTTTTTTATCAGGCAGGTTCCCCTGTAAACATCCGTTCTGATTTGGATTGAATATTCGCTAACATATTTCTTTACCGGCTATTCCATGATACGGGCTTCCAAGACTTGCTGCATGGAAAAGTTTTCGAGTCCGAGATAGTAGGAAGCTGTATCAATCAGGGCTTCCATCGGTACGAGGCCAATGATTTCACTACCGACAATCGTAACACCATAGCGGCGGGCTTCGATACGTACCAGTTCGAAGGCGCGGTAAAGGGCAGTACGGTATAGTCGGTCATGTTTATGGATACCTGGGTGATGTTTCTCTCCTTTAGCTCCACTCCCATTGCTTTCACATAACGGAGCCCTCCATTGATATGGCGGATATTCTTTGCTATCTTGGTAGCTATTTCCAGATTATCTGTACTAAGATTGATATTGTAGGCTACGAGCGGCATACGGGCTCCGATGGCGACTGTACCTGCGGTTGGATGACGTTCGGCAGGTCCGAAATCTGGTTGCCATTCGGGTAGTTTGATTTTTTCGGCCATGCTTCAAATTCTCCTTTACGAACGGAAGCGAGATTTTCCCGATGCGACGCAGTTGCGGACTTCTCATACAGGAAGACAGGAAGATGATAGATCTCGGCTACTTTTGCGGCTACTTTCTTGGATAGTTCGATGGCTTCTTCCATGCTAGTATTCTTAATCGGGATGAAAGGGATGACATCTACCGCTCCCATACGGGGATGTTGCCCGGTATGCTGATTCAGGTCTATCAAACGGACAGCCACACCGACGGCTTCAACGATTGCTTCGTACAGAGCTTCCGGCTCGCCGACAAGAGTTACAACCAGACGGTTATGGTCTTCATCATTACTGTAATCAAGCAGTTTTACCCCGGCCTTAATACGGAAAGGGGCTACTATCTGATCTATTTTCTCTAAATCACGTCCCTCGCTAAAATTGGGGACGCATTCAATAATTTTATTCCAACTCATATCAAATATCTATTATTATAGAGGTTATATTCAACTGGATAACTATATGTTTTACATTAAACAAGTGCTCTTTACCAATAGTCCTTATATAATCAGGCACGGTTCACACGAGTTTCATACCGAATCACCGCATGGTTTATACTAAACAGCTATATGTTTAAACAGTTCCATATATTATGGAATTTATTCTCTCATATTAAGAGAATAAATTCCCATAATATGTGATACTATTTTCCCACAATATATGGGACTATCTTCTTTATAAGTTCTTCGTCCGCTACATACGGCATTGTTATCTGATAGTCTCTTGCATGGGAGTCATTAAATGCTTCGCTTGTCTCCATCGCATGCGGATTACGCGCCCATGAGCGACGGGCTACTCCGCCCATCACATCCCAGAGCATTGCCGAACGAAGTATTTCATCTACCCGTTCGCTACCGTCGCATACCATACCGAAACCGCCATTGACTGCTTTACCAATACCGACTCCACCACCATTGTGCAAAGCTACCAGGCTCATTCCGCGGGCACAATTTCCGGCAAAACATTGCACAGCCATATCTGCCATCACATTGCTTCCGTCTTTGATATTCGATGTCTCCCGGAAAGGAGAATCCGTTCCGCTTACATCGTGATGGTCTCGTCCCAGCATGATAGGACCTACTTCGCCCCGGCGGACCATCTCATTGAAACGGAGGGCTATGTTCATTCTCCCGACTGCATCCTGATACAGAATACGTGCCTGTGTACCCACCACGAGCTGATTCTTTTCTGCATCCCGTATCCAGTTGTAATTGTCAAGATCCTGACCGCGCCGATTGACGTCGATACATTCCATAGCTGCGTGGTCTGTTTTTATCAGATCTTCGTGTTTGCCACTCAAGCAAACCCATCTGAACGGACCGTAGCCATAATCAAAGAGTTGGGGTCCCATAATATCTTCAACATAGCTTGGCCAGATAAATCCGTCCTTTTCATCAACACCATTACGGGAGATTTCTTTTACTCCGGCATCGTATATGGCTTTCATGAAGGAGTTTCCATAATCAAAGAAATAAGTTCCGCGGGCTACGAGTTTCTTGATAACTTCGAAATGACGATGCAAGGATATATCTACCAAGTGACGGAATTGTTCCGGAGATTCGTGAAGAAGGCGGGTGCGTTCTTCAAAAGTTAGTCCGGCAGGGCAGTAACCGCCTTCGTAAACGGCATGACAGGAGGTTTGATCGGATAATAATTCAATAGGAATTCTTTCGCGTTCGGCATATTCGAGCAGATCTACGACATTGCCGTGATAGGCTATCGAGCAGGGTTCACGACGTTGCATTGCTTGAGATGCCATCCGGTATGCTTCGGCTATATCCGCAGTCACGTGTCCCACCCATCCCTGGCGGTAACGGGTTTCAATACGCGAACTATCTACTTCGGCTATGATGGAGACTGCTCCTGCTATCTCCGCCGCTTTGGGTTGTGCGCCGCTCATTCCTCCCAAGCCGGAAGATACAAATAAATGTCCCCGCAGATTTTGGTCTTGTGGAATACCCAGTTTCAATCGCCCGGCATTGAGGAGGGTATTGAAAGTGCCATGCACAATTCCTTGAGGACCGATATACATCCAGCCGCCGGCAGTCATTTGCCCGTAATTGGCAACTCCCATCTGGGCAGCAATATGCCAATCATGTTGATTGTCGAATTGCCCGATCATCATCGAATTGGTTATTATAACGCGGGGAGCATCGGGACGGGAGCGGAAAAGCCTAATGGATGTCCGGACTCAATAACCAGCGTCTGTTCTTGGGTAAGTTCTTCGAGGTATTGTTTTATCAGTCGATATTGCATCCAGTTTTGGCAGACTTGTCCGGTTTCACCGTAAGTGACTAGTTCGTAGGGATATAATGCTATATCGAAGCAAAGGTTATTGTCAATCATTACCTGAAAAGCTTTGCCTTCAATGCATTGTCCCCGGTACTCGTCAATCGGTTTGGCTTTCAGGTCGCCGGCAGGACGGAAACGGTATCCGTAAATCCGCCCGCGAGTGCGTAGCTCTTCCATCAATTCAGGAGCCAATTGTTCGTGCCACTCGGTAGGAATATAACGCAAAGCGTTTTTTAATGCAGTGATTGTCTGCGCCGGGGTAAGTGTATAACCACGGTCGGGAGCTCTCCGGATACCTTCTACAAAATCCGGATAAGGAGGTAGTGTGTTGCCAAGAGTTATTCTCATAATAAACAGAATTAAGGATTACAAACTGTAAGCAATACAGTCTTATAACTCTTCGCAAGATAGAAAAAAAGAAGATAAAAGACAAGAGATTTGACAGATTTATTATCAGAAAGGTATTATTACATTTACAGTTTGATAGAAGAACAAGACACAAGCGATGTCAAAACTCTCTTATGCTTTTATACAGGCACGAATACAGGCCGTTTCGTCAAAACAGATAGATAGATCTTTCATTAAAGTAGATAGCAGGGGGGCATTACGGTAAATAGCAAAACTATCATTAAAACAAATGGTGGAGCTTCACTAAAGCTAAAAATAGATTTTTCATTAAAATGAATGGAAGGATCGTTGGTAAGAACCCTTTCATTAAAATAAAAGAGAATCTTTAGTAAAGCAAATAGCAGCCCTTTCTAAAATCAACGCTATGAAATCGGTGGAATTTGTATAACTAGCGTAACCCGCATCTCAATAATATCATTATATAGATGATTGTATTATTGATAGGCTTTTTCATACGATACCAACCGCAATTAATGGAATTATTTCTTTTGGTTATTCTGCAACTCTAACAGATATTTAAAAGTATGCTTTGCCTCCTGACTATCATCTTTCAAATATGCTTGTTTCAGTTCCGGATAATTCTTCAATAATTGCAGCATTCTATCTTTCCCCAGAAAGTCGACTTTTCCCGTTTCACCATTCAATTCATAGCAAACACGTTTTGTAACCAGACTTGAAGCGGCAAGAGCATCGCCTATATTTCCTCCTAGTTTTACATCATCTTCTTCCACAAAGTTGCCTCCGATGACTGATCCTAAAGGCATCGCACAAAAATAGATGTTTTTGCCTAACTGAACGGCAGGAGCATACCATGCTCCAAAACGCAATTTCTTATAGCGCAACTTACGACAGTTCAAATATAAATTTCCTTTTTCGTCACGCACAGCAAAACAACGCTTCTTCAAACGCCGGCACATCGACTCGTCATCACCGGCCGTTATCCGGTAATCAGCCCCTCCTGTTAATACAATCTGATTTCTGGAACGTTTTTCTACACGCAACACAGCAGTGGTATCGCCATGTTGAGTCAGCAACTCTTTCAGGTTGGAATAAATAATATTCTGCGCAATTAACGGAAGGCTAATCACGCTTATCAGCAAACATAAGATACATCCTTTCTTCATAAGCATCCTCCTTTCCTGTCTAACGCCTTTTCGAGTGGAAAGTTATAAATTTTAGCGGATAAATGCAAGAATGAGAAAAGAAATATTGAAAATTTCTTCCAGCTAACAACAACATTATCAAGACGAGTTATAATCCAAGCCCACACATCTTCCTACTTCCGTTAATAAACAGTAAATCTACTCTTGACAAAAACAAGCTCCTATCCCGACCGTTATGAATTATATTACCTTTGCGCAAAAGATTTAAATTTGTCATGGAAAAACTAGAACAGATCATTACCACATATCAGCAAATCATTCAGAAAACAGAACTGGAGTTACAGAATGCACGGAAACGTATCTATTATATAAGTCTTCTTCGACTTATCTTATTCGTAGGAGCCGTAGCAAATGCCATTATTTTTTGGTCTGACGGTTGGCTATGCCTCTCTGCATTCGCTGTCCTACCCTTTATCTTATTCATTTGGTTAGTAAAACGCCATAATTTCTGGTTCTACCGGAAAGACTTTCTGAAAAAGAAAATAGAAATCAACGAGCAGGAACTACGTGCCATGCAATATGATTTTTCCGATTTTGACGATGGAAAAGAATTCATTAACCCGTCTCACCTCTACACTCTTGATCTGGACGTATTTGGAGAACACTCTCTCTTCCAATACATCAACCGCACCGCAACCCCTATCGGCAAGCAACATCTCGCAAACTGGTTCAATGCACATCTGGAGAATAAAGCAGCTATTGACCACCGCCAGGAAGCCATCCGGGAACTCTCCACCGATTTGGAATATCGCCAACAAATCCGCTTACTCGGATTACTCTATAAAGGAAAACCTGCCGATACCACCGAAATCAAAGAATGGGCAGCCAGTCCGAGTTATTATCGAAAACGTACGCTCCTGCGTATCCTCCCAATAGCGGTTACCGTCATTAATTTCTTATGTATAAGTCTAGCCATTTTAGGCATTATCTCGGCTAACATTGCAGGAGGAGTATTTGTCAGCTTTGTATTATTCAGTACTATTTTCTCTAAAGGAATCAACTAAACTGCAAAACAACCTACGGAGAAAAGCTGCAGATTCTTTCAACATACGCTGACCAAATTCTGCTCACTGAACAAAAAGAAATGCACAGTCATATACTGCAAGAGTTAAAAACGGACCTTACAAGTCAAAATCAAACCGCTTCTCAAGCAGTCCGCCAGCTTTCTAAACTGATGAACGCACTCGACCAACGAAGCAATCTGCTCATGAGTACTATACTCAACGGACTGATATTTTGGGAGCTACGACAGGTGATGCGAATCGAGAAGTGGAAAGAGATTCATGCCTCCGACCTCCCCCGATGGATAGAAACAATCGGAGAAATAGATGCCTATTGTTCCCTGGCAACATTCGCATATAATCATCCGGATTATATTTACCCCACTATCGCTGCTCAATCTTTCCACCTACAAGCTGAAGCCTTGGGGCATCCCCTAATGGATCGCAACCAATGTGTGCGTAACGGAATAGACATTGAAAAACGTCCTTTCTTTATTATAATCACAGGCGCCAATATGGCAGGCAAGAGTACTTATTTACGTACTGTAGGAGTAAACTATCTACTGGCATGTATAGGAGCTCCCGTTTGGGCAAAGCAAATGAAAATATATCCGGCCCGTCTCGTTACCAGCCTTCGAACCAGTGATTCCCTAGCTGACAACGAATCTTATTTCTTTGCAGAACTCAAGCGACTTAAATTAATCATAGACAAACTTGAAGCCGGGGAAGAGCTTTTCATCATCCTTGATGAAATACTGAAAGGCACCAACTCCATGGACAAACAGAAAGGCTCTTTCGCCCTTATCAAACAATTCATGCACATGAACGCCAACGGTATCATCGCCACCCATGACTTGTTATTAGGGACTTTAATAGAGTCCTTCCCACAAAATATCCGAAATTACTGTTTCGAAGCCGACATTACCAACAATGAACTCACCTTCTCATATCAAATGAGAAACGGAGTTGCTCAAAACATGAACGCCTGCTTCTTAATGAAAAAAATGGGGATCGCCGTCATTAACGACTAATCCCCATCTTCGTATGAAAATCAAAGTTATCTTTTACAGTAACATCTAAAACCTGTTTTATTTAGTAGCAGCAAACTCAATATAAAGTTTCAAACTGCATAGTTTTAATGTGTCGGAAAAAACAAAGTCAAACAGGTGTTATAGATATATACTTATTGTATTTTACTTTTCGACAAAAAAGCGACTATCGCAGAAGCTTTTTCATTAGTGAAATACTGCACCGATGTTATTGGCTGATACGTGTAAGGTACAAATTGGAATAACTGTACAGCTGCAAACTTTTTATCAGCAGAAAGTATCACATCCATACGTATATTACCACTAGCCTCGCTTTTTATTTTCGAATCAGCGGAGAATGAACCCGAATTTACAAGATTTTTCAAAGCATCCATATGCTTCAAATCAAAGAATACACTATGCTCTTTAGCCACACTTTTTGTTGGTAAATAAACAACCTCCTTTGATTTCCAGAAAAGACGGAAAATTCCCATAAGAAATAAACCTGTCCCCAAAACCATCAAAGCCATACTGGTTGTAGAAGACTTGTCATCCAATTCGAATGTTGAAGCAAAAGCTAAAATACCAATCAATAACATAACAGAAGAGATTAAAACTCCTGAAACACTTATGCGTTTAGCGATATCGGGGTGTGTAGATGCGAATATAGTAGCATCAATCGTTTGAGTAGTTGCCATAATATTTAAAGTTTAATTTATTAGTAAAAATATAAAGATAAAAAGAAGTAGTATCACCAGTATACAGAAGATACCAGTAACCACAAAATAAACAATACCAATAAATATACTGCTAAATAATTATACGCCTCAAGGTGTATACATAGTATTCACTCGATGGCTGGCAATAATAGGAAGTTGTTGTATCATAAATCCGCCCCCAGTGTTGTGATAGTGAGCTCTCACGATCAGCACAACCTTGTAGCGCATTCTTTAAAGAAAAGAAATATTCTCCAAGCTGTACACGTTGAATACGTGTCACAGATATTTGATGGCTCTGCAAATTGGTCAATTCAGCCACAGGCTTACCCGGAAGATCGGGTGCACAGATTTCCCCACGCTGCCCCATAGCATATGTAATATCACACCCCTGCTTATCCACCATTTTTTCGGTAGAGACATTGCCTGCTATGCTATGAAAAGCAACTGTCAGCAACAGAAACAATATTACCTTTACAAATTTTGCCATATTCACCTGCAAATATAACAGATTCTCTCTATGAAAAGTTTAATTAGGATATATTTTAATGTATCTTAGTATTAATAAACGGCAGACAAACAAAAAAGGCTACCTTTGAAGGTAGCCTTTTTTATATCTATAAGAATAACTGTAAAATTATTCAGCCGATTCAGCTTTTGGTTCTTCAGCCTTAGGAGCTTCAGTTGCAGGAGCTTCAACAGCAGCAGGAGCAGCTTCAGCAGCTTTCTTCGAACGACGAGTACGAGTAGCTTTCTTAGCAACTTTTTCCTTAGCCATGTTTTCATTGTAGTCAACCAACTCAATAAAGCACATTTCTGCGTTGTCACCCAAACGGTTACCAGTCTTGATAATACGAGTATAACCACCCGGACGATCAGCAATCTTAACAGAGATTTCTTTGAACAACTCTGTTACTGCAATCTTATCTTGCAAGTTGCTAAATACAACACGACGAGAGTTCGTAGTATCTTCTTTAGACTTAGTAATCAAAGGCTCAACAAACTTTTTCAAAGCTTTCGCCTTTGCAACAGTCGTAGTGATTCTTTTGTGCTTGATCAAAGAGCAAGCCATGTTAGATAACATAGCGCTTCTATGAGAAGCAGTACGACCTAAATGATTTGAATTTTTTATTATGTCTCATTTTTTATTCTTTATCTAATTTATATTTAGAAATGTCGTTCCAAACGACAGATTCAGACTTCCAGCAATCATCAAGCTCGGTAAGCGATTTCTTTCCGAAGTTTCTGA
>ENA-OQJX01000699-OQJX01000699.1-human-gut-metagenome-genome-assembly--contig:-NODE-699-length-13943-cov-2.705776_pt1 | contig 13943 bp, 21 predicted proteins | sample MGYA00242615_ERZ504782 | MGnify/ENA primary metagenome ERZ504782 (study PRJEB26092, sample SAMD00036354) | human gut metagenome | host: Homo sapiens | study: EMG produced TPA metagenomics assembly of... | reverse complement strand
AGCGGCGCGCAGCGGGAAGAGCTAGCCTCTCAGCCTCGCTCCGCTCGGCAGCTCTCCCAAAGGGAGATCCCTTGGCATGGCGGCAAGGTTTCCAGCTCAACTGCGAAGTTTCCAGTTTCGCCAGAGCCTCTCCCTTTGGGAGAGGTGTCACCGCAGGTGACGGAAAGGGTTCCCTCTCGTGAAAAAGTAGATCGGAAATCCGCAGATTTTCCCGATCTACAAATTATAGAATATTCTTTCCGCTATTCATGCGCAAAGCAAAGCGGAGCGCATTCAAAATGGTCTGGCGTTACACGCCGGAAGCACCGTAGTTTGCCAGTACACGGGCCGAGGGGTCGTTGACGTTGCAGTTCGGCCATGCCTTGTTGGGCATCCAGAAGCCCACGATGGTGCGGCTCTGGTCGTGGTAGTACTTCTCAAAAATTTCGCGGTAGAACAGGCTTTCCTTGGTGAACGGCATGCAGTGGGCCGAATAGTTTGCCCGGCGCAGCTGGAACTCTTCATCGGTGTAAAGGCTCTCGGCATACTCCTTGATATCATCCACCATGCTGTGGCCCACAGCGTCCGAGAAGGCGGCCTTCTCGCGCCACAGGATCTCCGGCGGCAGCCAGTCGCCCTCAAAGGCCTTGCGCAGCAGGTACTTGCCCTTGCCGTAGCTGTTCAGCTTCTTTTCCGGGTCGATGGCCATGACGTAACGCACAAAATCCAGATCACCAAAGGGCACGCGGGCCTCGATGCTGTTGGAGGAGATGCAGCGGTCGGCGCGCAGCACATCGTACATGTACAGCTCACGGATGCGCTTCTGGCTCTCCTGCTGGAAGGCATCGGCGGTGGGGGCGTAGTCGGTGTACTTGTAGCCGAACAGCTCATCGGAAATCTCGCCGGTCAGCAGCACGCGGACATCGGTCTGCTCGTGGATGGCTTTGCACAGCAGGTACATGCCCATGCTGGCGCGGATGGTGGTGATGTCCCAGGTGCCCAGCAGGCGGATGACCTCTTCCAGACTGTTGATGACCATATCCCGGTTGATGATGATCTCGTGGTGCTCGCTGCCCAGATATTCTGCGGTCTGGCGCGCATATTTCAGATCAATGGCATCGGTGTCCATGCCAATGGCAAAGGTGCGGATGGGTTTGCCAAGCTTCTTGGTGGCAATGGAGCACACCAGCGAGGAATCCAGACCGCCGGAGAGCAGGAAGCCCACAGGGGCATCTGCGTCCAGACGCTTCTCTACGCCTGCGATCAGCTTTTCGCGGATGTTCCGCAGCACGGTGTCCATGTCGTCCTGCATGGGGGCGGGCACATCGGCAATATCCTCATAGCGGACGAAGCGGCCATCGCAGTAGTAGCTGCCAATGGGGAAGGGCCGGATGTCGTCGCACCAGCCAATGAGGTTCTGCATCTCGGAGGCGAATGCGATCTGGTGGCTGGACTTGGAGTAGCCGTAGAACAGCGGACGGATGCCGATGGGGTCGCGGGCGGCGATGAGCCGGTCCTTGCGGGAATCGTACATGATAAGCGCGAACTCGGAGTCCATGTGGCGGAACATATCCAGACCGTACTCATAGTACAGCGGCAGCAGGATCTCGCAGTCGCAGTCGGACTGGAACTTGTAGCCGCGGCGCTTGAGGATCTCTTTCTCAAAGCGGAAGCCGTACAGCTCGCCGTTGCACACCACACAGTCGGCACCGCGGTAGAACGGCTGCATGCCTTCCGGCGTCAGGCCCATGATGGCAAGGCGGCCAAAGCCCATCAGACCAAAAGGCCCTTCCACCACACGTTGGTCGTCCGGGCCGCGCATGACCGTGCGCAGCAGGTATTCCTTGAATTTGGCGGCACTCAGATCGTGCCCGGTATAGCCCATAACACAACACATATTTCTTACCCCTCTTTTTAAATAAAAAATACGGCAGCTCATTCATCCCAATCGCTAGGACGAATATGCTGCCGTATCCGTGGTGCCACCTAAATTACCGGCATAAAACCATGCCAGTCACTTTTGTGCGCTCTCCCCGTTGAAAGCACTGCCGCGATAACGAGCGGCGCACGTCGGCCCCTACTGCTGCACAAACAGGTTCAGGGGGAAGCTTGCGGGTGTTCGTTCGGGTTTCGCTCTCTGCGCGGCTTCCACCTACCCGCACTCTCTGAAAGAGGACATTGAAACCTTACTTTTCCCGGTCAACGCTTTTTCTTGCATGCATTGTATCACGGCTTTTTGTCCGTGTCAACACAGCAGGCGCATTTTTGTGCGGTTTGACCATCAGAGTCGGACTGTTCCTCTTTTTGGGCGCAGTGGCGGCACAAACCATACAGAACGCTGCCCTCGCACTGCAGGGTAAAGCCATGCTCTGCCATCAGGTGGGCGCGCACCTCGTCCATGAAGTGGCAGTCCAGATGATAGATGCGCCCGCACTGTACGCATTTGAGGTGCAGATGCTCCCGGCAGTGGCGGCCCTCGTCCACGTACTGGAACACGGCTTTTTCGCCCTTGTCGGCAACGTATTTCATGATGCGCTGCTCCCCGGCCAGCTTGTCCAGATAGCGGTACACCGTGGTGGGGTTGGGGCTTGCGCCCTGCTCTTCCAGATGCTCCAGAATGTTGGAAGCACTCACCGCGTGCTGCCGGTTGTTGATGAGATAATCTAAAATCAGTTGACGGGTCTTGGTATTGTAGCCGTCGCTTCGTGCCATAAGAGAGATCCACACCCTTTTCAATATTTTTTACATTGTAGCATATTTTTGCATTGGATGCAAAAGAACCGGGCCAAAAGAAGCGGCATTGGCTACAAGCACAAAAAAACTTGTTAATTTTGGCAAAAATGAGACATAAAAATTAGATAAAACATAAAACGCGCTAAAGTTCACAAAAAAGTATTGTAATAATTGCCCTATTATGAAATAATAGAACTGGAATACTACTTGGATTGCAGCAAGAATACAAGATGCTTTGAAGTTAGAAAGCATGCGCCCCAGAGTATTATAGGAGAAGAACCTTTTTCTTTGCAAGGGAAAAGGGAATAGGAGTTGTGCAGAACATGAAAGAAATGGAGTCGCAGACCAAAACGAGCCTGAAGCTGCAGGCATACCAGTACCTTAAGACCAAGATCCTGAACTGCGAGTACCGGCCCAACGAGTTTTTGAACGAGCAGAAGCTTTGTGCCGAGATGGGCAACATCAGCCGCACCCCCATGCGGGATGCTCTTGGCCGCTTGGAGCAGGAAGGCCTGATCACCATTCTGCCAAGAAGGGCTGATGGTTTCCGGCATCACCGAGGAGGACGTGCACAGCATGTTCGAGATGCGCCTGCTGGTGGAGCCTTACGCCCTGCGTACTTATGGCAGCGGCATCCCGCGGGAACAGCTGGAGACATTTGCCGAGTTGATGCATCACCCGGACAGCATCACCGACTTCTGCGAGTCGGACGATGAGTTCCACGAACTGCTCATGAGCACTTTGCCCAACAAGTATCTGCGTTCGGCGTATGACCGCATCACCGGTCTGAACACCCGCTTCCGCATCATGACCGGCAAGGTGAGCATGATCAATCAGGAGCAGACCTGTGACGAACATCTGGAAATTCTGGATGCCGCTCTGGCCGACAACTGGGACAGTGCTGCAGATTCCCTGCAGCACCATCTGGAGCTGGCCCGCGATAAGGCTGAAAGTGTGATCAAGGTCATCCGGCTGTGGTAAGAACTGCATAAAAAAGACCGTTGCACGAAAAACGTGTGACGGTCTTTTTTGTTATGAAACTCCCCCAGCCGCCTGCGGCGACAGCCCCTCAGAGATGGGGCCTTAAAGCCTCCCTCTTTGAGGGAGGTGGCATCGCGCAGCGATGACGGAAGGAGTTACAGTGCGTCCAGCTCCTTTTGCAGTTGTGCCAGAGAATCGCGGATGGGCAGCTTCTGCGGGCAGACGGCTTCGCACTTACCACAGCGCACACAGTGCAGGGCCTTTTCGCTGTCCGGGAAGCAGGTGGTCCACTGGGCTTTGATGGCATCCTTCTGGCCGAACATGCCCAGCTTGTTCCAGATGCTGAAATTGTCCGGGATGTCCACCCCCATGGGGCAGGGCATACAGTACCGGCAGCCGGTGCAGCCAATCTTGATGCGGCGGTGCAGCTCTTTGGCTACGCTTTCCACAGCGGCATTCTCGGCGGGGGAAAGCGGTTCAAAATGGCCAAAGGTGGCAAGGTTGTCGGTCAGCTGATCCTCAGCACTCATGCCGGAGAGGATCACATGCACGTTTTTGTGGCTGCCCACCCAGCGCAGCGCCCAGGAGGCATCGGTGGCATCCGGACGCAGGGCGTGCAGCGGTGCGGCGGCATCTGCAGGCAGGGATGCCAGCGTGCCGCCCTTGATGGGCTCCATGATGATAAGCGGCACGCCGCATTCTTCGGTCAGCTGATAGCCCCGGTCACCGGAGATCTCCTCGGCACGGTCGTCCCGGTCCAGATAATTGTATTGCAGCTGGCAGAAATCCCACGGCTGGTCGCGCAGAATATACTCAAATCCGGCAGAGTTGTCATGGCAGGAAAATCCAAAGTTCCGGATGCGTCCTGCGGCCTTCTGCTGCCACAGCCAGTCCACAAGGCCCATGGCTTTTGCCTTTTCGTACCGGGCCTTGTGCAGGGAGTGCAGCAGGTAGAAGTCGATGTAGTCCACGCCCAGCCGCTGCAGTTGCTCTTCAAAAATGCGCTTGGCATCGTCCAGGCTTTTGCATTTCCACAGCGGCATTTTGGTGGCAAGATAAAAGCTGCTGCGGTCCCATTTGGCAATCACGCGGCCGACAAACGGCTCACTCTGGCCGTTGTGATAGGGATAGGCAGTATCGAAGTAGTTGACACCGGCGGCCTTGGCGGTGTTCAGCAGGGCTTCAGCCCGCGGCTCATCAATAGTGCCGTCGGCTTTGGTGGGAAAACGCATACAGCCGTAACCCAAAAGGGAAGTGCGGATGTTGTTTTTGTTCCAGTTGCGGTGTTCCATAAACTCTCTTTTTGCGGCAGAGGGGGGTGAAGGCTCTGCCGTTCCTCCTGTTGAGAACAGTATAGCATAGTTTTTGAATGCAGAAAAGATACGACGATGACGATTTAAAATGCCCTCCGCTTCGCTCTGGGCATAAACAGCGGAAATCATATTTGCAGCTCCGAAACGACTGCGGTCGTTTCGGAGCTGCTTTTTCACCATAGAGTCGTAGCGTCAAATGCATTTTCCTACCGCACAGATGCCACTTGCCTTTACCGCCCCTCCTGTGAACACAAATTAAAAATAATAATTTATCTAAACATGCCTAGAGCGCAGCGGAGGGCATTCCAATCATCAAACAAAAAAAGGTGCCCGCACCTTTCGGTACGGGCACCTCATTGTTCAAGAATGAACGACTCTCAGAAGAGGTTCAATTACTTGACCTCGACCTTAGCGCCAGCCTCGGTCAGCTTCTTCTGGATGTCCTCAGCCTCAGCCTTGGAGACCTTCTCCTTGACAGCCTTGGGAGCGCCATCGACGATAGCCTTAGCTTCCTTCAGGCCCAGACCGGTGATCTCCTTCACCAGCTTGATGACCTGCATCTTGGTAGCGCCAGCCTCAGCCAGGATGACGTCGAACTCGGTCTTCTCTTCCTCAGCGGCAGCAGCAGCGACCAGCAGCAGCGGAGCAGCAGCAGCCAACAGCAGAAACGCCGAACTCCTCGCAGTAAGCGTCGATCAGCTCTTTCAGCTCCAGAACGGTCAGGCCCTTGACGGACTCGATGATGGCAGTAATCTTCTCAGAAGCCATGGTAATAACCCTCCAATATCAATGGTTTTTGTTTGTTTCAATTTTGTGTTAAGCAGCGGTCACGCAGCCATTAGGCAGCGGGCTCCTCCTGCTTGTCGGCGTAGGCTGCATAGCAACAGCCAGACCGGACAGAGTGCTGGTAAGAGCACCTGCGAACATGGACAGCATACCCTCGCGGTTGGGCAGCTTTGCGATGGCGTTGGTCTCGGCAGCGTCCATGACCTTGCCTTCCATGAAGCCAGCCTTCACGACGAACTTCTTGGACTTATCGCCATCCTGATACTTGCACAGGATGCGGGCAGCGGACATGGGATCCGCTTCGTGAGCAAAAGCGATAGCGGTATCGCCCTTGAACTGCTCAGCCAGGCCCTCCAGAGAGGTACCCTTGACAGCCAGACGCAGCATGGTGTTCTTCACGACCATGTAATCGACGCCTGCCTCACGCAGCTCCTTACGGAGCTTGGTGTCGTTCTCGACGTTAATGCCGCCGTAAGCGACGACGCAGCCGGAAACCGCACTCTCAAACTTTGCCTTCAGATCAGCGACATAAGCCTGCTTTTCAGAAAGAATCTTTGCACTGGGCATTCGGTTTCACCTCGTTTCAAAAACTTGTATCGAAAACCGGAGCAAGTATGAAAAAAGCCTCTTTCCCGCACTTGGTCGAGAAAGAGGCATAAAACAACTTTACGCACATTTCTCGGCAGGCGGCATAGCCTTACACTGGACTCCAGTACCTGCTGTCTCAAAAACAGCATGATTATTCTACCGCAAACGTGCGGAGTTGTCAAGTCTTTTTTGAAATTTTCTGACAAAATTTTTCTGCCGCCCATACGAACGGCAGAAAAACGATCAGAACTTCAAATCAGACACCGTACTTCAAGGTGTTCAGACGGATGCCAGGGCCCATGGTGGTGGCGATGGTAGCGCTCTTGAAGTAGGTACCCTTTGCTGCAGCGGGCTTTGCTTGGCAATAGCTCCATCACAGTGTCCAGGTTGGCGTACAGCTTCTCTGCACCGAAAGAAGCCTTGCCCACGGGCACATGGATGATGTTCTGCTTGTCCAGACGGTACTCGATCTTACCAGCCTTGGCCTCGGAAACAGCCTTGCCCAGGTCGGGAGCAACGGTACCAGCCTTGGGGTTCGGCATCAGGCCGCGGGGGCCCAGGACCTTACCAAGACGGCCAACGCGGCCCATCATATCGGGAGTGGTCACGACAACGTCGAAATCCATGAAGCCGCCGGCGATCTTTGCGATCAGCTCGTCATCACCGACGATATCAGCGCCAGCAGCCTCAGCAGCGGCAGCTGCGGGACCCTTGGCGATTGCGCAGACGCGGACGGTCTTGCCGGTGCCGTTGGGCAGAACGACAGCGCCGCGGACCTGCTGGTCAGCGTGACGGCCATCAACGCCCAGACGGACGTGCAGCTCAACGGTCTCGTCGAACTTGGCAGAAGCGGTCTTGCAAGCCAGCTCCAGAGCCTCGTTCACATCATATGCCTTAGTAGAATCGACCAGCTTTGCAGCGTCGACATAGTGCTTGCCATGTTTCATTGTATATCCTCCTGTGTGGTCATGCGGGCAGTTTTATGCCTCCCACTGTTTATGTCTCAGCCCTCGACGGTGACACCCATGGAACGGCAGGTGCCGCGAACCATGCTGCATGCAGCTTCCAGAGAAGCAGCGTTCAGGTCGGGCATCTTGGTCTTGGCGATCTCTTCCACCTGAGCGGCGGTCAGAGAAGCGACCTTTTCCTTGTTGGGCTTGCCGGAAGCGGTGTTGATGCCAGCTGCCTTCTTGATCAGAACGGCTGCCGGAGGAGTCTTGGTGATGAAGCTGAAGGAGCGGTCAGCATACACAGTGATGACGACGGGGATCACATAACCCATCTGGTTCTTGGTACGCTCGTTGAACTCCTTGGTGAATGCCATGATGTTGACACCCTTCTGACCCAGAGCAGGGCCAACAGGGGGAGCCGGAGTTGCCTTGCCGGCCTCGATCTGCAGCTTAATGTAGCCAGTAACTTTCTGTGCCATAATAAATGCACCTCCAAAAATCTGTGGTGAGTTGCGGCACGGTGTCTCCGTGCCTCCCACGAGCATGTGCACAGTGCACACGCTCTATAGAACCGCACTGCGGTCTTACCTTGGTAAACGATTTGTGCCGGTTGGTTACGGCAGCTCGACCTGACCGATCTCCACCTCTGCGGGGGTCTCGCGGCCGAACATGTTGACCTTGAGCTTCACTTTGAAGTTCTCGGTATCGATCTCCTCCACAAGGCCCATAAAGCCTTCCAGAGGACCGGCGGTGATCTGCACGGTGTCGCCGACGTTGAAGTCGACTGCCAGAGGTGCAGCCTTTTCCACGCCCATCTTCTCTACTTCTTCAGCAGAGAGGGGAACGGGCTTGGATGCGGGGCCGACGAAGCCGGTGCAGCCGCGCGTATTGCGCACCACGTACCAGGTATCGTCGTTCATCACCATTTTGACCAGAACGTAGCCGGGGAAGAGCTTGTGCTCCACCATCTTCTGCTTGCCGTTCTTGTCAATTTCGGGAACCATCTCGACGGGAACCTTGATATCGCAGATCAGATCCTGCAGATGACGGTTCTCCACCATGGTCTGCAGGTCGTTCGCGACCTTGTTCTCATAGCCGGAATAGGTATGCACTACATACCAAAGTGCCTCATTGGATTGTTCTTCCATTTTGGTCTGCCCTCCGTTTCAAGATGATTCTCAGGCGCCGATGATCAAGCCAGGATGCCGCCGAAGATGGCATCCAGCAGGATCATCACGACCGCTGCGATGGCGACGGTCACGAGCACGACGACGGTGTTGGTCTTAACGTCCTCTTTGGACGGCCACACCACCTTCTTCAACTCGCTCTTGGTGTCGCGGAAGAACTTGGCACACTTGCCAAAGAAGTTCTTCACAGCGGCCTTTGCTCTGGCCACAAAGCCCGGCTTGTTCTCGGTTTTGTCTGCCATGATGCGTCCGCCTTTCTTACTTGGTTTCGCGATGAACGGTGTGCTTCTTGCAGAAACGGCAATACTTCTTCATCTCGAGACGATCGGGGTTGTTCTTCTTGTTCTTCGTGGTGTTGTAGTTGCGCTGCTTGCACTCGGTGCAGGCCAGAGTGATTTTAACGGTCATTTGTTGACACCTCCATTATAACGGTTGTTTTGAACCTCCCTCGGGTTGCGGGTGGTACCTGTAAAACAGGCGCACTTAATAACCCCGCAAAAGAGGTGATATCATTGTACCACGCACTTTTCCATCCGTCAAGCGGAAATCTTCGATTTTTGGAAAGTTTTTTTGAAAAATATCTCTTTTACCCGCCGGCAGCTTTTTGGCATTCTGCTTGCATCGCGCGCATAGATATTGTATAATAAGCCAGAACGGCATTTTTACCGGTTATATCCCACCCAGGTCTTGGGCTTTATAAATAGGAGAGAGTTATCATGCAGTCTGAAAAAATGTGCGTTGTGCTGCTGTTCGGCGGTATGTCCAGCGAGCACGAGGTCAGCCGCGTTTCTGTGGGCAACTTCGTCAACAACATTGACCGTGAAAAATATGAGGTGCTCACTGTGGGCATCACCAAGGAGGGCCGCTGGCTGTACACCGAGGCCACGGCCGCCCAGATGGCCGATGGCAGCTGGGAAGAGCTGGCAGGCAACATGGCCTGCGTCATCAGTCCGGACCGCGCCGACCACGGCATGATCCTGTTCACCCCGGAAGGCCATGTGGAAAAAGTGCATGTGGATGTGGTCATCCCGGTGCTGCACGGCCTGTGGGGCGAGGATGGCACGGTGCAGGGCCTGCTGGAGCTGGCCGGCATCCCCTACGTGGGCTGCGGCGTGCTGGCAAGCGCGGTGTGCATGGACAAAGCCGTGGCCAACGCTCTGTTTGAAGCCAACGGCGTGCCCCATACCAAGTGGCTGGCTGCCGACCGCTGGGAGATCGAATCCGATCTGGAAGGCGTGTGCGAGGGTGTGGAAAAGAAGCTGGGCTGGCCCGTGTTCGTCAAGCCCGCAAACGCCGGTTCCAGCGTGGGCATCTCCAAGGTGTCCAGCCGTGACGAGCTGAAAAAGGCCATCGACCTTGCACTGGAAAATGACCGCAAGGTGGTGTTTGAAGCCTTTGTGGACGGTCAGGAAGTGGAGTGCGCCGTGATCGGCTCCGACCCCGCCGTGGCGACCCGTCCGGGCGAGATCCTTGCCGGTGCCGAGTTCTATACCTACGACGACAAGTACAAGAACGGCGTGAGCCAGACCGTCATCCCGGCTCACCTGCCGGAAGCAAAGCTGGACGAGGTGAAGACCTACGCCGCCATGGCCTACACTGCCCTGAACTGCGAGGGCCTTGCCCGCTGCGATTTCTTTGTGGAAAAGGGTACTGGCCGGGTGCTGATCAACGAGATCAACACCTTCCCGGGCTTCACGTCCATCAGCATGTACCCCAAGCTGATGGAGCACGAGGGCCTGCCGGTGCCGCAGCTCATCGACCGGCTGATCGCGCTGGCGCTGGAAAGGAAGGAAAAGCAGCATGGATAACCGCCCAATCGGCGTATTCGACAGCGGCCTTGGCGGCCTGACCGGTGTGCGGGAGCTGCGCAAGCGCCTGCCCCACGAGGAGATCATCTATTTTGGCGATACCGGCCGCGTGCCCTATGGCAGCCGCAGCCCGGAGACCATCCTGCAGTATGCCCGTCAGGACGTGGCATTCCTGCTTTCTAAAAATGTAAAGTGCATCATGGCGGCCTGCGGCACCGTGTCCAGCACCTACCCGGCTGCAGAAGCGGCAAAGCTGCCGGTGCCGTATCTGGCGTGGTGGATGCTGCCGCCCGGAAGCAGCCTTTGCTACCCGCAACCGCCGCATCGGCGTGATCGGCACCGCTGCCACCATCCGCTCCCGCAGCTACGAAAAGCTGCTGCGTCAGCTGGTGCCGGGGGTGGAGATCACCGCGCAGGCCTGCCCGCTGTTCGTGCCGCTGGTGGAGGCCGGTTACGTGGATCACAGCGAGGAGAGCCGACAGCAGGTGACGAAGCTGGTGATCGCTCAGTACCTGACCGAGGTGCGTGAGGCCGGTGTGGACACCCTGATTTTGGGCTGCACCCACTACCCGCTGCTCAAGACCATGATCGGCGAGTTCATGGGCCAGAGCGTGACGCTGGTGGATCCGGCCAAGACCGCCGCCCACCATCTGGAACAGATGCTCTCCGAGCGCGGCCTGAAAGCGGCGCAGGAGCACGAGGGTCAGGCGCACTTCTACGTGAGCGATGTGCCGGACAGCTTTGTGCAGACGGCAGACCTGTTCCTGGGCGAGTACAAGGGCGGCCCGGTGGATCAGATCGCCATTGATAAATATTGATAAGGACAGAAAAACGTGAGCAAACCGCTGAAGGAAGATATATCATCCGCATCAAGAGCCGCATTGAGCAGCATGTGAAAGAGCCTGTGGAGCAGGAAGAAAAGGAAGAGTTTGTGGAGCTGATGACCCGCGGCCAGTTCGTGCAGAAGGGCGGCAGCTACTACATTACCTATAAAGAGACCGAGACCACCGGCTACGAGGGCTGCACCACCACCCTGAAAATTGCCGCCGACGGCAGCCGCGTGGCGATGCTGCGGTTTGGCAAGGGCGGCGGGGCCGGCACCCAGCTGCTGATCGAAAAGGCAAGCGCAACCTCTGCCACTACGAGACAGGCTACGGCTCCATGACGCTGGGCGTGACCGCCGACGAGATCGAGTGCGGCCTGACCGAGAAGGGCGGCACCGCAAGGTTTGGCTACCTGCTGGATGCCAACAGCGCCGAGCTTGTGAGCCGCAACCGCCTTGAAGTGACCGTGACCCACGTAAACTGAGATATTTCCCAGACTGTGAAAGGAACCAGACCAATGACTGAATTTGAAAAGACCTACCAGAACTATAACCCCCGTCAGGCTGCGCTGGACGAGGCACGCGCTCTGCTGACCGCTGCTGCCAAGGCCGCCATGGCCGATGGTGCTCTGCCGGAAGCTGAGCTGCCCGCCTTCATCGTGGAGATCCCCGCCGATACCAAAAACGGCGATATCGCCTCCAACATCGCCATGGCCGGTGCACGCAGCTGGCGCAAGGCTCCCAAGATGATCGCGGATGCGCTGCTGGCACATCTGCCCTCCATCGAGAACAGTGTGTTTGCCAAGGTGGAAGTGGCCTGGCCCCGGCTTCATCAACCTGTTTTTGGCTCCGTCCTTCTGGGCCAGTGTGGTGCTGGGTGCCTGCTCCAACAAGGAGTATGGCCGCACCGATCACGGCAAGGGCGCCAAGTACAATGTGGAATTCGTTTCCGCCAACCCCACCGGCCCTATGCACATGGGCAACGCCCGCGGCGGCGCTCTGGGCGACTGTCTGTCCGCTGTGCTGGACTGGTCCGGCTATGATGTGACCCGTGAGTTCTATATCAACGATGCCGGCAACCAGATCCAGAAGTTCGGCAAGAGCCTTGCCGTGCGCTATCTGCAGAAGTACTGCGGCGAGGAAGCTATCCGCTGCCCGCCGAGTGCTATCAGGGCGGCGACATCAAGGTGCTGGCCGGTGAGTTTGCCGAGCTGAACGGCGACAAGTACGTTGCCGCTTGCAAGGGGATGGACGAGGAGACTCTGTTCGAGAGCGAGGCCTTTGCCGCCCTGAAGGACGCACTGGTGGCCTACGCTCTGCCCAAGAACATTGCTGCCCTCAAGCGCGATCTGGCAAGTACCGCATCGACTACGATGTGTGGTTCCATGAGAGCACCCTGCACGAGTCCGGCGCGGTGAAGGCCGTGGTGGATAAGCTGCTGGAGCTGGGCGCATGCTATAAGGCGGAGGACGGTGCATCATGTACCGCAGCGCCCAGTACGCTGCCAAGTACGGCACGGTGAACAAGAAAAAGACCGAGGACGGAACCGAGGAGGAAGCCAAGGACGAAGTGCTCGTCCGCGCCAACGGCATCCCTACCTACTTTGCCGCCGATATCGCCTACCACTACAACAAGCTGGCCACCCGTGGCTTTGCCAAGGCCATCGATGTCTGGGGTGCAGACCATCACGCCATGTGGCCCGCATGAAGGGTGCCATGGATGCTATCGGCCTGAACGGCGAAGATCTGGACGTTGTGCTGATGCAGATGGTCAACCTGATGCGCGACGGCCAGCCTGTGCGGATGTCCAAGCGCACCGGCAATGCCATCACCCTGACCGACCTGCTGGAAGAGGTGCCCATCGACAGCGCACGCTTCCTGTTCAATATGCACGACGCAGGCAGCGGCATCGATTTTGACCTCGATCAGGCTGTCAAGACCGACAACGATAACCCCGTGTACTATGTGCAGTATGCCCATGCCCGCATCTGCTCCATCCTGAAAAAGATGGAGAGCGAGGGCGTGCAGTTTGCCGGTGCCGAGAAGGTGGATGCCACCCTGCTCACCGAGCCTTCCGAGATGGATCTGATCCGGATGCTGGCAGCCTTCCCGCAGGAGATCGTCATGGCGGCCGAGAAGTACGACCCCAGCCGCATCAACCGCTTTGTCATTGATCTGGCCAGTGCCTTCCACCGCTTCTACGGCAGCTGCCGCATTCAGGGCGCAGACCCCGCTGTGCAGCAGCACGTCTGGCCCTGTGCATCGGCGTGAAGAATGCCATCTTCAACGTGCTGACCATGTTCAAGATCAACGTGCCGGAGAAGATGTAAAAAAGGCTCCCTCATTGAGGGAGCTGTCGAGCGAATGCGAGACTGAGGGAGTGGTACAGTGTTTTCTTTTGCTGGAAAGTGTAAAAAAATTCATAGAAATCAAAAGAAAAGTGCATTGAATATTGTTTAACAATGTGGTATCCTTAACAACAGAGAGAGCCCGCTGGCAGGCGGGCAGAATGATTTGGAGGAAAATAATTATGGCTGATCGCATTGTTCTGAACACCATTTCCTACCATGGCCACGGTGCCATTGAGAACATCGTTCCCGAGCTGACCGCCCGCGGCTACAAGAAGGCTTTTGTCTGCTCTGACCCCGATCTGATCAAGTTGGCGTGACCAAGAAAGTCACCGACCTGCTGGATGCTGCAAACTTCGCCTACGCTGTTTACAGCCGAGATCAAGCCCAACCCCACCATCGCCAATGTGCAGGACGGCGTGGCAGCCTCAAGGCTGCTGAGGCAGAC
>ENA-OQJX01000698-OQJX01000698.1-human-gut-metagenome-genome-assembly--contig:-NODE-698-length-13952-cov-1.205280_pt1 | contig 13952 bp, 18 predicted proteins | sample MGYA00242615_ERZ504782 | MGnify/ENA primary metagenome ERZ504782 (study PRJEB26092, sample SAMD00036354) | human gut metagenome | host: Homo sapiens | study: EMG produced TPA metagenomics assembly of... | reverse complement strand
CATTCATCAGGTACAGCAGCGGGATCAGCAGCAGCCCCTGCCGCAAAAGAGAGAGCACCACCGCACCACTTGCCCTGCCTACGGATTGCAGCAGGCTGGTTGCCAGATAGGTCAGACCGATCACCGGGCTGCCCAGCACCAGATAGACCACCAACTGCGTCCCCAGACGGAACGCCCCTTCTTCCTTGATGAACATCCCGATCAAGGCATTGCGTCCGGCAAAGCTGGCTGCCCCGGCAAGCACACCAAAAACAACGGTCAGGAGGATCAGATCTTTCAAAAGCTGCTTCAGGCGCTTTATGTCACCTGCGCCGTAGCTGTACGCCAGAAGCGGCTGGCACCCCATGCAGATCGCCATGGCGATCATACTGATGATCATGGTCGTCTTGCCCGCTGCCGCCATGGCTGCGACCGCCGCCGTGCCGTGGGTCACCAGCAGCCGGTTGCTGAAGGAGGACGGCAAACCCTGCCAGCAGGCTGCTGATCCCGTTGGGCAGACCAATGGCCAGCATCTCACCCAGCATCTGCGGCTTTTTCAGGGCAGGACGGAAATCAACGGTCAGCACCGTGCCGTGTTTGACGATGTAGCGCAGATAGCAGCCCGTCGCCACAAGATTGCCCAGCACACTGGCAGCAGCCGCACCGCTGACGCCGAAGTTCAGCACCAGAATGAACAGCGGGTCAAAAATGCAGTTGACCAGCGTGCCCAGAAGATTGCCGATCAGCCTTCTTTTACTGCGCCCTCTGCACGCACCAGCATCGCCATGCTGTTGGACAGGATAAAAAGCGGCGCACCCAGTGCAAGGACCTGAAGATACCGCTCTGCATAGGGAAAAAATTCTGCATTTGAGCCCAGCACCCCCAGAAGCGGCACTCTGCTCACCAGCAGACCGATGCTGACCAGAACGCCCAGAAAAAAGCTGCTCCAGAAGCAGAGCGAGGAGCAGGTCTTGCCCTGCTCGATCTCGCCTGCGCCAAAGCAGCGTGCAATGATGGCGCTGCTGCCTGCGCCAAGCATGGTCGCCACTGCCGCAAGGATCGAAAACACCGGTCCCACAACGGAGACCGCCGCCACCTGTGCGGTATCACCCAGACAGCCCACAAAAAAACATATCCGCCATGTTGTACAGCACCATGACAAGGATAATGATAATGGAGGCACCGCCATGGAAATGATGGATTTCCAGACAGAGCCGGTACGGAAAAGTGCTTCGTTTTCATGGTCTCCTCCCAAAAATCAACCGCACGCAGGCAGAACGAAAGCCCCTGTCAAAGAGGCTTTCCGAGCTGCTTCGGTCACAGGTTGTCCAGCGCATCCAGCAGTGCTTTCAGTCGCCGTTTCCGGCAGCCCAAGCATAGGCCGATCTTACCAAATGTCATGCCGTAGGAGCTTTTGCCTGCTGGTTGTCGGCAAAACCGGGCAGGTACTGCTCCACGATGGCTTTTGCGGCCTCGTTTTCCATCAGTGCTGCAATCGTGCTCTGGCTGTTCAGCTTGCCGCCCGGTCAAAAATTTCCGGGTGCTTCCAGCTGCTGATGCTCTGGTGTCCGGCAGACAGTGCGCCGTCCACCGGGATGGCTGCACCGGTGATGTACCGTGCCAGACCGCTGGCAAGGAAAAGTGCCAATGCAGCGCACTCTCCGGGTCGCCCATCCTCCTTTGCCGGGCAGTCGGCTGCAAAGAAGTCCATGCCGCAGCCGGTGCATCCCCGAAAATGCTGGTTCTGGTGTAGCCGGGACAGATGGCGTTGACGGTAATGCCGTATCTGCGTAATCCAGCGCCGCTGCGCGGGTCATGCCGACCACGCCGAACTTGGTGGCACTGTACAGCGCCTGTCCACGCTGGGGCACAAGACCCGCCACCGATGCCACATTGATGAGGAATCCGCCTTCGCTGTGGCTCTTGAGGATTGCCTCTGCGCCGTACTTCATCCCGGCAAAGACACCCTCGCTGTTCAGGGAGAAGATCTTCTCGTAATCCTCTACCTCATACTCATGCAGCGGTGTGCCGCCCATGCCGATGCCTGCGTTGCTGACAACGCCATCCAGCTTGCCGTAGTGCGTCACCGTCTTATCCACCAGTCTTTGATGCAGAAGCCTTGCTGCAATCGGTCTGGATAAAGATGGCATCGCCGCCCTTGGCGCAGATGCCGTCTGCCACAGCCCGCCCCTGCTCTGCACTGCGGGCTGCACAGACCACCTTCATGCCGTTTTCGCCAAAGCACTCGGCAATGGCCCGGCCGATGCCACGGCTTGCGCCGGTGACGATGGCCACTTTGCCTTTGACGCTGTTAAATCCATCCTATATACTCTCCTTTTCTCAGATCATATGATTCAGCGTATTCACGGACAAGATTTTCAACTTGTAGTTGCTTATCCATCTTCATGGTGCTATAATAACACTGCGCCGCAGGGGCCGCAATCAGCAGTTTCCGGCGTATCCGGTGTTTAAGCAACGAATCACGTTCAAAGCGTTGGTTAAGCACCATTTATGAAATCAATTGATGGAGGAATTCTATGGATATCCGGGTCAAAAAAACGAAGCGTGCCATTCAGAAAGCGTTTGTTGCCCTGCTGCGGGAGAAGCCGATCGAAAAGATCACGGTCAAAGAAATTGCCGAACGGGCCGAGATCAACAAAACGACCTTTTATTCCCACTATGAAACGCTGGATGCCCTCACCGCCGAAATGGAGCGGCAAACGGTCCAGCTCGTCTGCGACAATATGGGCGGCGCACAGCAGCTGCTGGATACGCCGGAGGCTTTTGTGCGGGAGATGTTTGCTAATCTCCAGCAGGCGACCGATTATCTCGGTGTGGTTCCTGCATCAGCGATGAACCGCTTTACACAGCATTTGCGGGATGCCGTTCTGGAACAGATCAAAAGTGATAACATCGAGCTTCTCAATATGAAAATGTCGGTGCGATCCTGATTTTTGTAATGAACGGTCTTTCCGGGCTTCTGAACACCGACGCAAAACTGGCACAGAAACAAATTGATGTAATCGCCGCCGTGGTTGCGGATGGTGTCCGTTCCATTCCATTCTCCTGCTGAAAAAAGCCGTGCATGTTATCGAAAACGATAGCTCTGCGCGGCTTTTCTGGTTCAAAATTACTTTTTTGCTTTTTTGATGAACAGGGCTTCATTCCGTTTCGGTCAAGGCATACCTTGTTCATGTCCAAAGCCGCTCTCAAGCTCCGCAATACTCCCCCAGCACCCCAAGGCTGGGCTTTGCTGTCCGTTCCATCGTTTCGCGGTTCACTGCGATCAGTCCAAACTGCATGGCATAGCCTTCTGCCACTCAAAGTTGTCCATCAGGCTCCAATGGAAGTATCCCTTCACCGGGATGCCGTCGGCGATGCAGTGCTGCACGCCATCCAGCGCCTGCCGGATAAACGCCACACGGCGGGTATCATCGGCGGTGGCAATGCCGTTTTCGGTCACGATCAGGTCACCCTTGAATTCCTCTGCCACCTTGCGAATGACGTGTTCCAGTGCCTGCGGATAGACCTCGTAGTCCATCTGGGTCAGTTCTGCGCCCTCCGGTGCCGGCAGCTGCCCCTGCGGGCCATAAAGGGTGCGGGTATAGTTCTGCACACCCAGAAAATCATCATCTTTGATATAAGGCAGATAATGGGTGAACTCCTCCTGCATGCGGCCTCGGCAAAGGCTTCGCCGCCGGGCTGTGCCTGCAAGTCGTGCAGCGAGAGGGTCAGGCCCACCTTGACCTGCGGGCAGATGGCTTTGATGGCATCTCGTGCGGCTGCATGGGCACGCATCACCAGCAGATCACCTTCCGGGGTGCGCTCGCTGACAAAGATCTGCGGCTGGGGTGTGCCGAACGCCTGTGCATTCTCCATGGCGGCATACTTCATGTTTTCCATCATCTTCTGGAAGTTCATGCCCACCTGCACCGTGCCCTCGGCAGACTTTCCGGTCGATGCGGCATTTTGGGCAGCCCGTTCTGCCATCAGACGGAACCGCTTGGAGATCGCGGCCAGCTGCAAGCCCATATTGGCCTCGTTGATGGTGCAGACATAGCGCAGCTCGCTGCCCAGCTGCTCCATGACATAGGCTGCATAGTGCTTAAAGTCCTCCACGGTGGACTCTGCTTCCCAGCCGCCCTTGCAGATGAGCCACTTGGGGCTGGTGAAGTGCAGCAGGGTGACGACGGGCTCTACGCCGTGTGCCTTGCAGCAGGCGATCACCTTGCGGTAATGCTCGATAGCTTCCGGGTCGAACTTTCCTTCCTCCGGCTCTACCCGTGCCCACTCGATAGAAAAGCGGTAGGCGTTCAGCCCGGCATCGGCCAAGAGCTTGATATCTTCTTCGTACCGTTGATAATGGTCACAGGCAATGCCGCTGGGCTCCGTAAAGCTGGAATGGGGCAGCTGCTCCTGTGCCCAGTAGTCACTCTTCGTATTGTTGCCCTCTACCTGATGGGCTGCTGTTGCAGCACCGATGAAAAAGCCTTTTTCAAATTTCTGCATGATGGTTCTCCCTTCCTGCGTGTTGCTTGTTGAGACTATTGTAGCAGACCTGTTTTTCCCCTATGGGACAATAAATCGCGAAGGCGGATGCAAATTCACGCACCACAAATTATTGCACGAATTTTTGTCCTTAACTATCGTTTTCATCCGGCAGTGGCTGTTGCATTCTGTATTCTGGTGTCAGAGAAAGCGGAACGTCAAGTTCACACAAAAAGGAGGAAAATCATTATGTTCCAAAAGAAACCCAGTGCCAGTGAAGTAGACGGCGTCCAGTACCGCCGTGCAAAGCTCTGGCAGATCATCTGTTACGCCTGCAACGCTTTTGTAGGCATGAGCATCTATTCCCTGATCGGTATGGCCAGTTATTCTGCCAGCATCGGCTACGGCATCACCACTGCAGCCGTGGGCATCATCCTGATGCTGGCTCGCATTCTGGACGGTTTTACCGACCCGATGCTGGCGTTCGTCTACGACCGCGTCAACACCCGTTTCGGCAAGTTGCGCATTCTGCTGATCAGCGGCTACCTGATCGAGGCTGTCGGCCTGCTGTGTATGTTCAACCTGTGCTCCAGCAAGGGCTTCGGCTTGCCGGTGTTCGTTTTGACCTACATTATTTACATCATCGGCTATACCGTCACCAACATGACCGCCCAGACCCTGCCGGCTATTATGACCAACGATCCCCGCCAGCGTCCCACCATCGGTGTCTGGACCACTGCACTGAACTACGCCGTGCCCATGGGCATGAGCATGCTGATCTACACCGTCATCCTGCCAAGTGCGGCGGCACCTTTAATCAGGACTTCCTCAGCACGGTCTGCACCATCGTGCTGATCATTGCCGGCATCGGCACCCTGATCGTCTGCGCCGGTATCTCTGCCTACGATAAGCCCGAAAACTTCGAGGGCACCAGCAAAAAACACGAGCCGCTGAAAACTGCGGATATTCTTGAGGTGCTCAAGCACAACAAGCCCCTGCAGTGCTACATCGCCTCCAACGCTTCCGATAAGCTGGCACAGCAGGTAGGCAGCCAGGCCATCATCAACACGATGCTGAACGGCATCCTCATCGGCAACATGGGTCTTGCTACCACCCTTGGCGTGATCAGCATGGTGCCTTCCATCTTCTTTGCGGCCTTCGGTGCAAAGTATGTGGCAAAAATGGCAGCAAGAAGGGCATCGTGACCTGGACCTGCGTCAGCATGGCCATCGCCTCTGTGCTGTTCCTGTTCTTCATCTTTACCGACACTCGTCAGATCGGTGTGATCGGCAGCTGGAACATGATCGTTTACGTCCTGCTGACTCTGCTGCAGAATGGTTCCATGATGTGCATTACCACCTCCAACACTTCTTACATGGCCGATACCATTGACTACGAGCTGGACCGCAGCGGCCGCTATATCCCGGCTGTCGTTTCTGGTACTTACAGTCTGGTGGACAAGCTCATCACCTCGGTGGCTGCTGTCATCGCCACCGGTGCGGTCGCCTTCTGGGTTACACCACCACCATGCCCCAGCCCACCGGATTCCTACACCAGCGGCATCTTCTGGATGACCCTTGCCATCAACGTTCGGTCTGCCCATGCTGGCTGGGTCATCACCCTGATCGCCATGCTGGGCTGCCCGCTGACCAAGGAAGAAATGGTCAACGTCCAGAAGCGCATCGCAGATAAGAAAGAAGCCCTTCGTCATGAAGTAATTGCAGAAAAGATGCAGTAACACCCTGCAAAGACCGAAAGGGCTCATACGCTCTTTCGGTTTTTGCTGATTCTATCCATCTTTTATAAATATAAAGGAGTTTTTACCATGAGCAAGACCATCCTGTTGAATCAGAGCGACTGGCATTTTACCAAGGAGAACCCTGGCATCCCCACCGTTGTTATGGGTGAGGCCATTGCCCTGCCCCACACCTGGAACGCAGTGGACGGTCAGGACGGCGGCAACGATTACTACCGCGGCACCTGCTGGTATACGCTGGCCCTGGCAAAGCCCACCATCCCGGCAGGCGGCAAGGCTGTTTTGCAGCTGGACGGCGCAGCTATGACCGCTGCCGTCTACCTGAACGGTGAAAAGCTGGCTGAGCACAAGGGCGGCTACTCCACCTTCCGGGTAGACCTGACCGACCACCTCAAAGAGGAAAATCTGCTGGCAATTTCCGTGGACAACAGCGACAACGACACCGTGTATCCCCAGAAAGCCGATTTTACCTTCTACGGCGGCATTTACCGGGATGTGACCCTGCATATCGTCCCGGCAGAACACTTTGCCCTGCCCGCTAATGGCGCACCGGCACTGAAGGTGACCCCCATCGTCACAGACCTCGCTGCCAGGACCTCTGAGATCACCGTGGAAGCCGCCGTGGTGGACGCACAGAACGTGACCTTTGCACTGGAGGGTCAAACCCTCACCGCCCCGGTGGAAAAGGGCACCGCAAAGGTTGTTTTCACGCTGAACAACGCCCATCTGTGGGATGGCGTGGACGACCCCTTCCTCTACACCGTATCTGCCAAGCTGGACAATGGCGAGGAGACCTCCGCCCGGTTCGGCTGCCGCAAGTTTGAGATTGACCCCCAGAAGGCTTTATCCTGATGGCAGGGAATATCCGCTGCGCGGTGTTTCCCGCCACCAGGACCGAAAAGGTGCGGGCATTGCCCTGACCAAAGAAATGATGGAGGAGGATATCTCCATCATTCTGGAAATGGGTGCCAACACCATCCGGCTGGCACACTATCAGCACGCACAGTATTTCTACGACCTGTGTGATGAAAAGGGTCTTGTCATCTGGGCAGAGATCCCCTACATCACCATGCACATGCCCAACGGCCGTGCCAACACCCTGACCCAGATGGAAGAGCTGATCGTCCAGAACTACAACCACCCCTGCATTGCCGTGTGGGGCTTGTCCAACGAGATCACCGCTGCTTCTGCTGTCAACGAGGATCTGCTGGAAAACCACCGTCTGCTGAACGAGCTGGCGCACAAGCTGGACCCCACCCGCAAGACCACCATGGCAAACGTGTTTATGCTGGAGACCACCAGTCCCATTCTGGAAATTCCCGATGTGAACAGCTACAACCTCTACTTCGGCTGGTATCTGGGCGAATTGGAGCAGAACGACGAGTTCTTTGACAAGTACCACGCCGATTACCCTGACCGCTGCATCGGCTTATCGGAGTACGGCGCAGATGCCAACCCCCAGTACCAGAACAGCCACCCGGAAAAGGGCGACTACACCGAGAGCTACCAGTGCATTTACCACGAGCACATGGCCAAGATGATCGCCGACCGTCCGTGGCTGTGGGCGACCCATGCGTGGAATACGTTTGATTTTGCCGCCGATGGCGTGATGAGGGCGGCAAGCACGGCGAGAACCAGAAGGGACTTGTCACCTTTGACCGCAAGCTCAAAAAAGACCCCTTCTATCTCTACAAGGCCTATTGGAGCAAGGAGCCGTTCGTGCACCTGTGCGGCAGCCGCTATGTAGACCGCGCCGAGGATGTGACTGAGATCAAGGTCTACTCCAATCTGCCGGAGGTCTCGCTGTACAAGGACGGTCAGCTGGTGGAGACCCGTAAGGGCGACAAGGTGTTCACCTTCCAGCTGCCCATCACCGGCAAACACAGCATTGAGGCACGCTCCGGTGAGCACAGCAGCGTGATCCTGGTGAACAAGGTGGACGCCCCCAACCGGATTACGCCATGGACAACCGCAAAGAACGTGGCCAACTGGTTTGACGGCGAGCTGGACGAAAGCTGCTGGTCGGTCAAGGACAACATGGCTGCCGCCACGGCAGACCCGAAAGTTGGTCCCATTCTGAAGCAGATCTCCGATAAAGCCGCCGCTGCCCGCGGAGATGTTGCCGCCGCCGTGAAGGACAACCCGGCTCTGGTGGCGATGATGGAGCGTGCCATGCGGCGGATGACCATTGAATCCATGCTGATGCAGGCCGGCGCTTCGGAAGAAGACATCAAGCAGCTGAACCGTGTATTGCAGGGCATTTCCAAGGAGTGATTCGATGAAACAAACCTATTGTAACCCCCTTGATCTGGGTTACCGTTACCAGCACATGAAGAAGGTCCCGTACAGCAGGTTTCCGGGAGGGTGCAGACCCACGCTGGTATCCTTCAAGGCAAATATTACCTCTTTGTTTCCATGTCGGCAGGCTTCTGGTATTCGGACGACCTGCTGCACTGGGACTTCCATGCAGACCCGGATCTGCTGATCTACGATTATGCCCCCGATGTGCGGCAGGTGGGCGATTTCCTGTACTTCTGCGCCAGCCGCAAGGGGCGCAACTGTCCCATCCTGCGCACCGCCGACCCCCTGACCGAGCCGTTTACCGAAGTATCTGCGCCCTTTGCTTTCTGGGACCCGGACCTGTTCTGCGATGATGATGGCCGGGTGTACTTCTACTGGGCTGCTCCAATACTACGCCCATCTACGGCGTGGAGATGGACCGGACACCATGACCCCCATCGGTGAAAAGCAGGAGCTGATCTTCGGCAATGAAACCGTACTGGCTACGAACGCCCCGGCAACAACGGCATTGTGGACCGGGAAGCCAGCGTGCTGTACCAGTCCATGAAGCAGTTCTATAACCCGGAAACCGGCAAGCTGGATCTGCCGCCGCAGATGGCAAACATCCCCGGCCTGAGTGCCGAAAGCCTGACTGCCATGTTCAACGCCGTGGGCAAACCCTACATTGAGGGTGCTTTATGACAAAGCATGACGGCCTCTATTACCTGCAATACGCCTGCCCCGGCACCCAGTACAACACTTACGCCGATGGTGTATACACCTCCAATTCTCCGCTGGGTCCCTTTGTGCGGCAGGCATCCAACCCGTTTTCCGCAAAGCCCGGCGGATTCATCACCGGCGCAGGCCACGGCAGCACCATTGCCGACCGCCATGGCAACTGGTGGCACGCCTCTACCATGCGCATTTCCGTCAACTATGACTTTGAGCGCCGGGTGGGCTGTTCCCTGCCGGGTTCGACAAAGACGGGTTCTCTACTGCAACCAGAACTTTGCCGATTATCCGCACCGCATCCCGGCTGGCAAATTCGATGCCGCCAGCCAGCAGCCGGAATGGATGCTTCTGAGCTACAAAAAGCCGGTCACGGCTTCCAGCACTGCCGAGGGCAGCAGCCCGGCACTGGCAGTCAACGAGGACTGCCGCAGCTGGTGGAGCGCCGCTGGTACAGAGCCGGGCGAATGGCTCTGCGTGGACCTTGGCAAAGAGAGTGATATCCGCGCCATTCAGGTAAATATGGCAGATGAAAAGCTTGTGGTGGACTTCCCGGCCGACAGCTACGGCGATACCCGCAAGACCCGCCACATCGAGACCCGGCCGCAGATCTCCCATTACACGGTAGAGACCAGTGTGAACGGAGCAGACTGGACGATCCGCGAAGCAGTTGCACGGGAGTGTTCCAACGGCTACTACGAATATGCAGACGGCATCCGCGCCCGGTACGTCCGGGTGACCGGCGGCGAACTGCCCTATGGACAGGCGCTGCGCATCAGCGGCCTGCGGGTGTTCGGCAACGGCGAAGGCGCAAAGCCCCCACAGGCAGAAGCCGCCGGGATTCGTGTGGATGCACTGGACGCAAAGATCAGCTGGCAGCACATTGAAAACGCGCAGGGCTGCAATGTCCGCTATGGCGCTGCACCCGACAAGCTCTATCTGAGCTGGCTGGTCTACGATGCAGACGAAGTGACCCTTTCCACCCTGACCGCCGGGCAGGAATACTACATCTGCGTGGACAGCTTTAACGAAAACGGCATCACGCCGGGCAAGACATTCAAACTGGAGGGGTAAATCATGCCCATCAAAGCCGTGCAGCAATTTATGCTGGGCACTGTACTGAACAACGAGCAGCAGGCGAAAGAAACCCTTGCCGCCATGAAGGCCGCCGGGTACGATGGCATTGAACTGTGTGAATTTATGATCCATCCCATTGGCTTTGCGGTAAAGCTGCTGACCAAAGCCGCTGGAATGCCGGTGGGCAAGGGCGGCAATCTGGACTGGCACAAGCTGGTGCAGGAAGCCGGCCTAAAGGTGGTCAGCCTGCACACCGACCTTGGCAGTCTGGAACGGGATGCCCATGCAGTGGCCGAGGAAGCAAAAAGTTTTGGCACGGAGTATGTGGTCATCACCGGGATGTACCGCTTTGATTACGGCGATGAAGCCACGATGCACGAACTGGCCAAACGTCTGAACAAGGCGGGCGAGACCCTGCAAAAAGAGGGCATCCACCTGCTCTACCACAACCACAACTGCGAGCTGCGTCCTGTGAACGCAGCCAAGCGCGCTTACGATATTCTTTTAGAGGAAACCGATCCAGCCTTCGTCAACTTTGAGTTTGACAGCTACTGGTTCACCGAGGGCGGCGCAAACGCCTTGGCGTGGATGCAGCGGCTTGGCCCGCGTATGAAGCTGTGGCACATCAACGACCGTGGCACCCGCATCACCGGCAGCGCCATTACCCCCATTCTGAAAACCGACAGTATGGAGCTGGGCACCGGCAACATGGATCTGGACAGCCTGATGACACAGGCACTTTCCGTGAATGTAGATGCCATCATTCTGGAAAGCCACCGCAACTGGGTGGTCAATTCCCCTGTCAAGAGCTTCCAGCTCAGTGCAAAATACCTTGCACAAAAATTCTGATCTGCCATTTTCTCATCATTTTCTTCATTATCCCCATAAAAGCAACGCCCCGCACCGGTTACTCCTTCCGGTGTGGGGCGTTGTGTTTTGCGGGAAATATTTTTGCGTTACAGGGTATGGGTTCCCGGCTGCAAGGTCAGGTTTCTGCCATCCGGGAGGACAACTTCTGCGGTCAGATTACAGGGCACGGTGATGGTGTAGGTCACGGCATCGCCTGCATACTGCCAGCCGCTTTCAATGCGCCCCACCGGGGAATCGTACACCGCTTTTGCCCAACCCAGTGCAGGGTTCGGGGTGGGAGCGATGGTCAGGGTCTGGCCCGCCAGATGGATGCCGCACACACCGCCGAACAGCCAGCCGCAGATAGCGCCGTAGGAGTAATGGTTCAGGGATTCACTGGGGTGTCCATTGGTGTCAATGCCCGTCCACGTTTCCCAGACGGTGGTAGCGCCTGTTTGACCTCATAGAGCCAGCTGGGGGCGGTATCCTGCAGCAGCAGCTTGTAAGCGGTGTCGGTGTGTCCGTGCTCCGCAAGCACTTTGCACAGGAACGGCGTGGACAAAAAGCCGGTATTCAGATGACAGCCGTTGTCCAGCACCATCTGGTTCAGCGTATCCGCAGCGGCTTGGCTCTCAGCTTCATCCAACAGACCGAATGCAATGGCACGGACATATTCACACTGCCGGTCGGATGTGATTTTCCATGATCTGTAAAGGCGGCACGATAGGCAAGGCGGGCTTTTTCCGCTGTGTCACGGTACTGCGCTGCGTCCTCTGCCTTGCCCAGCGCCTGTGCAATTTCTGCCAAAAGCCGCCCGGAATAAGCCAGATACGCCGTACCCACGCTTTTGCGGGGTTCATCATCGCCTGCATCGCGGTGATACCCGGCTCACACCATTCGCCGTAGTCCAGACCGTTCAGAACCGTGTATTGGGCGTACTCGCCGGTCTGCTGCTCCTCGGTGGTCTGCTGGGCACGACCCAGCAGGAACGCATACCACTTCTGCATCATCTCGTAGTTGTCTGCCAGAATCTTGCGGTCGCCGGTACGCTTATAAAGAGCGTAGGGCACCAGAATGGCAGCATCGCCCCAGCCCGCCGACATACAGAGGCATGGGGGTCATATAACCGGGGCGGCTGGTGGGCGGGGCAATGTTTGCCATGCGTCCATCCGGGTACTGGTTCAGGCGGCATTCTGCCAGCCATTTTTCCACCACCGGGTAGCAATCCATCAGGGTCAGACCGGTTTCAATGAACACCCCCATGTCGCCCGTCCAGCCGGCACGCTCACGGGTAGGACAGTCGGTGGGGATATCGCAGAAGTTGCCCTTTTGGCTCCACACACTGTTTTGCACCAGCTGCCTCACATCCGCATTGCCGCACCCAAAGCTGCCGGTCACCGGCATCTCCGAATAGACGGCATGGGCGGTAAACTCTGCACCGGTCAGGTCGATGTCCGTTTCCACCTTTGCGTACCGGAACCCCATGATGGTAAAGCTGGGCTTATAGTGCTTTCGCCCTCTTTGCAGATCAGTTCCAGCAGCTGTGCCGTGCCGCCCTCTTTGTGGCGGTTCCGATCCTGAAAGTTCTCCTGGGTGAAGTTGCCGTTCTCGTCCAGCGTTTCGCCGCAGAGCAGACGGATCTTCTGACCTTCGTGGGCAGTCAGCTTCATTTCTACATAGCCTGCCATATTCTGCCCGAAATCCAGAACCGTTTCTCCATTGGGTGTGCGGAACAACCTGCCCGTGAAGGCTTCCTGTTCCCGGATGGCACGGTGTTCATGCCAATGAGGGGAGCGTGTTAGGCGCAGTCCTCACGCCGTGCCAGCCGGTCAGGTTCTCCTTCCAGCCGGGCATCGTACACTTCGCCCTGCTGCAGATCGTTCTGGCGGATGGGGCCGCACTGGGTTGCTTCCATGGCATCATCCGAAACGCAGACCGCCTTGCCATCCACTTCCAGCTGGAACAGGACAGCCAGTTCCTTGCCGAACAGGTCGCGGTCACCATCCACGCCGGAAGTGCTGCGGTACCAGCCATCGCCCAGCGCGATCAGCAGTTCATTCTCGCCGGGATGAACAAGCACTGTCACATCGTAGGTCTGTGCCCCAAGGTGCTTGTCTGCGGTAAAGCTGCCGGGAGCAAGCACCATATCGCCGACCCGCTTGCCGTTCAGCCATGCCGTATACAGACCCTTGGCGGTAATGTACAGCCGCTTGCACTGCCCGCCGGGCGGTGAACGTTTGCGCAGATAGCTTGCCGGACGGTGGGCTGATACGGCTGCGTCGTGCCTTTGCCGGAGGCTTCCAGTGCAGCCTGCTTCTGCTCCCAGTTGGGCTTTGCAAAGGCGTTTATGGCATCGGTGCAGTCGATGTCCGGCTCTTCTGTCTCCGGGCAGACCCACACGCCCTGCCAGTCTGCCTGTGCAAGCCCGGTCTCGAAGGAAGCGGTGCTCCATGCACCGGGCTGGTCATTTTCATCCACAGGCGATGCACCACCGTCCTGCGTCTTGGGCGGTACAGCGGGCGTTTCGGTGTGCATCATACTGCTCAAAATCTTTCCGCTTGTCCACAGCGTTTCGGCTCCGGCAGTCACTTCAATTTCGTAGCAGTCTGGCGCACGCCTTCGGCGCACTGCCACGATAAAACAGCGTCCCGGCATCCATGCCGAGAGGTTGGGTCAGATGATTCGTTTTCAGGTTTGTTGCTTGCATCATCCACATCTCCTTTTTCCGTTTGATCTCTGCTCTTAATTATAAAGGATCCCACGGAATAAGGATTGCAAAATTTAGTTGTTGTCA
>ENA-OQJX01000696-OQJX01000696.1-human-gut-metagenome-genome-assembly--contig:-NODE-696-length-14171-cov-1.135289_pt1 | contig 14171 bp, 15 predicted proteins | sample MGYA00242615_ERZ504782 | MGnify/ENA primary metagenome ERZ504782 (study PRJEB26092, sample SAMD00036354) | human gut metagenome | host: Homo sapiens | study: EMG produced TPA metagenomics assembly of... | reverse complement strand
TTACCAGCATTCGTTTGTGCTACCAGTTCATTGGCAGAAATATTCATCTTTGCTGTCGTCTCCACCAATAGCTTTTGTTCGGTCTACCACAAATAAGATATCCGGATTTTTTTCTAGCACATATTCATAAGAAACACTTTGACCGTGAGTGGATGCTTCGATTTGATCATCCGTTTGTTCAAAGCCAAATAAATCATGGATGAAACCAAATCTAGAACCTGATCCGTAGGCTGACAATTGCCCTTCATTCACAAGTGTGACTAGTGCTTTTTTATCAGACGCTTCTGCTTTCTTTTTCGTCTGATCGATTGCATTGGATAATTCCTCTAATTGAGTTTTGGCTTCTTCTTGCTTCCCAAAGATTTCCCCTAAAGTAGTGACATTTTGCTGGAAAGATTCCCATGGCTTTTTCGCATCTAAAGAAAGGAAAATAGTCGGAGCGATTTGACTTAGATCTTTTTGAAAATCTCTTTGCCGGCCAGAATGATGATCAGATCTGGCTGAAGCTGATTGATTTTTTCTAAGTCTGGTTCTTTGATCCCACCTGCTGATTCCACTTTTTTATAGGAGGAAAGATACTCAGGAAGGCTGCTCGTAGCTGCTCCAACTACCTTATCTCCAACACCAAGAGCATCCATCGTATCTAAAGAACCATTGTCGAATACGACGACTTTTTCAGGATTCTTTGGCACCTCGATTTGATCGCCATTACTGTCTTTTATCGTTAATGCTGTTTCAGCTTGCGTACTGCTTTTCTTTGTATCTGCCTGACTGGTGTTGTTACTATTTCCACATGCTGCTAAACCAAATGATGCTAGAATCAAGATACCTACTACTAATTTTTTCATCTCTTCTCTCCTAATGTTAGTTTTAGAAATAAAGACAGAATCTGCGGCCTTCAATCTCACAAATCCGTATGTCCATTTCGTACAATTCATCCAATACATCTTTTTTTATCATTTCTTGGGTCGTTCCTTGCGTAAATAACTGTCCATCTTTCATTGCAACAATCTCGTCTGCATAACTTGCAGCAAAGTTGATATCATGAAGAACGATAACAATCGTTTTCCCAATTTCTTGTACTAACTTTTTTAAGATCTGCATGATTTGAACAGCAAAATTCATATCTAGATTGTTCAAAGGTTCATCCAGTAAAATATAATCCGTGTCTTGCGCTAGTACCATTGCAATATACGCACGTTGGAGTTGACCTCCTGAAAGAGTGTCAATCGATTGATCTGCTATTTCTTCTAACCCGAGGTGTTCCAGTGATTCCTGAACGATTTTTTGATCTTTTGTCGTCAATTTTCCTTTCGTATAAGGAAATCGTCCAAATTCTACTAATTCTTTCACAGTAATTTGGACATTTATTTCATTCGATTGTCGTAGGATCGATAATTTTTGGCTAATTCATTGGATTTCCAAGCCTTTACTTCGTTATGGTCTAAATAGATTTCACCTGTATCTTTGGTATCAAACGACTGATCATCGACAACACCGTTGACTTTCCAGCACCATTTGGACGATAAAAGCAGTCAACTTCTTTTCAGGAATCGTTAACTGTACATCTTTGACCACTGATTTTCCATGGTACAGTTTATTGACCTTTTGTAAATCGATCATAAGATACTCTTCCTTTCGCGAATCAATTTTGTGACAAAATAAATTCCATCCGACAAATTCAACAACGACACTCACTGTTGTATTCCAGCCGAAAATCTGCTCTACTGCGAGCTGTCCGCCTGTCAGAAACAGCATAGCTACCAGAAAGCTTCCGATAAATAGCTGACCATGACGATAAGTAGAAAATACACGGTAACTGACATTTGCGACAATAAACCCTAAAAAAGTAACTGGACCCACAAGAGCCGTTGATGTCCCTGTCAAAAGACTGACACAACATAAAATCAAAAATTCAAAACGATCTGTGTCTATCCCAAGGTTTACAGCTTGTTCATTCCCAAGATGGAAACGTCTAGCACATGTCGATATCGAAATAACAGGAACCAGCAGCCGATAATGATCAAAGAAGCAGGCAAAAGATACATGGCTTTGGATATTGCCAAAACTTGCAAATAATCTCCCTTGAAGCAAATCATATTCATTCGGATCCATGATGACTTGTAAAAAGGTACTGACACTACCAAAAAGCGTGCCTAAAATCATCCCTGACATCAGTAACAAAAAAAGATTTGCTTTCATTTTTTTCAAAAGAAAGAAAAATAACAACAGACTCAACCCGACCATCAGCCCAACGTTCAATAAGAAAAAACCTGTACCTGTCTGCTGAAGCATCGTCACTCCTCCGATAAAGAAGAAAAGGACCGTTTGGACAAGGACATATAACGACTCAAGTCCCAATACGGAAGGAGTCAAAAACTGGTTATGCGTAATTGTCTGAAAGCTGATCGTAGCACTGCTGACAGCTAGCGAGACAAGGATAAATGCAAAAATTTTCTTACTCCTCAATGCCCACGCAAAATGCCAGTTTCCATATGTATGGATCGTCAAGTACACTCCCGTAACAAATAGAACTAGAACAAGCATACCAATAAAAATAGACGGCTTTTTAAGCATATCGTCGCCCCCTTATCAGAAGATAAAGGAAGATAGCCCCACCGATGATTCCAACGATCACACTGACTGGTATTTCATAAGGAAAAATCAACACACGAGCGACAAGATCGCAAAATACTAAGAACAAACTACCTGCTAAAGCAGTTACGCCAATGATTTTGTGCACTTGATCTCCATATATTTTAGAGACAAGATTCGGAATGATCACTCCGATAAAAGGAATGCTTCCTACCATGATCAACATGACTGCACTAGCCAATGAAACCAAGCCAATACCTAAAAGCTGCATCTTCTGGTAATCTATTCCCAAATTTACTGCAAACGATTCGCCCAGACCAATGATCGTAAATCGGTAAGCAAATAGCCAAACCAAGAACAACAATGGAACAACAGCATACAATAACTCATAATTTCCTCGTATCACAGTCGCAAAATTCCCTTGAAGCCATGAGGTCATATTTTGTACCAACTGGAATTGATAAGCAAAAAAAGTAGCAACTGAACCAATGATATTCCCTAACATGACCCCAATCAACGGAAGCATCAATTGATTTTCTGGGAGAACAATCGCGTAAGGGATAAAAAAGCAATGTTCCTGCGAAAGCAAAGCAAAATGCAGTCAAGGATCGGACGATCAAGGATGCACCAGGTAGGAAAATCATGGCCACTAAAATACCTAAACGCGCACTATCCATCGTGCCCGCAGTCGTCGGTGAAACAAATTTATTTTGGGTCAAATGTTGCATAATCAACCCACAAATACTACTGGTCGCTCCCACAAGGATCAAACAAATCGTTCGCGGCAAACGAGTCGCTAGCAAGATTTGTAAGCTTTGCCCATCTAACTGGAGCAGTTCTGACAATTGTACATTCGATACTCCGATGAACAATGAAATACTACTTAAAATAACTAATAATGCTACTAGTCGTCCGTAGCGCATCCAATCCACCTTTCTAATTGAGAATGATTTTCATTCTTATTTTAAGTGAATCGTTGAACAAAAGCAACCGCTTTTTCATATGTTTTAGGTATTATTGGGAATATGCTATAATCGTAAGAAAGACAAAGAGAAGAAGGAGGGTATTTTTTATGGCACAAGATGATGTAAAAAGCCATTTGGATAAGGGACTTTATGGTACACCTTTAGTGAACCCTGAAGAACAGCATAAATATTTAGGGACATTCAGGGAACGCTGCTATCTTAGTATGACTGTTGCTGAAATGATCCAACCAAAAAACAAAGAGAACTTTTTAAAAGAACTCAAAAAACATCCAGATGCTTCCATACTCTTGAATGGGGCTCTACCCCTTTCTGTCCAAAACCAATATATCCAGCTAGCAACGAAAAACAATAGCCGTTTCACTGTAGTCAACGATCACGTCACTGCAAATCCTGAGGAATTCGGATTGCTCTTAACAGCAAAAGAAGCAGTAAATGAACCTGTGATCGATATCGAAAAAAAATACCCAGAAGAAAACTCTTCGCCAGCTGAAAAAGAAAAACCAAAAGAAAAAAGAAACTTCTGGAATCGTTTATTTTAAAACGAAAAAACACATAAATTTTTACATGCAAAAAAGCTTTTGAACAGATTGACATCAAATAGGACAATCTGTCAAAAGCTTTTTCGTTTAAAATACTTCAGGATATAACAATTTCAATACATTCATCGTCAATCTTCTGCCTTTTCCTGCAAAAGGATAAACATGCATATGCATCGCTGGATTGAAATTTGCTTCGATGATCCCGTATGCTTTTTTATCGGTTGTAGGATCGATTTCTTTATCTGGTATGATCAAATCAATACCACTGATTTTAGCTCCTAGTGCTTCTACCGCAGAAACGGCGATTTTTTTGTAAGCTTCAGAAAATTCATCCGTCATATCGATCGAATCACCGCCCGTACTGATATTTGAGTTCTCCCTTAGATAAACAATTTGATTGGCTTGGGGAACTGATTCGATCGTTAACCCTTGTTCTTTCAACATCAATTGTTCTAATTCGCCTAATTGGATCAATTCCAACGGTGCACGATGATTCGTTCCACGCAAAGGGTCACTATTTTTTTCTTCAACAAGTTCTTTCACTGTTCGGATACCGTCACCAATAACATTAGCAGGGACTCGCAACATGATGGCTTGGACTTCTCCATCAATTACAAAGAAACGATATTCCGTTCCCGGCATAAATTCTTCTACTAAAACCGAGCTGTCTTCACGAAAAGCAATCGCCAATCCTGCTTGATAATCCTCCAGATCAGCCCCTTCCTTGAAAATCGTGATACCTAACCCGTAATTTGTGGACTTAGGTTTGATCACAAAGGCCTGATCGGCAAATCTTGGATAAGCTTTTACGGCTTCTTCCATGGATGAAAATTCTGCGCCTCCTGGTACTCGGAACCCAGTTTCTTTTAAAACTTTTTTCGTTACTGTTTTGTTTTCCATGATAAGCGGAACGATATAGCTGTCCTTACTTGTCATGTTTGCATTTTTCACATATTCTACATGGTCTTGGAATTGCAGACGCAAAAATTGATCCGACTCATCTAATACTTTGACTTGGACACCTTTTTGGATGGCATCGAACATAAATATCTGAGTAGAAAGTTCCATTTCGCGAAAACCGGCCAACTGATAGGGACGTTCATGACTTCTTTATAATATTGATGCCCCAATGCCACAGCAACTTCTTGCTGGCTCGATAGCTGTGCTTCTTGATAGAGTTTCGCTGCTAACGTTTGTTCGGGATGATCCATTTGTGTCAATGCATCCTCCACTAAATAAAGAGAATCCAACCAATCCAATTCAACCAGCATTTGCTTCATCCCTTCAAGGATTTCTTTACCTTTCTTGATGAAATTCAGTCTGATGTGATGGTTGTTCTAGTGCTACTTTGTTATTTCGAGTCGTACCTTCTGCCACCCATTGGTCACTGTCTTCTTTTTCTTCTGTCCATAGCATATACATCAGGAATAATTGTAAGAAACGAACTTGTTCCGGATTGATTCCCAGCCTTGCGTAAGGGTTCAGATCGATATTCCGCAATTCAATATAACGAACGCCTGTTTTTGCCAGATCTGCGACTTTCTTTCCGCCTCGGAAACGAAGCGGTGTATAAAATTCTTTCTCCTCCGAAAGTTTCCCTTCTTCGATCATTCGCTCAATATCTGCTAAATACTGTTTCATGGAAGCATAGGAAACTTTCACATTTGGATGATTCGTGTAGCCTAGCGCACTGTTTCGAATACTGCGAACAGGTTCTTGCGGGTGTGATTCATTTATAAAATAGTTCTTCTCACTCATCGGTGAAGCACCAAATAAATAAGTGATCATCCAGCGATAGCGTAAAAAATTTCTCGCTGTTTTCAAATAAAGTTCTGTTTTGAATTCAGAAAAATCCTGAAATTCTTCCTGATGGCTGAACAATGTTCTTAACAATTCGTCACCAAATTCAAAATTGAAATGGATGCCGCTTACCATTTGTTTTCGCTTCCCGTATTCTTTTGCTAAATAACGTCGATACAAGACATCTTCGAAATTTTTTAATTTTGCAATAATGATTTCTTCGTCTTTTTCCGGTAAGGCAGGTGGCATACTTAATGGCCAGATCATCTCTTCTTTCGGTATAGAACGAGCAGTCACATCATAAACAGCAGCCAGATACTGAAATAATTCGGGAATAGAATCGGTAACAGGGGTGATCATCTCTGTTTGTTGTTTCGCTAAAATCTGTTTGGATATGAGGGGTGATAAGATCGATCGCCAAAGATTGCTGGATGATCGGTTTTTGCTAGATTTCCTGCAAGATCAACCGCTGTCCTTCCCGTTCTATACCAAATCGAGCTTGGTCGATAAAAGGGCGCGCATTGTCATGCAATAATAATTGCTTAAAATTCATCATTAAGTGACCTCCAATTCATATGAATCTAATTATAATCAAAAAGTCTAAGAAAAAGAACGAAATTGTTTGAGAACCGCTTACAAATAAGTATAAAAATGAAGGCATCAAAAACACAGCTATGTTAAAAACAATCATTCAAACAAGGAGCTGCAACTTTTGTCACAGCTCCTGCTTTTTAGACATAGGTTATTCTTCTTTTAGCAATCCTTTGAATAATCCAACGACAAAATCGTTTGGATCAAACGGCTCCAAGTCATCGATGCCTTCACCCAACCCAACCAATTTCACTGGTAAATGCAATTCATTACGGATAGCAAGTACGATACCGCCTTTTGCTGTACCATCTAATTTTGTCAAAACAAGACCGGTCACATCTGTTGTTTCTTTGAATTGTTTTGCTTGAACCATCGCGTTTTGACCAGTTGTTGCATCTAATACAAGTAGTGTTTCTTGGGGTGCTTCTGGTAATTCCCGCTGGATTACTCGTTTTATTTTTTCTAGTTCGTTCATCAAGTTCACTTTATTTTGCAGTCGGCCTGCAGTATCAACTAGTAAAACATCTGCCTGCTCTGTCTTTGCTCTTTCCAAAGCATCGAATACGACAGCTGCTGGATCGCCGCCTGCATTGCCACGAACAACTTCAACACCAGCGCGTTCGCCCCAGACAACTAATTGGTCGATTGCTCCAGCACGGAAGGTATCTGCTGCTGCCATCAATACTTTTTACCTTCGTTTTTGACTGATGGGCAAGTTTACCAATACTTGTTGTTTTCCCTACACCATTGACGCCGACAAACAAAATAACTGTTAGTCCGTCTTCTTGGATATTTAGTTCATTTACTTCATTGATTCCTTCCGCTTCATAGAGATCCACAAGTTTCTCGATGATCGCATTTTGGACTTCTGCCGATTTTTTCGCATTTCTGAGTTTCACTTCTTGACGTAACGCTTCGGTGATTCGTATCGCTGTTTCAAAACCTACATCTGCCCCGATAAGTGTTTCTTCTAATTCTTCAAAAAAGTCTTCATCGACTGTTCGAAAATTGGCAAACAGCTCATTCATCCGTTCACCAAATGTTTTACGCGTCTTTTCTAAACCCTTGTCGTACTTCTCCTGTACTTCAACTTCTTCCGTTTTCTCTTCGCCAGTAAAAGCACGCTTGATTTTAATCAAAAATCCCATTTCGACTCCCCCTACTCTAATACAAATTTTTGGATCACTTTGGCTACGCCATTTTCTTCATTGCTGGCTGTCACAAAATCTGCTGCTTCTTTGACGAAAGGCACAGCATTCTCCATCGCTACGCCTAGACCAGCGTATTGGATCATCGGTAAATCATTTTCTTCATCACCGATTGCATGATTTCTTCTTGTTTCAAACCAAGATCTTTTGCCAATAAAGAAATACCATAAGCTTTTGTGACACCTTTTGGCATAAATTCCAAAAGCATACTTCTCGTTTTGATGATCTCATACATTTCATGGAATTCTGCTGGTATTTCTTTGATTTTAGGATCTAATTCTTCTTGGTCATAAGCGATTACTGCCTTATTAAGCACAAATTCATCTGTAATATCGCTTATATCCGCTGGTTGGAATTGCAGCAGCTTATTCAACACATTGTACAAGGATTGCTTTCTTGGGGCACTAGGCAGCTGTAAAACCACATTGTCAGACAAAACATCTAGTGGCAGATCCAATTGCTGAGCCAATTTGTATAAGCGTTGGATATCTGATACTTCCATCACTTTCTTTTCCATGATTTCACCAGTATCGTTTTTTTGTACCAAACCGCCGTTGAAAGTGATGCTGTAATCACCCTCATCTACCAGCCCTAATTCTTGCAGATAATGCGCCATTGCAGCTAAGGGGCGTCCTGTACATAGAACGATCTTGACCCCTTGCTGTTTTGCTTGTGCTAATGCTTGTTTATTCTCATCTGAAATCAGCTTTTGTTCATTTAATAATGTACCATCCAAATCGATTGCTACTAATTTGATCATTTTCGTTCCTACACTTTCGTTTCGTTGATTTTCGCCTCTTCATTGATATCTTCCATCCGTACAGAAACGATTTTTGATACACCGGATTCCTGCATCGTCACTCCGTACAGTACATCTGCTGCGACCATCGTTCCTTTGCGGTGTGTGACTACGATAAATTGTGTGTCATCTTGGAAGTCGCTTAAGTAACGACCAAAACGTTTCACATTTGCTTCATCTAACGCTGCTTCTACCTCATCTAAGATACAAAATGGAACAGGACAGACACGGATAATAGAAAAGAGCAGCGCAATGGCTGTAAGTGCTCGTTCTCCTCCGGAAAGCAAACTTAAACTTTGCAGTTTCTTGCCAGGAGGTTGTACTTCAATCTCAATACCTGTTTTCAGCAGATCCGTTGGTTCTGTCAATACTAATTCAGCTTTACCGCCGCCAAACATATTAGGAAAGACAATTTTGAATTCTTGACGGATAGCTTCAAATACTTCTTTGAATCTTGTCCGCACTTCATCATCCATCTCATCCATCGTTTCAAACAACTGGTTTTTCGCTGCTAACAGATCATCTCGCTGTGTTGCTAAGAAGGTATGTCTTTCACTGACTTGTTCGTATTGTTCGATTGAATTTAAGTTTACTGGTCCTAGCTTTTCAATTTGTTCTTTTAAGGAGGCAACCTTTATTCTGCTGTCTTCGATATCGGTTATTTCTTGATAGTCATGGGAAGCTTTCTCAAATGTCAGCTGATATTCTGACTGCAGATAGGTCAAATGATTATCTAAAATCATTTCAGCTCGGTCTTTTTGGACTTCTAATTTGGATTGTTCCGACAGTCGTGCTTTTTGCTCACGATTACGCTCTGCCAAGACTGCTTCAAGCTCATCGATTTCCCTCTGCCTTCTATCTCGCTGCTCTTTGGCTTTTGCAACTCAGCTTTCAATGTTTCTCGCTGAGCAGATAATTCGTCAATTTGTTTTTCCAAACTTTCTTCTGTGACTTCATGATCAGAAAAGTCTGCTGTCAATGTCGCCAACTGTTTTTCTATCGCTTCTTGACGTTCGATTGCCTCTGCTTTTTGGACCCGGGCACCGCGGAGCTGGATCTGCAGATGATTAAACTGCTCTTTCAAGACAGCAAGATCTGCTTGTTCTTGTGCTTTTTGACTTTGCACTTGTGCTCTTCTGGCTTCCATCTGGTCACTTTCTTGACTTAAAGATTTGATCTCTTCGTCGATTTGTTGACGTTGCGTTTCAAGATCTGTTTGTTTGTCTTTCAACTCGTTCGTTTGTTTTTCGTAATCTTCGATAAACTGCTGTAGCTCACGTGTCTCAAAAGTTGAGATTTGCTTTTCTTTTTCAAAACGTTCAAGTTCGTTTATGATGTTTTGCAACTGATTTGTCGCTTCTTGTTCTTCGAAACGTAATTGTTCGCCTCGTGTACGAAAAACTTCTTGTTCTTCGGCTAAACGAGCTGTTTCTTGCTGCAGCTCCTGAACTTTCTTTTCTTGCACTTGGAGTTGCTTATCTGCTTCTTCGAATTCACTAGTCAACTGTTTCAATTCTTGGTTTTGTACAAACAAACTGCCTTGGTTTCCTCGTTTGTTCGCTCCACCTGTCATGGATCCTCCGGCATTCATCACGTCGCCTTCTAAGGAAACCACTCGGTATTGATAGCGGATCGTTTGCGCGATCGCATTGGCACTAGTTAAGTCTTTTGCTAAAAGGATCGTTCCTAACAGGTTTTGAACCACTGTTTGAATTTGATCAGGATAAGCAACTTGTTCACTGGCAATCCCTATAAACCCTTCTATAGCTGCTGCTTGTGTCAATATATGAGCTGGTAACTGTCTTGGTTTGATTGTCGTCAGCGGAAGGAATGTTGCTCTTCCTCCTCTTTGCTGTTTCAAATACGTGATGGCTTGCCGAGCATCTTTTTCATTTTCAACGATGACATGTTGAGCTGCTCCACCTAAAGCTGTTTCAATGGCTAACGTGAAATCTGCAGGGACGTCGATCAGTTCAGCCACTGCTCCGACAATACCGGAAAGCTGCTGTTTATGCTGCAAGACCAATCGAACGCCTTGGTAAAAACCAAAATAGTTTTCTTGGATTTCTTGAAGGCTTTTCTGACGAGCACGCAGCTGCTGGACTTGATTCATCAATTGATACATTTTAGGCTGTTCTTTTGCTAATGCTTCTTGGAACTTTTTCCCGTTTCGTTGGATCAGTTCTAACTTCTCTTTGTTTCAGTTAAAGATGATTTTAGCTGCGCCTGCTTTTGTGTCAATTCTTCTTTTTGTAAGATCAATCGATCTACTGATGCTTCTACTTCCGATTGCTTGGCTAACGTCTGCTTGCTTTTGCTGTTTCTTGTACATATTGACGTTCCAGATACTTCAGTTCGTTTCCTACAGCTGCTTGTTCTTGCATCAAATCAACATATTGATCTCTTAATTCTGCCAATAATTCTTTCGTTGATTTTTGGTATTTTTCTAATTCTTGCTGTGTTTTTATGAGATTTGCTTCAGCTTTTTGGATCTCTGTTTCTTTTTCTGCTGCTTCTTTCATCAAGCTTTCTTGAAGCTTTTCAAAATGTTTAACCTTTTTTTGTGCTTCTGCTAATGAAGTTTGATATTCTTGCGAGCTTTTTTGTGTATGCTTTGTCCGCTCCTGCAAAACATCTTTTTGTCCTTCTGTCTGCTTCAGTTTTTCCGAAAGATCTAATAATACTTGCTGATTTTTTTCAATCAGACGGTCGGCTTGCGCATTTTCTTTACGCTGCTTCGCCAAAATGGATTCTTGTTCTTGGATCGACTCAGATAGTTTGCCTAATTCTAGATTGAATTTCGCAAGCTGTGCTTGTTTGTTGTCCCAATCTTTTTTGCTTGTCTTGATTTCAGCAACCATCAAAGAAACATCGGTTTGAGTCAGTGTTTCTTTTAGCCGTTAAAAACTCCTTTGCTGCCTCACTCTGAGCGGCCAAAGGAGTTAACTGTTCTTCCAATTCATGGATGATGTCTTGGACGCGGCTGAGGTTGTCTTCTTGTTTCAAAAAGCTTTTGTTCTTGCTTTCTTTTTCCGTCTGCTTGTATTTCAACACACCAGCTGCTTCTTCAAAGATCCCACGACGGTCTTCCGGTTTACTACTGAAAATCGCTTCTACTTTTCCTTGAGAATGATTGAGAACGATTCTTTTCCTAATCCAGAATCTAAGAACAATTCTTGGATATCTTTTAATCTGCAGCTTTGTTTATTGATGAAAAACTCGCTTTCCCCAGTCCGTCGATAACGGCGGGTTACACTGATCTCATTGTACTCCAATGGCAGATAATGATCACTATTGTCTAAAATCACTGTGACTTCTGCAATATTCAGCTGCTTACGGGTATCGGAACCGGCAAAGATGATATCCGGCATTTTTCCGCCTCGCAAACTTTTAGCAGATTGTTCTCCTAATACCCAGCGGATAGCTTCTGTAATATTGCTTTTTCCGCTGCCATTTGGTCCAACCACTGCTGTGACGCTGTTTTCAAAATCAATGACTGTCTTGTCTGCAAATGATTTAAAACCGGCTATTTCAATTCGTTTCAAATACAAAGCTTTCCCTCACTTACTTTTACAGTGCTGCCAATGCATTTTCCGCCGCAGCTTGTTCTGCTAATTTTTTCGATTTTCCTTGTCCAGTGCCAATCAATTGATCATCTACGTAACTTCGATCCAAAATACTCGTTCATGAGCTGGACCTTCTTCATTGATCAATCGGTATTCGATCGATACATCACCTGATTTTGCAAGACTTCTTGCAATTTTGTTTTATGATCCATCTCATTGTGAAAAAGCACCTGCTTTGACTTTAGGAAAAATCACTTTTTCGATGAACGCATGGGTCGTGTCGAATCCTTGGTCAAGATATAACGCGCCTAAAAAAGCTTCGAATAGGTCGCAAAGCAATGCTGGTCGCGTACGTCCTCCTGAATTCTCTTCTCCCTTGCCCAACAGAACATATTGATCAAAGTGACATTCTTTGGCAAATTTCGATAAGCTGTCTTCGCGAACGATCGCTGCTCGTGTTTTTGTCAATTTTCCTTCTGGCAAATGAGGATATAAACGGAATAAATACTGAGAAACCATCAATCTAAAACGGCATCTCCTAAAAATTCAAGTCGTTCATTATCCGATAATTGCAGATTGCGATGCTCATTCACATAGGATGAATGGGTAAAAGCTTGTTCAAGCAAATTTAGATCGTGAAAAACGATGTTATAATTTTCTTTTAGTTCTTTTGTCAGCTGGTTGTCCATTTTCCACATTCCTTTTATTGGATATTTTTTCGATTACTTCCTTATTATACTGGTTTTTGTTAAATTTGAAATGGTTCGGTAAAGGTAAGTAAAGCTTTAATAATCCTAGTGATTGACGAGAGGTTGTGAAAAAGCCGTTTAGTTTGGAGTATGAAGAAAAAATTTTGTGAAAATGGCTTTCCATATTTTTGCATAAATTGGACTTAATACCGAGAAACTGGACTTTGAACACCGTTTATTGGAGAAGTCATGAAATCAGCGCCTTGACTGAATATTAGAGAAATAAACAGAAAAATATTAAAAAACCGAAAAAGGACATCGTCCTTTTTCGGTCATTTTTTTTGATTATGAACGTGAATCTGCTGTAACAGAAACATTTGCCCATGGGTTTGGTACATCATAGGACCAATCCCAGTCTTTGACACGGTCGTTGACTGGCAATACTTCGTTACGGAACAACGTTGGAATCGCAAATGCTTCTTCAAACGCATATTGTTGCCATTTTTGATAGGCTTCTTTCAAATAGTCTTCATCAAATGCTTTGCTTGAACTGATATCGTTAATCAATTTTGTATTTTCTTCTGATTCATAACGAGTGTAGTTGAATGCTGCATTTGGTCCCCATAGTCCACTTGGATTTGGATCAGTTCCTGTATTCCAAGCAGCTTGGTAAACATCGATTTCAGGATCATCGTTTTCTAATTTATCGTAGAAAGAGTTGAATTCAATCAGACGACCTGTTGTGTATTGGACATCCAAACCGATTTCTTTCCATTGTTGGATATAGTAATCTGCCAATGGTTGCGCTGTTTCTCCACCGGACATCGAAGCAAAGTTGATGGTTAATTTGTTTCCATCTTTGTCTTCTCTTAAACCATCGTCGTCCACATCTTTGTAGCCGGCATCATCCAATAGTTTTTTCGCTTTGTCTAAATCTTGTGTGAATCCTTTCATCTCATCATCGTGATATGACTGGAATACTGGTGGGATCAATGAAGTCGCATTGCTTCTCAAACCTGCATAGAAACGTTCACCTACTGCATTGTTATCTAATGCATAGCCCATGGCTTGACGTAATGATTTATCAGCCATTTTTGAATCTGGATTGTATTCCACACTCTTTGTATCTGAATTCCATTTACCTAACTTGAATCCTAGATAAGTATAAGAAGTTTGTTCACGTCCTAAGTTTGTATAGCCAGCAATTTCTTTATACGTATCATAAGTATCTGTTGGCATTTGGAAAATCATGTCATATAGCTTAGAGTTCAATGCTTCAGTTGCACTAGCCATCGGTACAGATTTCATCGTGATCTTTTCAATTTAGGCGTACCGTTCCAGTAGTGCGTCGTTTGGTAAGTACTCTACTGATTCTCCTGCAACATATTACTCTGTAAT